>ENA-UPXC01000577-UPXC01000577.1-human-gut-metagenome-genome-assembly--contig:-NODE-577-length-60678-cov-12.635617_pt1 | contig 60678 bp, 44 predicted proteins | sample MGYA00250047_ERZ773371 | MGnify/ENA primary metagenome ERZ773371 (study PRJEB29103, sample SAMN06111975) | human gut metagenome | biome: human gut; feature: ankylosing spondylitis patient; material... | reverse complement strand
CCTTTCAAGTTTGATTCCTCAGCAAGCCACAAACTTCTAAAGAATCCCCAAATCTTTTAAAACATAAATTCTGACTTTACTGTGAGCGTCTCCCTTGCTTGCGGCAAATCAGAATTTTTTAGGAAAGGAATAACTATGAATTTTTATATATTAGGAAAATCTGTCTATTATATTTTCATCCTGGCAAGTATTATTTTTCCTTTACAGGCATTTTATAAGTATTTTCCGAGAAAGGGTACTTCGCAAAAGAACCTGTGTATTACTTATGGATGTTATGCTGTGTTTCTTTTTGCAATATTTTTTGTCTCAAATTATGTTGTAGTTTCTGTTATATCATTTATTATTTTTCCGATATGGACTTTAAATAATATACTATTTTTAGAAGGAACAAAGGGGTTTCGTGCTTCGCTGACAGTTATTTTCTATATTTTTGCTCTCTTATCGGAATCTTTCACAGGTATGCTTGTGGGAGTGATGTCTTTGCTTTTTCCAAAGTGGAATCTGATTAGTTTATACATAGGAAGAAATGGCTCGGATTTTAGCCTTATTGTTACGACAGCGATTGATATTATTGTGTTCTTTTTTGCGAGTCGTTTCATGGAAAAGGCACTGGGAAAGTATATGCATCTGATTAATACAAAGCTCATTTTACTTCTTGGTCTGCCGGTGATTATCATCATTTTTATTATTAATGTCTTGTGCGTTATGCCAAGTGCAAAGTATTGTATCATCGCATTTATGATAAGTGTTCCCCTTTTTGCAATCGTGCATTGGAAGGTTTTCCGGCATGGAACACAGCTTTTGCAGGAACAGGAACAGATACACATGGAAGAGAAAAAGCGTCTTATGATTGTAAAACAGGAAAATGCACATTACCGGCAGATGAATGAGGAGTTTGAAAAGCTTCGTAAATGGAATCATGATATTAAAAATCATTTACTTATCCTTTCGCAATTAGCAAACAAGGAAGAGTATGATAAAGTCATAGAATATATAGAAATAATGCAAAAAGAAACCGTAGGACAGAACAAAGCAAAGGGGGAATAAAATAATGGGAAAGAGTACATTAAAAGCACAAAGAGTTTTATTTTTCTGTTTTGTTCTTGTGCTGCCAGCCATTTCTCTTGTTTATCGTTTATGTGACTTAAAGAATTACTTTGGTGTGTTAAAATCGACAAACAGTGCAGTTCTTTCTTTATTTTTTAACTTCTTTATGTTTACGATATTGCTGATTATATTAAAAATGCTGTCTCAGATCTGGCAGGAAACGCACGATAAATATGAAATGCAATTATCAGAGCAGACAAGAGATATGCTAAAGCAGCAGGAACAAAATGTCAGTGAATTTAGAGTGGAAATCAATAAACGACATAGAATGATCTATGAGACGCTAGACAGAGTAAAAGATTACGGAAAGCAGGGGGATTTTATCAGAATGAAGGAAATGATTTCTGATTTGTCTATACAGATGGAGAAAAATAAAGTGGAAAGTTTTTGCCCTAATGCTCTTTTAAATACAATTTTACAGGTAAAAAAGTCAGAAGCAGAGAAAAAGAATATACAGTGTCACTTTCAGATTATTCTCCCGGATAAGTTTGAAACTTTTTTTCCAGATACAGTGATTACCAGCCTTTTTTGTAATCTGCTTGACAATGCTATAGAAAGCTGTGAAAATGTAAGACAGCAGGAGATATGTCAGCAACCATTGATTATACTGTCGGTGAATTATCAGGCGAATATGTTGATCATTTCACAGAAAAACAGTAAGAATCCAGAAATTATATTTAATCATGAGACAAGTAAGGAACAGCAACAGGAGCTACATGGGCTTGGATTATACATGATAGAAGATATTGTAAAGGAATATGATGGTGTGGTGGAATGGAAAGATGCAGGGAAAATGTTTGAATCGAATCTCATGCTAAAATTACGGTAAAGAGAGGAAAAGAAATGCTGCATATTGCTATTTGCGAGGATGAGGAATTATATTTAAAGGCAATACAGGAACATTTACAGGAATTGACTGCTTCAGAAAGATATGAAATGTTCGATATTCATCTGTATTCAAAATCAGAGGAACAGAAACAACTGTATGCCAAAGATGCACCGAAGTTTGATGTTATTTTTATGGATATTGAATTAAAGGGACTGGAAATGTCAGGAATTGAGTTATCCAAAAGAATCCATCAGATTCATCCGTTGACGCAGATTATATTTATCACACAATATGAAGAATATTGCAGTGATGTTTACGAAGAAAAACATGTATATTTTATCCATAAACCGAAAATGGATATTTATATGCCAAAGGCATTAGAAAAGGTCATAGAAGAATTAAAGACGGAAGAAAAGAATTTCTTACATATCAATTACAAACGGAAAGAAAGCTATGTGCCGGTACAAGACATTTTATATTTAGAGCGCAATAAACGGATTACAACGATTTATTGTATCGGAGAGCCACTAAGATGTTATGAGACAGGGGAAAAGCTAAGTGAATTGATAGAACGCCTTGGACAAAACTTTATTGTCTGCCACAGAAGTTATGCTGTAAATATTTCAAAAATTACAGGCTTTGAGAAAAGAAGGGTTCGCATTGTTGGCGAAATGACGATTCCAATAGGAAATAATTCTGAAGAAATGGAAGTAAAACAGCGGTTTGCACAGATGTTTACACTGAGATAGAGGGGATAGTAGATGTCACTTAACTTGTAAATGAAATGTTGCAGATTCGTATATAACAGGAGAAGGGCATGTCAGAGAATTACATCATTATACATATTTTTTATTATTTTCTTATATGGACAAGTATTATAGTGCCACTGGCAGTCTTTTCAATAGCGTATGGGCGGACAGAAAATCAGTGGCAAGCAGGAGCTATTGTTTATGGAATATTGACATTTGCCATATGGGGACTCACAAAAACACAGTTAGTTACAATGATTTCCTTTGTACTTCCCGCAAGCTGGCTGCTTAATAATATGATATTTCTAAAAGGAACAAAAGGATTTAAAGTCTCTCTTGTATTTGCTGCTTATGTTATATCTATTTGCATCGAAGCAATCACAGCAACCATATTGGCAGTGTTAAGTATTCTTTTTCCAGAACTTCATATTATCAGTGTGAACATAGGACGTTTTGGAAATACATTGACAATCGTGTTAGTAAGCAGTATAGAAATCGTACTTATATTAATCGTATATCATTTTATAAAAAAGTTTCTTGTACAGCTTCCGTATATGGTAAATACCAAATTAATTATCCGAGTGGTAATTCCTATGGTAATTACTATCATGCTCTCTAACATTTCCGGTATTGTGCCGCCGAAGTGGGCGCTTATAGTTATTCATCTGCTAGTTGCTTTGGTCAGTGCATGGATTGCGTGGAAGTTATATTGTAAGGGTTTGTTACTTGTAGGCGAACAGGAAAGACAGCATATTCATGAAATTTACGAGATGGAAACACTTGATGCGGAAATCATGTATTTGCATCGCATGGATGAAGAATATAAAAAGCTGCGGCATTGGAATCGTGATATAAAAAATCATCTGATGGCGATTTCACTTCTTACTTCACAGGGAAAGTATGAGGAAGTAGAAAAATATATAATAGAGCTGACCAAAGATTCGGAAAATTAGAGTATGTTTTGAAAATAAATATAAAAAGAAGAAACAAAAGAGGAAGAAAAAACGATGGAATCATTCTCAAAGAAATATAAAATCATTCCGTTTATGTTAATATTTATGACACCGCTGGTATCTATTCTGTATAATGTACTGAAGCTCGTTCCTGAAATTAAGAAAATGACAGCACCTTACGCCCCAGTCTTTTCCCTTTTATTTAATCTGTTGTGGGTTATTTTTACCATTTCTCTTATAAAAATGATGATACAGGTCTGGAAAAATGTACATGATTCTTATCAGCTTGTCCTTGCACAAAAAGCAAGAGATATGCTGTTGGTACAGGAAAAAGAAGTAGAGCAGTTTCAGAAAAATATTGTAAAAAGACAGGAAGAGGTTTATAAAACATTAGAAAAGGCGTTGGCAGACAGCAAAGCGGGAGATTACGCAACTTTAGAAAAAAGAGTTTCACAGCTTACAGAACATCTTCAAACAAATCATTCTGAAACTTTTTGCTCCAACTCCCTTTTAAATACTATTTTGCAGATAAAAAAAGAAAAGGCAGAACAGGCAGGAATTCGCTGCAGCTTTCATATCATATTGCCGCCAAAATTTTCACAGACATTTTCAGATGTTACGATAACCAGTCTGTTTACGAACTTGCTTGATAATGCAATCGAAGCCTGCGAGAGCATGGATGATGAAAAAAATACTCCGGATAAATTCATCGAATTGAATACCAACTATCAGGCAAATATGTTTCTTATCAAAATGAAAAACAGCAAGAATCCAGAGAATATATTTACCCATAAAACAACTAAAAAAGAAGATAAAAAAGCACATGGACATGGGCTTTCTATCATAGAGGATATCGTAAAGCAACAGGAGGGAGTCTGTAGCTGGGAAGATGAAGGAGAAATATTTCATTCAAGCCTTATGTTGAAAGTAGAAAACGAAGATTGATATAAGAGAGGAAGGAAAAGCATTATTGGATTATGATAGATAAGAGCTTTTTATATAAAAAATAAGAAAAAAATAATATTTAGGGAGAACAAACATGTTACTTTATCATTTTAGCAACTTAATAAGCCGATTTATATACTATATTGTAATCGTTTCAGCTATACTGATTCCATTAAGAATTACCACTTCCTTATTCCCTAAGAAGGGAGTAACAAAAAGGAAAATAGTAATGGTAAGTCTTGCATATATGCTGATTCTATCCGTAACGCTTGCTGTCGATAAATCAATGCTTGTAAGAATTGCCTTTGCCATACTTCTAGTTTCGTGGACATTGAATCATTTCTTGTTTCTTGAAGGGACAAAGCGTTTTAAAATTGTTTTAAGCATTGGATTCTATATCACATTGGTTCCGATAGAATCTATATCAGCAACGATCGTATCGGTCATTTCCCTGCTTTTCCCACAACTTCATATTACTTCTCTTGGTATGATGCGAGGAGGAAATAATCTTTCTGCAATACTTATCTGTGTATGCGAAATTATTATAATGCATAGTTTGCATTTTCTGTTTTTAAGATATAAAGGACAGGATTTATCTTTTGTCAATGAGAAGATTATTGCATTTATCGCAATTCCGCTTTTCGTGACACTAATTATTTCTAATATTGGAGCTTCGTTATCAATGACTTGGACGGGACTACTTATTCTTGTAATTGTTGCGATTATTGTGTGTGTTGTATGCTCTGTAATATTTTACAAGGGGCTGTGTTATCTTGCCGAAGAAGAAAAAGCATATCTTGAAAAACAGCAGCACATGAAAGAAATTCAGCAGGAAATCAAACATCTGCACACTATTGAAAAAGAATACCAGAATCTATATTATTGGAACCATGATATAGGGAATCATTTAAACAGTATTTCTTATCTTACACATAAAGGGGAGTATGGGGAAGCGGAAAAATATATAAGGGAATTGCTGTTTGATTCATTAAAAAGCTGACGCTCTTTTTTTGACACCTATGCCATATTTGTAATTTTAGCCGCGGCAGGTTGAATGTTCGCTTAAATGCCCGCATCCAACCTTGGCTCCGAGATTACAAATATGGCATAGGTATCAAAAGAGAGCTGACAGTGGTTAGTTTAAATTGAATTAAATCGGTAGGCTCTTTGGTGGCATCAGCTTTGCCTTTGCCTGCGGCAAATCAGAATTCTTCAATTATACATTTATGATGCTTTTTTTCATCATAATTAATTCCAACTAACAAAATTTTTCCCTTATATCCAGATAAAGCACCGCAATATCTCTTTTCTTTAATCTGATTGATTGTTGCATCTGCTGTCTTATTATGTTTTAATTCCACAATCATCGCAGGGCGATTGCCCGCATTTGCTCTTGGTAAAAAGACAAAATCAGCAAAGCCCTTTCCAGAAGGCATCTCTCGAATAATATTATAATAAGCCGCTGCTGTAAAGTATGCCATTGTAAGTACACAACTTAGAGAATTTTCGTCGTTATATTTTAATACAGAAGTGTATGTTTCATGAGCAAGTTCAATGAGTTCAGCTACTTTTTCCGCATTTTTATTAATCGTAGCAATGAGTAGCTCATTACATTTAGAAATGGATGCCGCTATTTCTTCCCAAGGACCTGTCTGTAAGGCAGATTCAAATGCAGTTGCTACCTCATAATTTGGAATATAGGCACTTAACGTATCTTTATCATAACCAAGATATCCAAGATGGATTAAGGCAGTAAGAACATCATCTTTGGAGTGAATCTCTGCTAAATTATTTTGAAAACATTCGGTGCCAACCATCACTTTTTCTCCTAATAGCATAGCAAGAACATCTTCCTTTAATCCAGCATAATTCATTGTGATAAAGGTATTGATTGTAACAAAGGAAGAAGTATTTCGCCAATAAGAATCTACGGTGTGTCTCTCCAATGCCGTCGATATAGAGTTTGGATTGTACATATGTATTCCATTAATCAAATATCCCTTATACCATACCTTCATTGTTTCAAAATCCATATCGTAATCTTCGCATAAATCTTTCACTTCTTTTTCAGTAAAACCATAATATTCTGTGATTGGATAGGAATTCAACATAGTATACTCTTGAAAGTTATTCAAAGCAGATTCGTCTTCTATTTTCTTAATTGGCAAAATTCCTGTAATATATCCCAAAGCTAAAAATGATTTTGATTCTTCTGATTTAAAAAGAGAATGCAGAAACCGTAAATAGTTATGAATTAAATTCTGGTCATTACTATTTCGGATAACACAATCCCATTCATCAATAATAATAACAAAAGGGATTTCTGTTTTCTTATAAATCTTCATTAACACATAACTCAACTTCTTTTTATAATCCAGAACATTTCCAAATTCTTCTTTTATATCATCATAAATATATTCAACAATCTTTTCTGTCAGATTCTTTTTATAGTCATCCCAAAAGGATGAAATATCCAGATGAATTACATTATACTTATTTCGATATTTTTCATAATCTGGGTCAGATGCAATCTTAGTATCTTCAAATAGTTTCGATGAATCACTGCCAAGGCTATAGTAAGCATCAATCATTCCCGCAGCATGAGACTTACTAAAACGTCGGGCATGACTGACAGCAATACAATTTTGAGGGGTATCCACTGCTTTATTTAAAAATTTCAAGAGTTCCGTTTTATCAACATAAATTTGACTGTTCTTATCTTCCGTGAAACTTCCATTGTTGGGATTAAAATATATACTCAATTTATTTTTTCCTTTCTATAAATACTTATATTTGTAGTATATCATATTTCTAACCATTTGTTATTGCTTGTATAATGAATGGTTAGATATTGGGCTGTCTCAACTGAATAAAGGCAAAACATACCGAAGAAAATATATGCCAGAATTTCTTGTTTCTCCTGTCTCCACCCTCAAATTTTTTTCAATGGATTTGTAGGATTGAAATACACAGAACCCGCAAGGTTTATCCTATGCCAAAATGTGCCTTAGAGCAAACTTAAACTGCGACCGAGCAGATTAAGTGCAGCGATAGAGTACGTTTTTGCATAGGATAGACCTTGTGGGTTCGTCTATTTACCCACCATCCCCTACAACTCACCATCTTTTCGTTACACTAAATCGCCTTTTTGTTACAGTAGTATGGAAAAATCGCCTTTTTATTGGTATATTTGATATAAAAGTATGCAAAAAAACTCTGGTTTCAATAAAAACAGAGAAAGAGGAGGAAAGGACATGAGAAAAATTGTGAAGAATCTAAAAATATATCGTTTAGTAGCGTGGATATTGGCGATTACAATGTTAGCGGGATATGTACCGCAGGAGGTTCATTTTCCATGTTTTGATGCATTTAAAAATATGGAAAAAGTACAGGCAGAAACAACACTTCAAAATCCAAGAATTGTAAAAGATTCTTCTATGGATGCAGGGCAGAAGGTTACATGGGATTGTGTATGGTTTGGAAGTTATCCGCAGAGCGAAATAGTAAAAGAAGGAAGCAAAGAAGAAAAAACATTAAAAAGAGTGAATAATATTCACAAAGTAAAATATGATGTGGTTAATGAAAAAAGTTTTAAAGAAATTTCTAATGCACAATATAATGAGGAAGGCGATGCTGTAATAAATGGTGAGCGATATAAAAGATTAAGAGGGATTGATGCAGTAGATTATAGTGACGATGAAGGCGAGTGTTATTATGATTGGAATAATGATTATAAAAATTATCATTATTTTAAGTATGAACCAATTAAATGGAGAATATTAAAAAAATCAGAGAATCAATTATTTGTTGTCTCAGATATTATTTTAGAGAATCAACGTTATAATATGGATTATAAAAGTATTACATGGGAAAAAAGTACTATACGAAGTTGGTTAAATGGATATGGAAGTCAGGAAAATAAATCAAAAATAGATTATACAGATCAAAGTTTTATCAATAAAGCATTTTCGGTGAATGATATAAAAGCGATACAAAAAACGAATGTAATTAATGATAATAATATTGAGTGTAATACTCTGGGCGGAAACAATACAGTAGATAAATTATTTCTATTATCAGAAAAGGAAGTATATTATACGAGTGAGGCTCAAAAATACGGTTTTATAAAAAATAGTCAAACGGCAGATGAAGCTAGAAGATGCTTATGTAGTACATATGCTTGGGCTATGGGAGCTTGGAAAGAAGATAATAAGCCAGGAAATAGTTCATGGAGCCTGCGGTCTCCAGGTTTTGATGGATATGATGCAGCTTATGTAGATAGTGATGGTTTGGTTTATAATGATGATGGAGGGTGCATTACAACAACATCAATGGGTGTTCGTCCAGCTCTACACTTAAACCTTTCCTCAACCCAAGTTTATTCCCATGCCGGAACAGTAAGTTCTGATGGAACAGTAGACGAAGTAGCTTATGATGAAAGTGGATGGGATGATAAAGATTATGAGTATAAAGATTACACAGACTACGATTCAGAAATATCCTCTTTTATGAATAATAAAGGAACTAGAAATGCAATTCAGTATTTGTGTATAAATGAAAACTTCCCTAATTCAATATATGTTTACAAAAATGATGCGACATTTGCAAGTAATGTTGCTATGGTTGTTTCTGATATGATGTACCGAGGAATGGATGGATGGAGAGATTTATATGATTCAAGTACATCCATAGAGGAGGCAGAGAAGACACTGGCCGCATTGGTTCAGCAATATCATGTAGAAATACAGAATCTTGCCGAGGATAAGACGAGAAAAAAATATGCAGATGTTTTTGTATCAGGCTTGCACAATTATATAAAAGCACTTGCCATTTCAAATAATGTAAACAAAAAAGATATAAAGGTATTAGAGTCTATTGTAACAGAAGATACAGTTAGTAATCTTTTTCTAAAGGGAGATTATGATAAATTGTGTAAGTATTTTCAGAAACAAGGAGGATATTCAGAAAATTCTGCAATCGTAAGGGTATTAGATAAATATGCTACATCAAAAGAACTTGCAGATGGATTATCAAAGGTAAGTGATTTTGACGGCATAGGGATAACAATAGAAGGAATAAGAGAAGATACTTTGAATTATATGTGCCAGCTAGAAAGTATCATACAGGCAGATGCCATGTATTCAGAGATGCTTATGTATATAAAGAATAATTGCCAGTTTGATGTCGTTAAACAGGCAGCACAGAATTTATGTGATGTAATTCAGGGAGGATGGCAGAAACAACTTAGTTATGTAACAACTGCGGCTAAAAATAAAGTTACAGAAAAAGCTTTAGACTCAGTGATAGAGCAGGCAGTAAAAGCATCGCCGTGGCTTGAACTGATAAAGGGAGCCTATGATTGGGGAATAAGTATTTCTAATATACTTTTTAACATAGAAGATATTCAGAAGCAGAAGGACAATATGCGTATTATTGCTTATTTAGGTGATGTTTTAAAGAAATGGGTAATAGATAATCAGACGCAGTATCTAAATAGTGTTTCAAATGGAAGTTCGATTAAAGAAAAAAACATTCGTGCGAAGAAATTATATTATAGTATGTATATGCTTTGGAAAACAAGGATGGTTGGCGAAAAAACATTGCAGAAAATGATGAAAAGCTCTTATAGTAAGAGAAGTAAATATTATACATATTCCATGCAGGCTTTAGATACATTAGAGGCTCAGAATCAGGCAATATTTACAAGTGATATGATGAAAAAAATCATGTCTATATCTGTATCCTGTCCTGTTGATGTAGAAGTATATAATAAAAATGGAAAGTTATTGCTTACAGTAAAAGATGGAAAAGAAAGCGGTGGGTATAAGAATGGAATATATTATTATGTACAATATCATCCATTAGATAAGGATTATACGAAAACTATATGCTACCCGGAAAATTCAGGATATACTTTAAAGTATGTAGGAAAATCCAGCGGAAGGGTAGATTCAAATATTATGGAGATAAAGGAAGATGGATCAGCAAAGAATAGTTTTGTTGACAATATTTCCATAAACAAGGGAAGTCTTATTTGGGTGAAGCAGGATTCAAAAGGTATTTATGGCTATAAGACAACAGATATTCTTACTGGAAAAGAAACAGAAAAATCATTTAACATAAATGATGAGAATAACTATATTAGCATAGGGAAGATTGTTTTTTTGGCAGCTAATGTTAAGTTAAATAAGGGGAGTGAAAGATTGCTGACACTCACGGTATTACCTGAAAATGCAACGAATCAGAAGTTAATATGGGAATCGTCAGATAGTTCAATCGCATGGGTAGACAGTGATGGTGTGGTACATGGAAAAGCAGAAGGGAAAGCGAAAATTACAGCCTATTCTTTAGCAGATGAAATTTCTGCGTCTTGCATGGTACAGGTTGTAAAAACGGCTGATTCTAAAAATAATACCAATATAAAAGTAAAGAAAATAAACTTAAAAGGCTTATCTACTAAAATTGCCGCAGGTAAAAAATTGAAGCTTACAGTAACAGTAACTCCTTATAATGCTAAAAACAAAAAGCTTCGCTGGAGTTCAAGCAACACAAAAGTTGCCAAAGTAACCCAAAGTGGAATAGTCACAATGATAAAGAAAAGCGGAGGGAAAAAGGCAGTCATCACGGCAGTTGCAACAGATGGAAGCAGAGTGAAAGCATCTTGGAAAGTTACTTCCATGAAAGGTATTGTCAAGAATATAAAATTAACAGGAGTTAAAACAGTAAAAGCAGGAAAGTCTGTAAAATTAAAAGCTACAGTAAAAGCAACGAAAAAAGCCAATAAAAAACTCCTTTGGACATCCTCAAATAAAAAATATGCTACAGTAAATGGAAAAGGTGTAGTAAAAACGAAAAAAGCAGGAAAAGGTAAAAAAGTAAAGATTACGGCAACTGCGACCGATGGAAGCGGAAAGAAAAGCACAGTAACAATTAAAATCAAGTAATAATAAAGGTACGATAAAAATATATTATGAAGGAAGCTTAAGGGATTATTCAAGTCATCATTTTCTATATATTAATGCATCCACTGGAAAAATTAAAAAATATATCTAAAAATACAATTAAGGAGGATTAGATTATGAAAAATACCAAGAAAATTATAGCAACATTATTATCACTCATCCTGTTAGTTTCAATAAGTACAACAACTTTTGCAAAAACGTACACAGGAAAGACCTGGTACAAGCAGGTGTTAAACAGCCAGAGCGGAACGTATCGCGTAAAGACGATAAATCCATATGGAAAAGAAGCTGGATATAAAACAAAAAAGCGTTCTTCTTATAAATACTATAAGGTAGTTGACATTAATAAAGACGGAACAAATGAATTACTTTTATCCACAAGTAAAAATGGTACTTTTTATGGTAATTCTGTTTTAGTTCTCACCTATTATAAAAAGAAGGTAAAACCGTTATACTGCTTCGAAGAAATGAGAAAGAATGCAGAATTAAAGGGAAAGAATTTAAATATTTGTCATTACGGCAGTGACTTTGCAAACTCCAGAAGCTATACCCTTAAAAATGGACAGTTAAAAATAAACTATCGTTTGGACTATTACCGTAATGCTAAAACAGGATATGCATATTGCTATTATAAAAATGGCAAAAAGGTTTCCTACGATGCTTATAAAAAGGCAGTAAAAAGCTTTTGGACAGGGAAGAAAGTAACTTTTGCTAAAATAAATTAGATAACTGTGGCTGCGGAAGAAAAATCAGGAATTTATGTTGTAGGATTTGAAGATTCTCCAGAACATTGCGATTTTCTTATAAAATATAGAAATTCTATAACATTACACGAAAAAAGATAGTGCTCTTATTCTCTTCCTCAAATCTTTTTCAATTGGTTTGCAGGGTTAGAACGAACAGAATCCCCGAAGTCCATAGTATGTAAAAATGCGCCTTAGAACAAGCTTTTAATGCGGGCGAGCATTAAGAGAGCAGTGATACGAAGCATTTTTGCATACTATGGACTTTGGGGATTCGTCTGTCTTATACACTCCTACAAGTCAGAATTTGAAAAAAGGACTTACATATTTCCCAAAGTCGTAGTATAATACAATGTTGTATCTAATAGTGGAGGTTGCAGACATGTTTTGTAGCATCTGCTATTTATTTTTATAACAATTTTTATAATAAAGATTTTAACTGAGATTACATTTGAGAATATGCCAAAAAGTTAGATTTATAGTAGCGTGTGTTGGAAAGATTATTTCTGCAATCTACACGCTTCACTCCGTCTTACATTTTGTCTTAAAATACTTGAAAGTAGATAAAGGGATAAGCAAGATGAAAGAATGTTTGTAAAATGAAAGGATTTTATTTATGAAAGACGAAAGAAGAAAGGCAGAGCAGCCTGAAGTTCTGGTCGGTATTGATGTAGGTTCCACGACAACAAAGATTGTGGTTATGCAGACAGGCAATAGTGATTATAAAGTCGTATTTTCTAATTATGAGAGACATCATGCGGATCAGTTAAAGAGTGTACTTGAGATATTGAAAAAGTTCGATGAAAAAATGCCCGGGCAGAAAGTCAGAGTGTGTCTGACTGGTTCCGGGGCAAAGCCGATTGCGGAAAGTGTGGGTGTTCCGTTTGCACAGGAGGTAGCAGCGAATGCGATTGCACTTCAGAAAAAGTATGAGAAAGTCGGAACCGCAATTGAGCTTGGTGGTCAGGATGCAAAGATGATTTTCTTTAAAGAGAGCGAGACTGACCATATGAGAAGTGTTTCCGATATGCGAATGAACGGAAGCTGTGCCGGTGGTACAGGAGCATTTATCGATGAAATTGCATCTGTACTAAAAGTTCCGGTAGAAGAATTTAACGCACTTGCGGTAAAGGGTAAGCATGTGTATGACATTTCCGGTCGTTGCGGCGTATATGCAAAGACGGATATTCAGCCGCTTTTGAATCAGGGAGCAGCGAAGGAAGATCTGGCACTTTCTGCATTTCATGCGATTGCAAAGCAGACAATCGGTGGACTGGCACAGGGACTTGAAATCGAGAGTCCGGTTGCGTTTGAAGGTGGTCCGCTGACTTTTAATCCGGTCTTGGTTCGTGTATTTTCTGAGAGATTACAGTTAGAAAAAGAAGATCTTTTAATTCCAGAACATCCCGAATTAATGATTGCGACAGGTGCTGCTTTATCATTAAAGGAAATGTTTGCGGGCAGTAAAAAAGTTGCCGTAGCAGACATATTGAAGAAGTTAGAACAAATTCAGCAGCAAAAAGAAGAAGCCAAGAAAAACGGTACAAATATTTCTTTAGAAAATGAAGAGAAAGCCAGACCATTTTTTGCTTCTGTGGAAGAGAAGGCTGCCTTTGAAAAAGAGCATGAAAAGAAAAAGATTACATGGAAAAAGCCACAAAAAGGAGAAGTTGTGCGAGGTTATCTTGGTATTGATGCCGGAAGTACGACAACGAAGTTTGTTCTCCTTTCTGATAATGAAGAAATCTTAGATTCTTTTTATGCACCAAATGAGGGTGACCCATTAAAGGTAGCAAAGCAGGCACTGATTGATTTAAGAGAGCGTTATAAAGAGGCAGGGGCGGAGCTTGAAATTCTTTCAGCAGGAACAACAGGTTATGGAGAAATGCTCTTTTCCAAAGCATTTGACATAAAGAATCATACGGTAGAAACGGTTGCTCATGTGAGAGCCACAGAGAAATATATTCAGGATGCATCATTTATTCTGGATATTGGCGGACAGGATATGAAGGCAATCTGGCTGGAAAATGGTGTTATTACCAATATTCTTTTAAATGAAGCCTGTTCTTCCGGCTGTGGTTCTTTCCTTGAGAACTTTGCGTCTTCTTTGCATATCCCAACAAAAGAAATCGCAAAGACTGCATTTTCTTCAAAGAATCCTGCGGTACTTGGAAGCCGTTGTACCGTATTTATGAACAGCGGTATTATTACCGAACAGCGAAATGGAAGAACTTCTGAAGACATTATGGCGGGACTTTGCCGTTCCATCATTGAGAATGTATTTACGAAAGTTATCCGTGTTTCCAATCTGGATTCTCTTGGTAAGAAGATTGTTGTACAGGGTGGAACCTTTGAGAACGATGCGGTTCTTCGTGCGATGGAAGAGTATGTGGGAAGAGATGTAGTAAGAGCGCCTTATCCTGGAATTATGGGTGCGATTGGAATGGCTCTTATTGCAAAGGAAAAATACGAGAAAAGTCCAGAAACAGAAGAAATCTGGGATTTACAGAACTTAGATACTTTTTCTTATACACAGGATACTAATTCCCCATGTCCATTCTGCGGAAACCACTGTAACAGAACGATTGTGAAGTTTTCTAACGGAAATTCCTGGGTGACAAATAATCGTTGTGAGCGTGGAGAGGTTATCGGTAATCCAAAGGATAAAGAAGTAAACCGGCAGGTAAAAGAAAAACTGCAAAAGGTAAATGCAGTGCCAAACCTTTATAAGATAAGAGAAGAGCTGTTATTTAAAGATTATCCACATAATCTTTCGAATACATATAAAAATGAACATTCCACGGAACATGTCGGGGAAAACATCAAAGAACATGGAAAAGGAAGCACAAAGCAGAGAACAGAAGTCATCGGTTTGCCAAGAGTATTATCCTACTGGGATACCATGCCATTCTGGAAAACCTTTTGGCAGGCATTGGGATATACAGTACGCATTTCAGATAAAAGTACAAGAAAAATGTATGAGGATGGACTTTCTGCAGTAACATCGGACACCGTATGTTTCCCTGCAAAGCTAGTACATGGTCATATAAGAAATCTTGTAAAGCATAAAGTAGACCGAATCTTCATGCCATCCGTAACAACAGTTCCAACGGAAAATACGGAAGAAACCAGCCAGTCTATGTGTGCAGTTGTAAAAGGATATCCAATCGTCATAAGAAACTCAGATAATCCATCTGAAAAATGGGGTGTGCCATATGACGCACCATTGTTTCACTGGTATACGAAAAAAGACCGCCAGAAACAGCTTGTTGCGTATATGAGTGAAACTTTTGGAATTACAAAAGAAGAAACTTTATCAGCCATAAAAGCAGGAGATGCGGCACAAAAGAGTTTTGATACAGAACTGAAAAAGGCAGGAGCAAAAGTTCTTGAAGATGTACAAAAAGCAGGAAAGTTTGCCGTAGTACTGGCCTCCCGTCCATATCAGAACGATGCATTGGTAAATCATGACCTCCCGCTAATGTTTACAAAGGCGGGAATCCCAGTACTTACCGCGGATTCTTTACCAGAAGTGAATTGCACAGACCTTCACCGAAGTCGTATTGATGTGGTAAATAATTATCATGCGAGAATGTTATCTTCTGCGATTTTAGCAGCGCAGAGCGAGAATCTTGAATATGTGCAGGTTGTAAGTTTCGGCTGCGGTCATGATGCGTATTTATCCGATGAGATTGTCCGTATGATGAAAGAAATTTCCGGTAAAACACCGCTCATTTTAAAGGTGGATGAAAGTGATATTCAAGGACCTTTGGGAATCCGTGTCCGCTCTTTCTTAGAAACGGTAGAAATGGGCCGAGAGAAAAAGTTAGTCCATGAAGTAAAACCATTAGCAGAGCCATATCCAGTGAAATTTACAAAAGAAAGCCGTAAAGAAAGAGTTGTACTTGTGCCAAATACTTCTCACGCGTTCTGCCGTGTCATGTCTGCGGCACTTTCCACACAGGGAATCAAGGCCATTCCATTAGATATTGGACGAGAAGAAGCTATCCGTCTTGGAAAACAGTATGTACATAATGACATTTGTTTCCCGGCACAGATTGTTATCGGCGAAGCTTTAGCGGCACTTAGAAGTGGCAAATATGATGGACAGAAAGTTGCCATCGGTATGGGAAAATATGTGGGAGACTGCCGTCTGACACACTATGGCGCTTTATTAAGAAAAGCCTTAGATGATGCCGGATATGCCAATGTTCCAATACTGACCAACGATGATGCCGATTCCCATGATATGCATCCTGGCTTTAAAATGAACATTTTATCCGCAGCAAGAATTGCATTTGCCCTGCCAATGATCGATGTATTAGAGGAACTTCTTCGAAAAATCCGTCCATATGAACTGACAAAAGGAGATGCAGATGTCGCATTTGAAAAAGCCTTAGATGAAGTAATCGAAGGTCTTGAAAAACACGGAATTGCAGGAGCAAGAATGGGCTTTAAAAAGGCAATCACAATCATGAAAAAAGTTCGATATGACCGCACCTACTTAAAACAGCAGATATTAATTGTCGGAGAGTACCTCCTAAACTTCCATCCGGGAGCAAATCACGATATCGAAGCATACTTAGAAGAAAATGGATTTGAAATTATTGAGGCAAGAATGACAGATGTTATTCGCAAAACTTACTTCTATCAGGATGCCCAGATAAAAGAATATCACTTAAATAAACCGATTGACCAGAAGGTATGGTACCGTACCGCAGATACCATCTTTGACTTTGCCCATAAATTGACAGACTCCATTGCCAAAGAACATCCGCTCTACGAACCAGCCTGCCGAATGGATGAACTCGTAAAAGACAGCGACCCAATCATTCACCATACCTTCGATGCTGGAGAAGGTGTATTAATTCCAGGAGAAATCCTGCATCATGCCAAACATGGCTGCAAATTCTTCCTCATCCTCCAGCCATTTGGATGCCTTCCAAACCATGTAGTAGGACGAGGAATTACCAAAAAATTAAAAGAAATCTACCCAGATGTACAGATACTTCCACTCGACTATGATCCGGACGTAAGCTTTGCAAATATTGAGAACCGTCTGCAGATGCTTGTCATGAATGCGAAGCAGGCAAAAAGGAGAGTGAGTGTTGTCCAGAAGAAAGAAAATAAAAAGGAAACAGTGAAAAAAGGCAAGATACACAAACAGGAAAGCTATTGCTAATAGAATTACTATTTAATTCATTAAGCGAACTACAGACGAAGCCGGTGAACTTCATAAGCCATATTTGTGTTTTTAGTCGCGGCGCGTTGAATGCGAGCGCATAAGCGAACATTCAAACTGCCGCGACTAAAGTCACAAATATGCTCTATTTAGCTTTAGGAGTTCGTCTGCCTTGCAGACTCACAAATCAGTAAGGATCTATTCATTTAATCTGTCTTCGCGGATTTTGTTAAGTCTCTTCATTACATCATTTTCTCCAGTTCCAAAATACTTATGTAATGTCTTATATTCCTGATACAGCTTATCATAAACCGCTACATTATCTGGGTTTGGTTTATAAACCTCATCGCGAACCTTTCCAAGTTTTTCTGCGGCTTCATTTGCATTTTTAAATCCAGTAATGCGTTCTGGAGCAGCAGCGATACCAAGGATGGCAGCACCGAGTGCACTTGCCTGATCTGTGCCAGAAATACGGATTTCTTTGTTGCAGACATCAGAGTAGATCTGAACGAGCATCTTGTTCTTTGCAGGAATTCCACCACTTAATACGAGTGCGTTTACAGGAACACCAGCATCTTCAAACTGTTCGATAATCATGCGGGTACCGTAAGCAGTTGCTTCGATTAAGGAAAGGTAGATTTCTTCTGGTTTTGTAAGAAGGTTCATACCCATAATGAGACCGTTTAAGTTAAAGTCCATTAATGGAGAACGAACACCGTTGAACCAGTCGAGCGCTAATAAACCACTCTGTCCAGCTTTGTAACCATCTAATTTCTCTGTGAGAAGCTGATGGATGGAGATGCTGCGGGAGCGTGCTTCTTGTTCATAGCTTTCTGGCACGCAGTTATCAGTAAACCATGCAAAATGATCACCTACACAGCACTGTCCAGCTTCGTATCCAAAGTATCCAGGCATAATACCGTCTTTTACAAGTCCGCCAACACCGGCGATACCTGCTTCTGTTTCAGAAAGCATCATATGGCAGGAAGAAGTTCCAACGATAATCATCATGGTGCCAGGTGTTCCGATTCCACAGCCAGGAAGAGAAGAGTGTGCATCAATGATACCTGTTCCAACAGGGGTGCCGGCTAAAAGACCGAGTTCTCTTGCCATAGAATCTGTTAAATATCCAGCAGTTTCACCGATAGACTTAATTGGAGCATCGAGTTTTTCTTCTACGATATTTTCCATAGCAGGATCGAGTGCTTTAAAGAAATCTTTTGTTGGATATCCGCTGTCATGACGATAAAATGCTTTGTAACCAGCGCCGCAGGCACTTCTTGTTTCTTCTCCAGTCATCTGCCAGATAATCCAGTCAAGAGCTTCCATAAAACGGTCTGCTTCTTTATAAACATCTGGTGCGTGATGTAAAGTTTCTAAAATCTTAGGGATCATCCATTCGCTGGATACCTTTCCACCGTAAAGAGGAAGCCATTTTTCTTCACGTTCTTTTGCGATACGGTCAATCTGAAGAGCCTCTTCTTCTGCTCCGTGATGTTTCCACAGTTTTACATAAGAATGAGGGTTATGTGTGAACTTTTCAAGGTGACAAAGTGGTGTGCGGTCTGCTTTTACTGGAATAACAGTAGAGGAAGTAAAGTCAACACCGATACCGATTACTTCTTCAGGAAGGACCTTTTTCTCAGCAAGGACGTTACGGATTGTGATAATTAATCCCTCTACATAGTCCTGTGGCTCCTGTAAAGCCCAGCCAGAAGGAAGTCTTTCTCCTGTAGGAAGATGTTCCTCCATAACCCCGTGTGGATATTCGTAAACACTAGTAGCGGCCTCCTCGCCAGTTTCAATGTTTACAAGCAGTGCTCTTACAGAAAGTGTTCCATAATCTACCCCAATTGCATATTTACTCATTTTGTACATTCTCCCTTCATGTTGTTTTTTGTATTTATATAAATAATATCAGAGCGCGAAAATATTTACAAGACATGGTTTTGATTCCTTAGTTTCGTCTTTTAATAAACTTAACAGTTAGCCTTCTCCCCAAAATAAGCCGCAATCATTTTTGCATACTCATCCAGTAATCCTGTGTCCCAGAGAACCTGCAATAAGGTGAAACGGTCGCGTACTTCTTTTGCAAGGATAACCGCATCTTCTACGAGTTCTGAAGATACGCTAATCTGTGCCGGATTAATTGGTGCACCAAGACTTGCGAGCAGTTTTTCCATTTCAGCTGAGGAAGGCAGGCTTTCTTTTATAGTGCGTAAGATTTCCGGCCATTTTTTTTCAAGGATAGCAAGTCGTTTATTTCGTTCATCCAGATTATTTTTTTGTGCTTTTTCTTCTAAAGCGATAATGCCGGGAGCGGCATCCTGATAGCAGTCTTTTACCTTTTTCTTCCATGCGGCATAATCAAAGGAGCGTTCTTTTAAAGAGGCAAAATCAAACTGTTCATTTTCCAAGGTTTCATACATTTTTGTGACAGCAATCATACCGATACCAACTTTGATACCGTGTAAAATTGGTTTTTTGCCTTCTGCCTGGAACTTCATTTCCCAGTAATGAGAAAGATGATGTTCGCTTCCGGAAGCCGGACGGGAATTGCCGACAAAACTCATAGCGATACCGCTTAATACGAGAGCTTCTGTAACTGCCTTTACAGCATCAGGATTGCGGTCTTTAATTCGTGTACTTTCTTCCACAACGATTTCTACAGCCTCTTTTACCATATCTGCAATATGGCTGCAATAATATTCTCCTGTGATAATGTGTGCCATTTTCCAGTCTAAAAGGCAGGTGTATTTTCCAAGAATATCTCCAAGACCTGCCGTAATCATTTCCATCGGTGCGGCGGCGAGAATATCCGTATCTCCAATGACTGCCAGAGGAACATGAGCCTGGTAAGTAGTTTTTACATAATTTGTGATGAGAGCAGCTCCAATTGATACAAAACCGTCCATAGAAGGAGCGGTAGCGAATACCATGTAGTCAAGCCCAAGCTGGAAACTGGAGAATTTGCAAAGGTCATTTAACGTTCCGGAGCCAACAGCAACAATAACGTCACAATCTCTGGAAAATGCCATCATTAAAGAACCGAGAGTTTTTTCGTCAGGAATCAGTTCTTTCTCATTAAAAATGTATTTTTTATAGGAAATACCAGCCACATCTAACTTTTCAGCTACCAATGCTCCGGCAGCCGCCCATGTATTTACATCAGCAACGAGGAAAGGTTTCTTATATCCAAGCGCTTCAATGTGTTTTGGAAGACGGCTTACGGCATCTTTATCGATATCTACAATTTTAAGATTTGTCTTATGTTCTTTTCCGCATGTGCAATCCATGCTGTGACCTAAGTAGTCGTTTAAATTGATTTTTTTTGCCATGATAAATAACCTCCATATGTATTGTTTTGTTTGTTCTTTTACCTGTCTATTATGTAATGGGGTGATTAAAATGACGGGTAAATACTGTGTTGTTGTTTTGATATTTCTCAGTATACTCACAAAAAATCATCCGTCAATATGGGCGGAAACCGTTGATTACTAATCAAAATCATAGTACAATTAATCAAGAAAATAATTAGTAAAAATGCATGGAAAAACAGGAGAAAACCAGTTGGTTTGATTACTAATCAAAAGGAAAATGGGAGAGCGGTGTGATTCTGATTAATTTTTAAAAAATGATTAGCGATATGCGGTACAAAGAGAAATAAAGATAGAAATACAGTTTTGATTTATCCTTTTTCAGAGGTGTCCTGTAGGTGGAGAGTATGTCATGAAGATATGGAAAATGTTTTTGCTTAAAGTAAAATAAATTTACAGAGAATATAATGTAGAGGAAGTATAGAATGAACGAAAAAAAACGAACTACAACAAGAGACATCGCAAAAGCATGTTTTGTATCCCAGTCGGCAGTTTCGATGATACTAAGCGGCAGAAAAGATATCCATTTTGCCCCGGAAACAATTGAGCGAGTAAAGCGTACTGCCAAAGAAATGGGATACGAATACAAGGCAAGAGCGAAGCGAAAAAAAACAGGAACGAATGATACAATTATGATTATGTGTCCGTCCCTTGCAACACAGTATTACACAACATTAATTCAATTTATCACACAGGAAGCACAGGAACATGGATTGTGTACTCTTACTGCATACACAAACCGCTCCAAAGAACGGGAAGAATATTATCTGAATATGGCGGCAGACACTGGATTTTATGGTGTGATCTATACCTATGCCCCAAGAGCAGTAACTTCCCTGAATCATTTGCATGGAAAGGTTCCGTTAGTCCTCATTAACGACCACAATCCAGACTTAAAAATAGAATTATTAGAATTAGACAGTAAAAAGTCCGGCCGGCTTATCGCTGCACATCTTTTAGAGTTAGGACATCGGGATATTGGTTATATGACTACCCCTTTATCTTCTATAGAAGTACCAAGACGCAGACGTTTAGAAGGAATGCAGGAAGAATACGAAAGACAGGGCTTTGATCCGGCAATGATTCATGTTATTTCAGGAAAAAGAGAGGAGCAGGAGACCATTACTGGAAATAAGCATTATGATACGGGATATGGCCTTACGAGAAAATATTTTAAAAAACGAGAAGAACTTTTATATAAAAAGAAAGAAGATAGTGAAGCAGTACAAATTTTGAAAGAAAAAAAGAAAGTGGAGAAGATTGAAAAAATAAAGCAAGAAGATATTTCATCAAAACACGCTATAGAAAATAAAGAAGACGTTAAAGAGACAGGTCTGGAAAATATTACTGCCTTTGTCGGAACCAATGACTTTGTGGCAATCGGAATTATGGATGCAATTACAAGCCTCGGCTACCGAATCCCGGAAGATTTCTCAGTCTGCGGATTTGATAATACCCTTGTAGCCTCTTTTTCAGGAATCTCCCTCACCACGATCGACCACTGTATCGGGGAAAAAGGAGCTTACGCCGTATCAATGCTTATGAATCAGAAAAACCGCATGGAACAAAAAGATGGTAAAAGAGAAAAGAAACGTCCGATAATGCGGTTGGAATATGAACCCCAGTTAATAGTGAGACATTCCACGGGGAGAAGATGATTTAATTCCCGGATTTCTGTGCTGTGGCAAAGTTTATGACAATACCACGCCCAGATTCAGACATTATGTCCTATGGATGATGTCTTTTTTGAAGTGTTTTCAGCATACTACAACAATAATTCAAGTATCAGTCCTTCAAAAAACAACTCCACAGAAAACCACATCCTTCTGGAGCCTATTCAAATCCCTCCAGCAATAAATAGAATTTCCCTCCCCAGCCAAAGCCACAGCCCCCGAAGAGAGTCTAGCCCCTATATTTGTGGCCTAGACTCTCTCGGGGGTGTCTCTTTGCCTGCGGCAAATTCATATTTACTCTCCATAGAAGTGGAAGCCTTCCTCCCTCTGTTTTCTCCGAAGAGATCGTCGGATTTCTGCCCGTTCCCACTCTTTTCTATCCTCTTCCGATTCTAAAATAAGACGTGGAAGCGTAGTAGGACGGTTATCTGGGCCTAGACCAATCAAGGTGAGAAAAGCACGATTAATTAATGCTCTTTCCCCGTCCGTATTCTCTACATAAGTTTCTACTTTTACCTCCATAGAAGTATGTCCGACATGCGTAACTCTTCCAATAATAACGATAACATCTCTCTGAAATGCTCCATGTAAGAACTGAAGATTATCAACAGAAGCAGTTGTAACATTCATCTGGGAATGACGCTTTGCCACAAGAGCAGCAACTTCGTCAATCCATTGCATCAAAACACCTCCAAAAAGGCGACCAGCATCGTTAAGATCCGATGGACGGATAATGTGAACAGTTTCAACAATAGATTCTTTTACAGTTTTTGCACGAAAATTCATAAACAAACCTCCCAAGAATGTCGTGTTAGGTGACTTTGCAATATAATTTATAGTGTTAAGAAAATTATATCGTATCCATATTGGATTATCAATTTAAAGTTGAAGATAGTCCGATATCTCAAAAAATCAATGCTAAAGTATTTGCTATTATATTGGCTGCGAATCATACCCACGTTCACAAAACTTTGTTTAACCTGCAAAGTGGGGAGACGCTTTTGTCAGCATCCATTCGCCTGAAAACTGGAGTCTTAGAGGTGTCAAAATAACAAAAAAATAGCATTCATTTCTCAAATATAGAACAAAAGAAACAAAAATCCGAAAATCGACCATGAAACAAGTAAAAAACGCAACAAAAGAGTAATCTATTGTGCAACCTGCTTTAAAAAGTGGGTGACCCATTGTGAATGGTGCATAAATTGGAAAGCCCAATCTAAAAATTTGTACCAAAAAAACATTGTCGAAATACACTATAATGCCGAAAAAAACAAAAACTATTGCATTATTTTAGATAAATGATATAATACAAATATAAACATTGGGTGACCCATTAAGGGGTATGCAGAGGAGGTGCTGTATCGTTGTTTTTGAAGTTTTTTTTAGCAATACTGCCCATTTTATGGCTGATTATCGCACTGAGTGTACTAAAAATTGCAGGCCATAAAGCTTGTCTGATTGCATTGGCAATCACAGCAGTATTAGCAGCAGGTTACTGGAAGTTAAGTCTCATATGTACTGCAACCGCAGGACTTGAGGGAATACTTAATGCACTATGGCCAATCTGCCTGGTTATTGTAGCAGCTTTGTTTACATATAACCTGACATTGGAAACTGGAGCGATGGAATTAATTAAGAAGATGCTTGCCAGTGTTTCCGTTGACCAGAGAGTATTACTTCTGATTATCGGATGGGGGTTCGGTAATTTCATGGAGGGAATGGCTGGATTCGGAACAGCGGTAGCGATTCCGGCATCGATGTTGGCAGCGATTGGTATTAATCCGATTCTTTCGGTTATTGCCTGTTTAGTTGTTAACTCCACACCAACTGCATTTGGTTCCGTTGGAGTTCCGACAGTAACACTTGCATCAGTAACAAACCTTGATGCTTTACAGTTATCAGGAAGCGTTGCATTGATTCAGGTAATCTTAACATTCTTATCTCCATTCTTCATGGTATTTATCGTAGGAAAAGGATTTAAGGCGTTAAAGAGTGTATTGCCAATGGTTTTAATTGCTTCGTTATCATTTACCGTACCGTGGTTCATTGCAGCACAGGTAATCGGATGTGAACTTCCTAACATTATCGGTTCTATTATTTCCATGATATGCATGGTTGTAGCAGCAAGATTCTTAAATAAGAATCCAGAACCAGAGTACAGAGTACAGTTATCAGGAGAAGAACAAAGCAGTGGATTTACCGCTTCAGAAGGAGTGAAAGCTTGGAGTCCATTCATCTTAATCTTCTTACTGTTAATGTTTACATCAACATTATGTCCGCCAATCCATAATCTGATTGCAGACATAAAGACAACTGTCACCGTATATGCAGGCGACAACCCAGGATCTCTTTCCTTTAGCTGGATTAATACACCGGGCATTATGATTTTCATCGCAGCGATTATCGGTGGACTGATTCAGGGAGCGTCCTTTGGAACAATGGGAAAGGTTCTCATAGAAACGTTAAAGAAATACTGGAAGACAATTCTTACTATCTGTTGTGTTATGGCAACAGCTAAGATTATGGGTTACAGCGGAATGATTTCTGATATCGCAGCAGCATTAGTTGTTGTAGCAGGACCGTTCTACCCGCTCATTTCTCCATTAGTTGGAGCGTTAGGAGCATTTGTTACCGGTTCAGGAACATCTACCTGTGTATTATTTGGTGGATTACAGAGTCAGACAGCGATTTCTCTTGGACTGAATCCTTCCTGGATGGCAGCGGCAAATGTTATGGGAGCCGGCATCGGAAAGATGATTTGTCCACAGGGTATCGCGATTGGAGCAGGTGCTATCGGAGCCGTTGGTTCTGAGAGTGAGATTTTAAGAAAAGTATTTAAGTATTTTGTAATATATGTAGTCATTGCCGGAATTATCTGCTATGCAGGTTCCATGGCAGGATTCTAACAGATAAATTTGTGAAAGATAGTTCATATGTAGTGGCATTTTGATGGACATTTGTAAAATGAACATGGATGAATCAGATGAAACCAGATGGTTTAAAGATATTGATATGGACTGAAAAGTAAAAATGATTTAATTTAAGAACTTTATTATTTCAAATATAAAGAAGGAAATGATTAGGAGGTAGAAATATGTACAATCAGTTGACACCGGAAATTATCGAAGAAATTAAAAAAGTTTCCAATAATGTCTTCTTAGGAGAAGAGATTAATCCGGACTATGCGAAAGACGAGATGCCGATTTATGGTACGCATATGCCAGATTTAGCAGTACAGCCACGTTCTACAGAGGAAGTTGCAGCAGTAATGAAGATTTGTTATGAGAATAATATTCCTGTAACACCTAGAGGAGCTGGTACTGGTCTTGCAGGTGGAGCAGTTCCATTATATGGCGGCGTTTTAATTGATATCTCTAAAATGAACAAGATTAAATCCTACGATATGGAAAACTTCGTTGTTGAGATTGAAGCAGGTGTTTTGTTAAATGATTTAGCAGAGGATTGCCAGTCCAAAGGAATGTTATATCCACCAGATCCAGGTGAAAAGTTCGCATGTGTTGGTGGTAACGTAGCAACAAACGCAGGTGGTATGAGAGCTGTTAAATATGGAGCAACACGTGATTACGTAAGAGCAATGACTGTTGTATTACCAACTGGTGAGATTACACATCTTGGAGCAACTGTTTCCAAAACATCTTCAGGATATTCCTTATTAAACCTTATGATTGGTTCTGAAGGAACACTCGGTATCATCACAGAATTAACATTAAAGATTATCCCAGCACCAAAGGCTGTTGCATCTTTAATTATTCCTTACGAAGACTTAGAGACAGCACTTGCAACTGTACCTAAATTTAAGATGGCTCACATGAACCCACAGGCAATCGAGTTCATGGAAAGAGAAATCGTACTTGCTTCCGAGCGTTACATTGGAAAGTCCGTATTCCCACAGGAATTAGAAGGAGTTCAGATTGGTGCATATCTTCTTGTCACATTAGATGGTAACAGTGAAGATGAAGTAGACGCATTGATCGAGCAGGCTGCAGAGCTTGTATTAGAAGCAGGAGCAATTGATGTATTAGTAGCTGATACATCTGCTAAGATGAAAGATGCATGGGCAGCACGTTCTTCTTTCTTAGAGGCTATCATGGAAGAAACAAAGCTTCTTGACGAGTGTGACGTAGTTGTACCTGTTAATAAGATTGCAGAATACCTTACATTTGTAAATAAGACCGGAGAAGAATGTGGTCTTGTTATCAAATCCTTCGGACATGCCGGAGATGGAAACCTTCATATTTACCAGTGTTCCAATGATCTGGAAGAAGAAGAGTTCAAGAAGAGAGTAGATAAATTCTTTGACATTATTTATAAAGAAGCAACAAATTGCGGCGGTCTTGTTTCCGGTGAACATGGAATCGGCTCAGGTAAAGTAAAATATCTTGTTGATTCTGTTGGAGAAACAAACATGGCGATTATGGAAGGCATCAAGAGAGTATTTGACCCTAAGATGATTTTAAATCCAGGCAAAGTTTGCTACCGTCTGTAATATTAAGGAGGAAGAAGAATGAATATTTGTGTTTGTATCAAACAAGTACCTGATACTAATGAGATTAAGGTAGATCCAGTTACACATACACTGGTAAGAAAGGGAGTTCCAAGTATTGTAAATCCTTTTGATACCTATGCACAGGAAGTAGGTGTCCGCTTAAAAGAAAAATTAGGTGGCAAAGTAGTTGTTATTTCCATGGGACCAGAACAGGCTAAAGAAGCAATTAAAACCTGTCTTTCTGTAGGAGCTGACGCAGGATATCTTATTTCCAGCAGAAAGTTCGGCGGATCGGATACATTAGCAACAAGCTATATCCTCTCTGAAGCAATCAAGGCAGTAGAGGAAAAAGAAGGATTAAAATTTGATTTAATTCTCTGTGGTAAACAGGCAGTTGATGGTGATACCGCACAGGTTGGACCGGAAATCGCAGAACATCTTGGACTTCCACAGATTACATACGCATTAGACATCATTGAAAAAGACGGAGATATTCAGGTAAAACGTGAATGTGACGAAGGTTACGATATGATTTCTACACAGCTTCCAGCAGTAGTTACAGTAGTCAGACTTCCTTACGAACCTAGATATCCAACCATCAAGAGTAAAATGGCTGCAAAGAAAAAAGAGATTCCTGTTCTTACAGAAGAAGATATTCCTGCAATCAGCCTGGAGCGTTGCGGTTTAAGTGGTTCTCCAACAAAAGTAAAGAAAACATATACACCAGTAACAGAAAAGAATGGTGTAAAACTTGAAGGTATGGAAGCAGAAGATGCAGCAAAAGAGGTTGTTAAATTAATTTACGACGCAAAAATTTTGTAAGGAGGACTGAATAATGAATCTTGCAGATTATAAAAATATTTGGGTTTTTATTGAAACAGAATGTGGTAAGCCAAAAAATGTTGGTTTTGAATTAATCAACGCAGCAAAACCACTTGCACAGGAAAAAGGCTGTGAATTGATCGCAGTTGTTATTGGTAAAGACATTGAGGGTGTTGCAAAAGATGCCATCTGCTATGGTGCAGATTCCGCAATTATCGTTGATGGACCAGAATATGAATACTATACAACAGATGCTTTTGCAAAAGCACTTGTTGCATTAGTAGAAAAATATAAACCAGAAACATTGATGATTGGTGCTACAAACAATGGTCGTGATTTAGGACCTAGAGTTTCTTGTAGATTAAAAACAGGTCTTACGGCAGACTGTACAGCAATCGCAATTGATGAAGAGACAGGAAATGTTGCATGGACACGTCCTACATTTGGTGGAAACCTGATGGCAACAATCATGTGTCCGGAAAACCGACCTCAGATGGGTACTGTTCGTCCGGCAGTATTTAAAAAAGGTGCTTATGATGAAGCAAAAACAGGTGAGATCGTAAAAGAAGAGATTACGGTAGCAGCAGATGAAATTCGTACAACCCTCATAGAGAGAGTAAAAGAAGTTGCTGAATCTATCAATCTTGAAGAAGCAGAGATCATTGTTTCCGGTGGACGTGGAGTTGGTTCTCAGGAAAACTTCCAGTTATTACAGGATCTTGCCGACGTACTTGGCGCAACTGTTGGATGCAGCCGTGCAGTAGTAGATGCAGGCTGGATGCCGCATGCACATCAGGTAGGACAGTCAGGTAAGACAGTTGCTCCGAAGTTATATTTTGCAATCGGTATTTCCGGTGCTATCCAGCACGTAGCAGGTATCTCCGGTTCCGATACAATCGTAGCAATTAATAAAGATCCAGATGCTCCAATCTTTGATGTAGCAGACTACGGAATCGTTGGAAACTTAAATGAAGTAGTTCCAGCATTAACAGAAGCATTTAAAGCAGAGAAAGCTTAAAAATATAAATTAAGTTTAAGAGCATAATGAACCAATCTTTAGAAAATGGTTGAGAGAAACGCAAAGTATAGAATAAAGAAAGACAAAGTATAAAAATAGTATTACCAAGTTTGTAATTATCTGGCCCTCTCAAGCTGGAGGGTCAGATCTAAACACATAAAAGCAATATATCAATCCTGCAGAGATTTCCAGTACGATATAAAATGAAATAGCCGTCAGGTAAGATTGTTGTGAATTGAGTCACAGGTGAATTTGTTAAAAAAATATCAACAAAAACGTAACATGATAACAAAGAAAAAGTAATTGCAGTCGATTTTTCAGAGCGGAAAATGCTTGAAAAATCGATGACAGGTAAAACAAGTGAACAATATTATATATTGTTGTGGTTTTATTTTAAATTCAACATTTTAAATTCAACATTTTAAATTCATTATTTTAAATTCAAAGCAACGAAATAATAACGACCGTGACAGGAGGAAATAGTTATGAATTTTAGACAGGACGAGGAACATCAGGATATATTAGAAATGGTGCATGATTTTGCAGTAAACGAAGTAAAACCTTTAGCTGCTGAAATCGACAGAACAGAAGAATTCCCAATGAAAAATGTCAAAATGATGGCAGAAATGGGACTGATGGGAATTCCTTTCCCAGAAGAGTACGGCGGAGCTGGAATGGATACATTAGCATATATCCAGACAGTAGAAGAATTAAGTAAATACTGTGCATCTACAGGTGTTATCCTTTCTGCACATACTTCCTTATGTGCAACACCTATTTATCAGTTTGGTTCCGAAGAACAGAAACAGAAATATCTTCCTAAGTTATGTTCTGGTGAATGGATTGGTGCTTTCGCATTAACAGAACCTAACGCTGGTACAGATGCATCCGGACAGCAGACAGTTGCAGTAGATGCTGGTGACCACTGGGTATTAAATGGATCTAAGATCTTTATCACAAACGCAGGTGCAGCAGATGTATTCTTCGTACTTGCTATGACAGATAAATCTCAGGGAACAAAAGGTATCTCCGCATTTATCGTAGAAAAAGGATACAAAGGATTCTCTATCGGAAAACATGAAGATAAATTAGGTATCCGCGCATCCTCTACATGCGAACTTATTTTTGAAGACTGTATCGTTCCTAAAGAAAACCTTGTTGGTGAACTTGGCAAAGGTTTCAAATATGCAATGATGACATTAGATGGCGGTCGTGTTGGTATCGCAGCACAGGCCCTTGGTATTGCAGAAGGTGCATTAGAAGAAACAACAAAATATATCACTGAGAGAAAACAGTTTGGAAGAAGAATTTCTCAGTTCCAGAATACACAGTTTGAAATGGCTCAGATGCGTGCACAGACAGAAGCAGCTAAGCTTCTTGTTTATCAGGCAGCATGTGCAAAAGATGATCACGAACCATTTTCACACAAAGCAGCTATGGCTAAATTAGTAGCAGCTAGAAACGCTATGGATGTAACAACACGCTGCTTACAGTTATATGGTGGATATGGATATACAAAAGATTATCCAATCGAGAGAATGATGCGTGACGCTAAGATTACAGAAATCTATGAAGGAACTTCTGAAGTACAGATGATGGTTATCTCTGGATGGATGGGTGTTAAATAGTTAAGGAGTTGAGCAGCATGGATATGAAATTACCTTTTTCAACCACAGGTATGATGCTGCACATAGATGATTCGATGGACTACGAGGTTTTATCCTCGTCCATCGAGTCCATGCCAAAGAGCGATAAGACAGAAGACGAAATCGTTCTCGAGGCAATGGCGCATCCAATTGGTTCTCCAAAGCTTTCAGAGCTTGCAAAAGGAAAAGAAAATGTAGTAATTATTTGTTCTGACCACACAAGACCTGTTCCAAGTAAGCATATTATTCCATTTATGCTGAAAGAAATAAGAGAAGGCAATCCAGATGCAAAGATCACCCTTTTGATTGCAACGGGATTCCACAGAGCAACAACAAGAGAAGAGTTAGTTGGTAAGTTTGGCGAGGAAATCGTAGATAATGAGTGTATTGCGATTCATGACAGTCAGGACATGGATGCAATGGCAAACATCGGTACACTTCCATCAGGAGCTCCTCTTTTAATTAACAAAATCGCTGCAAATGCAGACCTTCTCGTAAGCGAAGGATTTATAGAAACCCATTTCTTTGCAGGCTTCTCAGGAGGAAGAAAGAGCATCCTTCCAGGAGTATCCAGCAAAGTAACGGTACTCGGAAATCACTGCTCCAAGTTCATTGATTCTCCATACAGCAGAACAGGAATCTTAGAGGGAAATCCGATTCATAAAGATATGATCGCTGCCAGTAAAATGGCGCATCAGAAATATATTGTTAACGTCATTATTGATGCAGACAAGAAAGTGGTACACGCCGTTGCGGGCGATGCAATTGAAGCCCATGCCGCAGGATGTAAGTTCTTGCAGGATTATTGCCAGGTAGTTCCTAAAAAAGCCGCAGACATCGCTATTTCTACCAACGGCGGATATCCACTTGACCAGAATATGTATCAGTCCGTAAAAGGAATGACTGCAGCAGAAGCGGCAGCAAAAGATGATGGTATTCTTATTATGGTTTCCAATTGTGGGGACGGACATGGAGGAGAAGGCTTCTATGAAGCACTGAAAAACTGCTCCAGTCCGGCAGATCTCATGGCAGAAATCTTAAAAGTTCCACAGGATCAGACAAAACCAGACCAGTGGGAATATCAGATACAGTGTCGTATCTTAATGCAACATAAAGTTATCTATGTCATGTGCGAAGAGCATCGCAAAATGGCACAGGAGATGGGCTTTATCGTTGCAAATGATGTAAACGAAGCTTTGGAAATGGCCATAAAAGAAAAGGGAAAAGATGCCCATATTTCAATCATTCCGGATGGCGTTTCCGTTATGGTAAAAAAACCGGAATAATAAAGTTTATTTGAAAAGATTCAAATAAATCTCGAGCCAAAATATGTTTGCTTAATGTGAAATTCATTTTTCACATTTTGTAGGCGGGCCTGCAAATGAGCAGTGGGCCCGCCATTTTTTTATCGTGTCGTGTTAAAGTTTTTCACTTGCAAAAAGAGCAAGAATCTTATAAAATAGACATTTAGATATACAGAATGATAAAAATATGACAGGGAGGTGGCGAGAAAATGAATGAATTCACAGATTTTAAAACTTACAAAATGAAAAATCAAAAGACATATCAGTATGTATTCGACTATTTTTCTGAGCAGATTTTATCCGGTGAATTAAAAATAAATGACAAGATTCTGCCAGAAAGAGAAATCGCAGAGAAATTAGATGTAAGTCGTAATTCCATCCGTGAAGTAATGCACATGTTAGAGATTAACGGACTTCTTGAATGTAGGCAGGGAAGTGGAAACTATCTCCGCTGTGAGCCACAGGACTATATGGTAAAGTTCATGAACATGGTTATGTCGCTTCAGCAAATCAAATATACAGAAGTATATGATATTCGTATGGGATATGAGACAGTAGCATTACGTCTTGCGATTAAAAATGCGACAGAAGAAGAAATCGAAGAAATGCATCAGATTTTAATCAAGATGGATGAAATTGAGAATCCAAAAGAAAGCGGTAAGCTTGATATGCAATTTCATAACAAGCTCATAGAAGCTTCCCATAACCGCATGATTATGTTATACACATCGATGATCGCAGAATTAATAAATCAGTTTATCGCAGATTTTCGTGTTCGTATTATGGCAAACCAAAGGCAGGCAGATGCGTTAAGACGTGCCCACTGGAATATTTACGATTCCTTAGTGGCCAAAGACTTTGTAGCAGGAAGCTTCGCAATGCAGCGGCATTTTGACATAGTAGGAGAACAGCTTGAACGACTACAACAACAAATGGAAAATCAGGGAAAATAAAAACTCCTGTTTGTTTCCTATTCATCTTTTTCGATGTTTCTGAAACAAACAGGAGTTTTTTTCTTGATTTTTATTTCAGAGATATTTTATAACAATTCAGGCAAGCCATTTTTTTTTAGTTTACCCGATGAAGAAGCAAATACTTCTGTCTCGTAGCCATACCACCCCGGATATGCCTCTCTGACTTATTAATATCTAAAATATCACGAACCTCATCTGCCAGATGATGGTCAATCTGCGGCAGCCTCTCCGTTAAATCCTTATGTACCGTCGATTTACTAACCCCAAACTTTGTAGCCGTCTTCCTCACCGTAGCCTTCGAGTCAATAATGTATTTCCCAACTTCAATAGCACGTAATTCAATGTAATCCCTCATTATAAAATCCCTATCTTAAATCTTTTTACAATCATATGAAAGAAAATCCAAAGACATGCCAAAAAGATACACCAAACAAATTAAAACCAGACGCAAAAAAACACCGTTCTGATGGCTGATTGGAAACGGTGTTCTTGCGAGCAGCCACATTGAAGGAGGAGGAGTGACTGCTCTATTGGATAATTTAATTGAATAGTTGAGACGAGATGAAATCGTATCACTCATCTTGACTCTAGTATACCAATTTTGCCCCGAATTGTCTATGCATGAGTTTGACAAGAATAACCGTTTTTTTGCGTCTTTTCTTGGCATTGTGAATAAATGAATTCTTATTGCATCAACAGGAGAACAATTATTATAAGCAAAATGGCTAATTGTCCTGAAAAAGAAACAAAAAATGACGGTTGAAAGACGTATAGAAAGGAATAAAAACGGAAAAAGAAAGTGTTTTACCGTTGTTTTTCTTTTGGTACAATAAAGACAGTAGAATAGGGAAAATAGAAAATAGAATATAGAAGAGAGCTGTGTTATCAATAAGTATTTCGATTGATGGTAAAAAATGAAAATCAGAGTGTATTGAAAATTTTTTTGCAATTGAGATGGTGGATTACTTTTTGCATTTTTAAATATACTCTGGAAAATAAGACTGGAAATAAGGGAGAGCAGCAATTGGATATGCTAGTAAAAAAGGAAACAATATTTGACAATATCGTAGCAGTTTCTGGCACAAAAAAGGAAGCAATAAGAACGATAAGCAGACTTTGTGCAAAACAGACTCTGCTAGATGCGACACAGTTAGAGAAAGCATTCTGGAAGAGAGAAGAGTGGGATTCGACAGGATGTGGTGAGGGGATTGCCATTCCTCATGCAATTATAAAAGAAATTGATGAAGTACAGTTATTTATTGTCCGATTTCGATATCCTATAGAGTGGGAGTCATTTGATGACAAAAAAGTAGATATTGCATTTGTGATTATCGCGCCAGAAGAGAAGGGACAGGAAAAATATCTGGTGTTTTTGTCCAGACTTGCCAGAAAACTTGTGGATGAGAAGTTTGTTGCCGATTTTCGTAATTGCAGGAGCACAGAGGCAGTTTATCAGTATGTAAAGAATGAATTGGAATGATTTTGGAATATTTTAAGAATAATGTCCAAAGAGCAATTATAGAGGAAAGATATGAAAATAATTGGAGTTACCAAGTGCCCTACCGGAATCGCACATACCTATATGGCAGCAGCCCGCATAGAAAAGGAATGTGAGAGACTGGGCTATGAGGTGAAAGTAGAAACACAAGGCTCGCAGGGGACGGAAAATAAGCTGACCAAACGGGAGATTGCAAAAGCGGATTATGTAATCATAGCCGCGGATGTAGTAATTGAGGAGCCAGAGAGATTTTATGGCAAGCGGGTTTTAAAAACAAGAATTAAACCGTTATTAAAGAATACACAGGGTGTTTTTGAGCGGTTAGAACAAGATAGTTTCATTATGGGAGGGGCTTCTTTTCAAAATGAGAATGATCAAAACAGAAATGAAAACTCTGGAAATGCAGAGGATTTTCAAAATAAAAATACAAAAGATAAAAATATTGAAAACAGAGAAAATAATGGAGATGCGGTAAACCAAAATATAACGTACCAAAATGCGATAAATAGAAGTAGAATAGTTGAAAATACGCAAGAAAATCAGAAAGCTGAAAAGATAGTCGGAAAAGGCTATAGGCAAGAACTGGAAAATGAACAGTCGATAGCAGGGGACAATAAAGCAAAACGAAGTGATAAAAATAATAAGAATAAGATAGTAAAAATAAAAAAAGAAAAAAAACAGGAGAAAGAGCCCAAAGACCTTTCAGATATTGATATTATAGGACAGCTTATGAATGGAGCTTCCTATATGATACCATTTGTTGTTGTGGGAGGGCTGTTAGTATCGTTGTCGTTATCAATGGGGGGACAGACTTCGGCAGATGGAACGGTTGTCTATATTGGTTTATGGAATAAGATTCATGCCATCGGTAATCTTGCCTTTACGCTGATGTATCCAATTTTGTCAGGCTTTATTGCTTTTTCCATTGCAGGAAGGGTAACCCTTGCTCCGGCGATGATCGGGGCGATGGTGGCAACCGATGGAGAAATTCTTGGAACGGAGTCAGGAACGGGATTTATCGGCTGTATTATTGTCGGCTATCTTGTTGGTTATCTTGTGAAATGGATGAACAGTTGGAATCTTGCTAAGGAGTTTAAGCCGATGATGCCGATATTTATTATTCCGCTGACAGGTGTCGCAGTAGTATCCGCTTTGTTTATATTTGTGCTTGGAAAGCCAGTTACACTGACAACGGATTTGTTAAACAGTCTGCTTGTGGAACTTGCGAAGAATCCTTCCAGTGCAGTTGTGCTCGGTATTGTGCTTGGTGCGATGGTTGGCATAGATATGGGAGGTCCGATCAATAAGGTCGCCTTTTTCTTTGGTGTAACTTCAATTGCACAGGGAAATCTTCAGATTATGGGGATTGTATCTACTTCCATTGCAGTGGCTCCGCTCTCTATGGGAATTGCAGCAGTTGTTGGAAAAGATAAGTTCACACCTGATGAAAAGAGTGCAGGAATATATACTATATTTATGGGAATCATAGGAATCAGTGAGGGGGCGATACCTTTTGCAGCTTCTGATCCTGGACACGTTCTTCCGGCAGTTGTTTCAGGTTCTGCACTTACTGGAGCTGCGGCTGCTGTGTGCGGCGTGACTTCGGCTGTGCCACATGGGGGCTTAGTTGTGGCTTTATTTAAAGCTACGAACTATATGTCATTATATTTCCTTTGTGTGATGGCAGGAACAGCACTTTCTGTTGCAATCGTATTAGCATTTAAGAAACGACAAGAAAAAAATAGATAAAATTCCAGTAGATAGAAAACAATAGTATAAAGTTGACATTTTTTTCAAAAAAATACCCTCTCACATATTGAAATTGCAAGTAAAATGAAATAAAATCTTAAGTTAAGCACATCTTTTGTTCAAAAATAAGTCAAACTATGAGTTTTACATTTTTGAAGAATTTGATAGAATTTTGGTGAGTGAGGAGTGGTTCGTAAACATGAGATTCACAAGACGGGATATGAAGATGATAGAGTACTTAAGAGATTATGAAGTTGTCGAACTTAAGGCTATGTCAGAGTATCTGGAAGTATCTGTAAAGACTTTGAAGAATCAGTTAAAGGAGTTGTCCGAGACACTGAAAGAATTCGGAGTGGATGTCCAGTTTGTTTCAAGTAATCAAATACTCGTAAAGGGACATGAGAAGTTTGCGGAAGTGATGAGTGTGGGCATCCCTCGCTTTGAGATGGAATTTGAAAGAAGATTCCTCTTACTTCTGGTGCTACATGATAATTTCCTTACTATACAGGAAATTGCAGATGAGCTTTTAGTAAGCAAGTCTTACGCAGAGAAGCATTTAGCGGCAATCATGAAAAAGTATCCGGAAGATATTCAGGCACAGCGGCATTATGGTATCCGCTATGCAGCATCCCAGAATAAGAGAAGAGAGGTATTTGTAAAAATACTTTTTCCATATTTATTCGGGGAGGATTACATTGTAGCTTTAGAGCAGTTTGATAGTCTCCATTTTCCACTGTTTCATTATTTTACAAAGGAACAGATGTTAAGGACAAGAGGAGCAATTCAGGCATTGCAGAGACTGGAATGGTTTCAGCTTACCGATGAATCCTTGCAGCAGCTTTTCCTTTATATTTTGTTTCTCACACGTCATGCAGACAGTGAGAATACAGAAAAGCCGGTTGCGGTACAGGAAGATTTTATTAATACGCAGGAATTTGATGGGTTGTATGAATGGATACCTGGATGGTGTCAGGAATTTCGTCTGCCGGATTCTAAAGAAGAACTGCGATATATGTACACATTACTTTTATCGCTGCGTAAACAAAAAATCGCCTGTCAGGATCAGATTCTGGATAAGATGCGGCATCCGATTAAGGAGATTCTTAAAGGAATCAGGGAGAGGCTCAGTGCAGATTTCAGCGAGGACGAAGATTTGATTGAGGGGTTATCTTCTCATATTTATACGACGATTCTTCGTGGAAATCATTTGGATGTTGAGACAGATGAATATATGTTAAAGTCCATGAAACGTCAGTATCCTTTTGGATTCGAGATGGCGGCCATTGCGGCAGATTACATAGCAGATATGTATAATCTGTCTATGAAAGAGAATGATCTTATTTATTTAGCCATTCATTTTCAGGCGGCGATAGAGCGAATGAAGGATGCGGGTGAGAAGACGAAAATTATTATTGTCTGTCATTTCGGTGCGGCAGCGGCCAGAATTATCCGCTCTAAAATCGAGAGAAAGCTTGTCGGTGTGGAAGTCACGGGAATGTATTCCCTGCAGGAATTTAAGCAGCTTAAGAATCCAGATTGCGACTGCATTGTGACAACCGAGCGCATTCTCAAAGCTGATTTTCCGATTATCTACATTTCAATGGCTCTTCCGGAGCGTGAGATGCAAAAGATTAAGGAAGGAATTAAAGAAATTCAGGTAAACCATTTATTGGAATTAAATATATTAGAAGCAATTATTCTTCCAATTGAAGAAAAGAATATGGAATCCTCAGTAAAAGCGATGGTACAGCCGCTTTTAGAAGAAGATTTTGTAACAGAAGAATATTTGCAGTCTGTTCTCGAAAGAGAGGAGATGTCTTCCACAAGTTTAAACCACATTGCCCTGCCACATGGAAATCCGGCAATGGTTCAGAACACAAGACTTGTCATTGGAAGAATGAATCATCCGATTTTGTGGGATGATTCTAAAGTAAGCTGTGCATTTTTATTCGCAGTATCCTCAGAGATGCTCAAAGAAAAACCGATGCTTTTTAATACATTTTATCGGACGATGGCAGATCCGGAAGTAGAGGAAAGTATCAAAAAACTTCAGATGGAAAAGAATCTTCCAGATGAGGTTTTTAGACAAAAGCTGTTTCAAATATTGAGATAGAGTAACTAATAATTTCTAACAGGAGAGGAAAGGATGTGAAGTTAACATGGTAGGAATTATTCTCGCAACACATGGCAATTTTGCGACCGGTATCCAGCAGTCAGCTTCCATGATTTTTGGTGAACAGCCAAACGTGGCAGCCGTAACACTGCAGCCTAACGAAGGACCGGATGATGTGAGAAAGAAAATGGAAGAAGCAGTTGCATCTTTCGAAGACCCGGAACAGGTGTTAATTCTCGTTGATTTATGGGGAGGTACTCCATTTAATCAGGCTAATGGCCTGATCGCTGGTCACGAGGATACATGGGCAATTGTTGCTGGTCTTAACCTGCCAATGCTCATTGACGCTTACGCTTCCCGTATGATGATGGATACAGCACATGAACTAGCTGTTCAGATTTCCGGAAGTGCAAAAGAAGGCGTTAAGATTTACCCAGAAAGCTTAGAGCCAAAGGAAGAGAAAAAGGTAGCAGCTACTTCCGATGGACAGCCAAGGGGAGCATTACCAGAAGGAACTGTAGTAGGAGATGGAAAGATTAAATATGTGCTTGCACGTATCGACTCCCGTCTGCTCCATGGACAGGTAGCAACAGCATGGACAAAGACTACAGGACCAAACAGAATTATCGTTGTATCTGACGGTGTAGCACACGATGACCTTCGTAAGAGCATGATTCGTGAAGCAGCGCCTCCAGGGGTAAAAGCGAATGTAGTTCCAGTCAGCAAGATGATTCAGGTATCAAAAGATACACGTTTTGGAAACACAAAAGCATTATTATTATTTGAAACACCTCAGGATGCTCTTGCAGCAATCAAAGGTGGAGTAGATATTAAGGAACTTAACATTGGTTCTATGGCTCACTCTGTTGGCAAGGTAGCAGTCAGCAAGGTATTATCTTTAGATGAAAAAGATATCGAGACATTCGAAGAACTTAAGAAGTTAGGCGTTAAGTTTGACGTTCGTAAAGTTCCAAGTGATTCTCAGGATAACATGGATGAGATTCTTAAAAAAGCAAAAGCTGAATTAGCAAAATAGTATTTAGCAATTAATATTAGGAGGAAAAGTCATGTCAATTATTTCAATGATTTTAGTTGTTATAGTTGCCTTTCTCGCTGGTATCGAAGGTGTTGTTGATGAATTCCAGTTCCATCAGCCTTTGGTAGCATGTACATTGATTGGTCTGGTAACAGGCAATCTCGAGGCAGGTATTGTTCTTGGTGGTAGTCTTCAGATGATCGCTCTTGGATGGGCCAACATCGGAGCTGCTGTAGCACCGGATGCTGCTTTAGCATCTGTTGCATCTGCTATTATCCTTGTTCTTGGTGGACAGGGAGTAAAAGGTGTAAGTACAGCGATTGCTGTAGCTATCCCTCTTGCTGTAGCAGGTTTATTCTTAACAATGGTTGTTCGTACTCTTTCTGTAGCATGTGTTCATCGTATGGATGCTGAAGCTGAGAAGGTTAATTTCAGAGGTGTAGAAATGTGGCACATCATTGCCATCTGCTTACAGGGACTTCGTATTGCAATCCCTGCAGCATGTCTTCTTGCAATCCCTACTGAAACAGTACAGCACTTCTTACAGTCTATGCCTGCATGGTTAACAGATGGTATGTCCATCGGTGGTGGTATGGTAGTAGCTGTTGGTTATGCAATGGTTATCAACATGATCGCAACAAAAGAAGTTTGGCCATTCTTCGCAATTGGTTTCTGTCTGGCAGCTATTTCAGACCTTACACTGATTGCTCTTGGTGCAATCGCTCTTGCAATCGCATTCATTTACATCAACTTATCTGAAAATGGTGGAAATGGAAACGGTGGCGGTGGAAACGTTGGTGATCCACTCGATGACATTTTAAATGATTATTAAGAAGTAAGGAGGGTATAGAAATGGCAGAAGAAAAAATTACTTTATCAAAACAAGATCGTCGATCTGTTGCACTCCGCTCTACTTTCCTTCAGGGTTCATGGAACTATGAACGTATGCAGAACGGTGGATGGTGTTTCGCCATGATTCCGGCGATTAAGAAACTGTACACAAACAAAGAAGATCAGAAGGCAGCTTTAAAGAGACACCTTGAGTTCTTCAACACACATCCATATGTAGCTTCTCCAGTACTTGGTGTAACTCTTGCCTTAGAGGAAGAGAAAGCTAACGGTGCTCAGGTAGATGACGCAGCTATTCAGGGTGTGAAAGTAGGTATGATGGGACCTTTAGCCGGCGTTGGTGATCCAGTATTCTGGTTTACTGCTCGTCCAATGCTTGGTGCATTAGGTGCATCTCTCGCTATGGGCGGAAGCATCTTAGGACCAATCTTGTTCTTCGTATTATGGAACGTAATCCGTTGGGCATTTATGTGGTATACACAGGAATTTGGTTACCGGGCTGGTAGCAAGATTTCTGAAGACCTTTCCGGTGGACTTTTACAGAAAGTAACAAAGATTGCTTCTATTCTTGGTATGTTCGTACTTGGTTCGCTGATTGAACGCTGGGTAAGTATCAACTTCACACCAGTTGTATCAAAAGTAAAATTAAGTGATGGTGCTTACATCGACTGGAACAGCCTTCCAGCAGGAGCAGAAGGTATTAAGACAGCAATTTCCCAGTATGCTTCCGGAATGGCTTTAGATCCTACAAAGGTTACAACTTTACAGGATAACTTGAATTCCTTAATTCCAGGTCTTATGCCGTTATTACTGACACTGTTATGTATGTGGTTACTCAAGAAGAAAGTTTCTCCTATCGTAATCATCCTTGCATTGTTCGTAGTAGGTATCTTAGGACATGTAGTAGGTATTCTGTAATTTAAGTTTAATTAAAGCGGAATAAACAATACAAAGGGGGCTGTGACAAAAATATTTCCGATATTTTTGCACAGCCCTTGCTATGTTATGTATACAAAGGAGGATGCATAATGGCACAATCACTCAATACTAAAGTGGATCTGGTTATGGATGCCACTTCCTTTCACGGAATGAATAATTACGGAAAAATTATGATTGGCGACAGAGGTTTCGAATATTATAACGAAAAAAAGATGAATGACTATATCCAGATTCCATGGGAAGAGGTTGATTATGTCATAGCATCTGTTATGTTTAAGGGCAAATATATTCCTCGCTTCGCCATTCAGACAAAAAAAAGCGGAACCTTTACCTTTGCAGCAAAGAATCCAAAAGAACTTCTTCGTGCGGTAAGAAATTATGTTCCATCTGACCATATGGTTCGCTCTTTAAGCTTTTTTGACGTGTTAAAAAGAGCTTTTAAAAAGTAAATATCAGTAAGATTAATATAATTTTATTGATTTTTATGACGGAAGTATTATAATGATTCTGACTTAAACGATTCAGAAAACATAAACATACTTTTTGCTAAAAGGAGAAAAAAGATGGCAATTTTAAAATTAAAACCAAGCGGAAAAGATTACATTTGGGGCGGACATAAACTCGTAGACAACTACGGAAAAGAAATGACAGGCGACCGATTAGCAGAGACATGGGAATTATCCTGTCATCCAGACGGTCCAAGCTTTGTTGCCAATGGCGAAGATGCTGGCAAGACATTAAGACAGTATATTGAGGAACACGGAAAGAAAGTACTCGGAACGAATTGCGAGCGTTTTGAAGACTTTCCTATTTTAACAAAATTCATTGATGCACAGGATAACCTTTCTATCCAGGTACATCCAGATAACGAGTATGCCTTAAAAAATGAAGGGCAATATGGCAAGACCGAGATGTGGTATGTAGTGGACGCAGAAGAGGGAGCTTATCTTTATCACGGATTTAAAAAAGAGATCAGCAAAGATGAATTTTCAAAAAGAATTGAAGAAGACACTCTTCTTGAAGTACTGAATAAAGTACCTGTTCACAAAGGCGATGTATTCTTTATTGAAGCCGGAACCATTCACGCAATTGGTAAAGGGCTTATTATCGCAGAAATCCAGCAGAACTCCAACGTAACTTATCGTGTATACGATTATGGCAGAGTTGGAAAGGACGGAAAGAAGAGAGAACTCCACATCGAGAAAGCACTAGATGTGACTAATCGTGGACCGGCGAAAAAAGATGGCAGCCACTATCCACACATCGCAGACTGCGATTATTTCACAGTAGATAAGCTCAATCTCGATGGAACAACCTTTAACAAACTTGAGGGAACTGTTTCGGAAAAATCCTTCTTAAGTATTCTCGTTTTAGACGGCGAAGGAACCATCACCAGCAATGGTGAGAGCGTATCTTACAAAAAGGGAGACAGTATTTTCCTTACTGCTGGAAGTGGGGAATATAGCATAGAAGGTGTATGTGATGCACTCTTAACTACAATAAGAGAGTAGGGAATTCTGGTTTGCCGCAGGCAAAGGCAAAACGGACGAAACCCCGAAAGCCCATACGCCATATTTGTGATTTTAGTCGCGGCGTGTTGAATGCTCGCTCAGTGCTTGGCATCCAACACTTGCTCCGAGACCACAAATATGGCGTATGGGCTTTCGGGGTTTCTGTCTTTAGCTACTGAAGTAAAATCAGAATTCATCACTAATTTTCTCAAATTTGCTTTTTCAAAACTTTTCCAGAGATTGTTTATTTCCTATTGCAAATCAGTGGAAAAATTTGAAAAAGCAAATTGTAGCACTATCTTTTTGCACTGTGGTTATAGGAAAGTGTATTTTTTAAACTTCATAATGTTCTGGAGAATCTTCAAATCCTACAGCATAAATTCATAATTTTTTGACAACAGCTACTGTCAGCCCACAAAGAGAGGGGATAGGCTCTCTTTGCGGGCGTCAGCTTTGCCTTTGCTGCAAAAATTTGCTATACTAAAGTCTGGGGAGGGAGAAAGCATGGACATACTAATTGTTGACGATGAACATAGAGAGGTTGCAATTATAGAACATCTATTGAAGGGGGCACCATTTAACATAAAAAGAATCTATAAAGCGTATAGTTTGAAAGAAACGATAGAAATTCTTAAAAAATACCCAGTGCCGGTAGTGTTGTGTGATATAGAGATGCCCGGAGGGAACGGATTAGAACTTGCAGAATGGATTGAAGATAATAAGTTAGAGACGGAGATAATCTATCTGACAGGGCATACAGATTTTTCATATGTACGTACTGCCCTTCGATTTGGAGTTGTAGATTATCTGGTAAAACCAATTGAAAGAGAAAGTCTATGGACTGCCTTAAAAAAAGCATTTTCCAGAATTCCGATAGTAGAAGAGGCGGGAGAGGAAAGAAATGCAGCCGAAATTGTAAAAGACATTAAGAAATATATTTATGAACATTGTTCAGAAGATATCAGCAGAAAAGAGATTGCAGAGAAATTTTTTATTCATCCGGATTATTTATCACATATTTTTAAAGAAAAAGAGGGCGTTTCTTTTTCTCTTTACCTGATTAAGTGCAGAATAGAGAAAGCCAAAAAGTTGCTTGGCAGTACAGATATGTCAATTATGAAAGTTTCTATGATGTCAGGATATTCAAACCCAGCTTATTTTACAAAACATTTTAAGCGGATAACAGGAATTACGCCGAAAGAATATCGTGCTCAGTTAGAGGATTTAAAGGGATAGGTACAGATAAATGGAGAAGTTGAAAAAAAGGTTATTGGGCCTGCTTGTTATTTTGATTCTGGTTATATCTGTACTTAGTACAGTTTATAATGTCTATGCGGTGGGAAAAGAATATCAGTTGAATACACAGCTAAATAATAATAATTTAAAAATATACATCCAGAAAATAGAATCGTCTTTAGAAGATATTGAAAATATGTTAATGATGGAAGCACAGGCAGATGTGCAATTAAAATACATAATGAAAGCGAATAGTGAGTTGGACTATTATACAGCACTGGTGAACAAAAAGAGCCAATTTTCCGATGAAATAAATAAGTATCAATATTTAGATGGAATTGGACTGTTTGATGGGAAAAATGAACTTTATATAGGCGTTAAGGGAAAATACCTATCTACCGGCGAGCATACTAATATAAAAACACATTTGAAAGATATTATTACTTCTTTTGAAATGACCAAGATGGACACCTGGTTTCCTGTACAAATTCAAAGTCAATATTATTTAATCCGAATGATACAGATTCAAAATATTTATATTTTTACATGGGTTACACCAAAACATCTGTTATCAGATTTTCAAAATATAAAAGGGCAAAGATATTATTTTTTATGTAAAGAATCAGGCACGATATTAAATAAAGAAAATCAGGTAGATTTGGTGCAGATAAAAGGAGATGTAGCCAAAATAAGAGGAAATAATTATATTGTATATGGAAGTCCTTTTAAAAAAAGTAGCTATAAATTTGCTATGTTAGAAAGAGGAAATGCGAGAGAAATATTGTTTCAGCGCATTATAACAAGTATAACTGTAATCTGGCTGATAGGTTTAGGTATATTATTTATTGTCTGGAGATTTACAAAGGAGATTTTTATCGAGCCGGTAGAAAATATTATTATGAAAAAAGAACTCCAAAAAAATAAGGCACAATTACAATTCCTTCAGATACAGATGAATCCTCATTTTCTGAATAATTGTCTTAGTTTAATACGAAATATGATTATATTTGAAGAAAATGAAGAGGCAGAGAAGGCAGTTTTGTTGCTGGGGCATTATACCAGAAATTCCTTGTGTACGGAAGTCACAGTGGATATCGAAAAAGAATTGGAGCATGTAAACTATTGGTATGAACTGCAGAAACTTCGGCTGGAAGGGAGAATAAAAATAAATATATCTCTGGAAGACGGTTTGGAAAAAAATAAAATTCCATCAATGCTGATTTATACCTTTGTGGAAAATTCTGTGAAGCATCATGGAGTGGATACAGGACAGATTAAGATTGAAGTTTCAATACAGCGGATAACGTTGGAAAAAAAGAAATATATAGAAGTTTGTATAGAAGATAATGGGCAGGGTTTTGATAAGAAAACTATTGATTTGATTCAGCGAAAAGAAGTTATTATAGACAAAAGAGGGTTACATCATATAGGAATCTATAACATCATACAGCGTCTTGATATTTTATATGAAAACAGGGCACAGATTAAGTTTACAAATAAAACGGAGCAATCGGGAGCGGTAGTGATTATAGACATTCCCTGTGATGTAGAAAAAAGGTGAGAAGTTTGAAGAAAAAGATTGGAATAATACTGATAATTGTAATGGGAGCCTGTATGCTTTTAGGAGGAAAGCACATCGATAAAAATAGTACATTAAAAAAGACCAAAATAGTCATGGCAATTCCTTTTGATAATATTCCACAAAAAGATATTTTGATGGTAGAAAAAGAAGTGAATAAAATTGTGGAAAAGAAGCTGGGAATACAGGTACAATTCGTGGCTACGGCTTCCTATAGCAAAGAGGTAAGTCTTCTATTATCAGGAAAAGAACAATTGGATATAATGGCTGCACCATACGGAAAATATATGGAAGCGTACATAAATGGAATGCTTATACCATTAGATGATTATCTTGAAAAGTATGGACAGGGGATTATTGAACAGGTAGGAAGAAAAAATATAGAATGCTGCAATATAAATAATACATTATATGGAGTTCCGACAAATAGTGATTATGCCTGTGTAGATAATTGTTATATGCTTAGGAAGGATATTCTGGATAAATATAATATAAAAGCAGAAGATATAAAAAGCTTTTCAGATTTGGAAAAAGTTTTTGCACTTATTAAAAAAAATGAACCGAATCTTACTATTTTAATACCAGGATATGGCACAATCTTAAGTACGCAGTATTATTTAGTATCCAATAATGGTTTTCGACTGGGAGTACATATGGATTATGGAAGAAATGAAAAGATAGACAATGTATTTGAGACAGAAGAATATATGGATGCTCTAAAAAGAATACGAAAGTGGTATTTAAAAGGATATTTGAGAAAAGATATATTTGGAGAAACAGAACCAGTGCTTAAAAGGGTAAAACAGGGGAAGGTTTTTGCTTACACAACAAAAGGAAAGCCGGGAATAGAAAGTCAGGATAAAACTGGAGAAGATAATGAAATGGTATGTGTAAAGCTGGGAAAGGCGTCTATCAGCTATAATTCAATATCGGGACATCCTTATGTTATTACTAAAAACACGATTTCGCCAGAGCTGGCAATGAAGGTTTTGAATTTGTTTTATACAGATGCGGATATCATGAATCTGCTTTCTTATGGTGTGGAAGGAGTTCACTATAAAAAATTAGATAATGGTTTTATAACCTATGTGGGTAAAGAAAAGAAAAATCCATTTCTTAATAATGCATGGAACATGCCAAATCAGTTTATTACCTATGTATGGGAGGGAAATGATAAAAATTTATGGGAAAATTTGAAAAAATTCAATGAAGAATCTATTCAGAGTTGTGAACTGGGATTTAATTTTGATTTTAGTGAAGTTGTAGCAGAATATGCATCAGTGAGGGAAATATATAAGACATATAATGTGATTTTGGAAAATGGTCTGGTAAATCCAGAAGATGGTTTACAGCATATGCTGCAGGAGATGAGAGAGAATGGTATGAATAGAATTCTCACGCTAGAAAAAAAGCAGTTTGAAAGTTGGGAGAAAGGGAAAAAGAAAGAGGAAAAAAGTAAATAAAAAAGTAAAAGAAAAGAGCAACAACAGGAGAATATAACAACATCACAGCAGGATAGCATAATAGTGATAGTTTTGAACAGAAAAGTTGTTTTTTTGAATTAGAGATATTGATAAAATGTATATGTAAATATTAATACATTTTTTTCAAAGGAGGAGGAACATGAAAAAAAGACAACTATTATCGATTATGATGGCAATTGTGATGGCTGTATCCGTGTTTGGAACAACAATGCCTGCATCGAATGTAGAAGCAGCTTCGCGGGTGAAAAAAATCAGTATGAGTAAGACTCCTGCTAAAGTGGAAGTAGGAAAAAGGATTACTTTAAAAGTATCGAAAAAGCCAAAAAAAGCGAAAGGAAAATTAATCTGGAAAAGTTCTAATTTAAAAGTAGCTCGCGTAAGTCAAAAGGGCGTTGTAAAAGGAATAAAACCTGGAAAAGTGAAAATTACTGTGAAGTTAAAAAGTGGGAAAAAGATGCTTAGTGCTTCCAGAAGAGTAATCGTAGAAAAGAAAAAGACAAAAACAGTAAAAAAATCAACAGTCAAAATATCTGAACTGAAAGTAAAAGAACAGCAGATCTCTTTAGATGAAGGGAAAGTTCAGCAGATGGAGGTTACCATAAAACCATCCAATGCCACAAATAAAAAAGTTGAGTACTCATCTTCAGATCAGGATGTTGCAACGGTATCTAAAGATGGAGTGATAACAGCTATTGCACAGGGAAGCTGTACTATTACAGCAAAAGCAGCAGATGGAAGTGGTTGTTTTGTCTCTTCAGAAGTTACAGTCACTAAAAAAGAAAGACCACGCGCAATTATTACACAGGATGCAGAGGTTGATGATCAGGATTCATTAATTCATATTTTATTGTATTCTAATGAAATTGATATTCAGGGAATCGTTCAGGGAAGTTCTTCTATTCACTGGATAGGTGTACCGGGAATAGTCACACCTGAGACTGCCAATGGTTCTTACGAAAAACCATATCGCTGGCCGGGAACTTCCTGGATGATGAATTATTTAGATGCTTATGCAAAGGTTTATCCAAATCTCAAAAAGCATGACAAAACATATCCAACACCAAGATATTTAAAGAGTGTAACTAAAATCGGTAATATAGGATATGAAGGTGAAATGGATAATTCTACAGATGGTTCTAATTTGATTAAAAAAGCACTGTTAGATAATGATGAACGAACATTATATCTTATGGCATGGGGTGGACCAAACACAATTGCAAGAGCATTGAAAGATGTAGAAAATGAATACAAAGGAACTAAAAACTGGGAGAATATTCGAAACAAAATAATTAAAAAAGTAGTAATTACAGCATGTATGGAACAGGATAATACATACAAAACTTATATTTCAGAAGAATGGCCGGAAATTAAATTTGTAAGCTGTGTTCAGATGAGCAGTTATGCTTATGGCTGGGGAAAAATGCCAGAAGATGAAAGCAAAGCGACATTGAAAGGTGAATGGATGCTTAAAAATCTGCTTCGTGGACATGGGGCATTATTAGATAAATATGTAACATGGGGCGATGGAACTTATCTGGAAGGAGAATTGCCAGAAAACCAGTTTGGAACAGATGATAATTTAATGGAAACCTGGTGGGGAGCCAAGTTTATGGGAACACATGACCGTTATGATTTCCTTTCAGAAGGAGATTCTCCTACGTTTTTCTTACTTTTGGATTCAGGATTACGTTCATTAGAAGATTTAACTTATGGTGGATTTAGTGGTCGTTATGCATTAAATACTACGAAGAAAAACAGTAAAGGTCAGCAGTTAAACTACTGGAGTCCGGAAAAAGATATCTATGTAAATGCAGATGGAACTAAGACAACTACAGAGTCAAGCTGGAAATATATAGATGATATTCAGAATGATTTTGCAGCAAGAGCAGATTGGTGTGTAAAGGATTACAAAAATGCGAATCATGCTCCAAAAATAACAGTAAAAGAAGGTACAGATATTCAGGCGGAAGCTGGTGAACAGATAAAACTTCATGCTGTAACGACAGATCCAGACAATGATTATGTAAGAGTAAAATGGAGTATTTATGAAGATGCATGTACTTATACAAACACAGAGAATATTAAATTAAAAGGTGCAGCATCCGATATAGTAAGTTTTAAAATCCTTGACGATGTCAAGAGTGGAGACGAAATTCATTTTATAGCACAGGCAAAAGATGATGGAGAACACACATTGACACATTATCAGCAAGTTATAGTACATATAAAATAGTGATTTAATTCATTAAGAACAGACGAAAACTGTAAAAGTCGATATGTCCCATATGCGCTTCGAAGCCACATATGGGACATATCGACTTTTGCGGTTTTCTGTGCTTTGGCTGAACAGGTGACATAAGGAAGCGGATATGGTAGAATAAAAACATAGCTGGAATTTAAGCATTTTTGTAAGATATGAATATAAAGGAGAAGTGTATGACTACAAGGGGAACTTATATTTTAAAAAAGCTTTCTGCCTATCACGGGTTCATGTTAACAAGTCTATTGCTTATCTGTCTGCTTTTTTTATTGGGAAGAAGTGTGAAGGTACAGGCGGCAGAATCGATAAAAGCATCTGCAAAGGCGGAGAATCTGGTTTTGTTTGTCAGTTTTGCAGACACGGAGGAAGATTACTGGAATAAGAATACAAGATATGCAGATACGGCGAAGATAATACAGACACGAGCAGATAAAATTTATGCCTTATATAATTCAGAGGAGGTGGCACAGGGGGCTGCGATATCCATGAAGCAGTATTTCTCTGTTATTTCTGGAGATAAGTTTCAGATAGAGAATGTCATGCCGCAAATGTCTGTGAAGCAGGAGAAGGACGGAAAGGATCATTATAGCATTACACCAATTACAGTAAGTGGAAGGCAGAGTTCGTATGTGAATACTTATGATGCCAAGCTGAGTCTGATGAAGGAAGTGCTCCAGAAGCTGAATGAAAATTCCTCATTTCTGGCGAAGCTGCCCGGTTCTTTAGATGCGAATGGGGATTCTTTTGCAGATAATATTACATTTGTGTTTGCGGTAGACTCGGTAGAAGACAGAGGCTCTATTTTCTTTGCGCATAAATCAAGTATGGACGGGCAGGTAAGCGATGGGCTTAAAGTGAAAAATATGCTGATGAACAATTATAATATTTTAAATGCTGGTAACTTTGGAGGGTTAAGTGGTGTCGGTGTGTCTACTGTATTGTGTCATGAGTTTCTCCATGTATTAGGAGCTTTAGATACTTATACGAATGATGGACGTGGAGTGATCGGATGCTGGGATATTATGGCAAGTACAGGGAATAATCCACAGTATCCGCTTGCCTGGACGAGGCGGGAATTGGGATGGGCATCTATGAAGGAGGTTCGTTTAGATGCAACGAATACATCGGGAACATATACTCTCCGTACTCCGGCCGTAAGTAGTTCTGATTATGCGATGGTCGTGAGAACACCATATTCGAATGATGAGGTGTTTGTGATTGAATATCGAAAGCAGGGAGATTCTTATAAGACGGATGTAAAAGACAAGATGGATAGGAATATTGGCGGTAGTGGGCTGATTGTCTATCGTGTGAATTTAAAGGCAGAGAGCTGGTCGAATACCAGAGCAAATTATATTTATCTGTTCCGCGAAGGCGAGGGAGAAAGTGAGGCAACAAATACAGGAGCGGCAACTGGTGGATATTTCTCAGATGGATTGTCCGGGGCAGATAATTATTCATCGCAGGCGGTAAGAACTTCTTTTGGATCGGCATCACCGAAAGCTACATCCAAAGAGGGAGCCATCACTTATATTGATGGAACAAACAGCGGTCTTATTATTAAAAATATTGGAAAGGCTGGCGGTGACAACATTACTTTTGAACTGGAATATCATGGAGAAGCTATTGATGGAAAGTGGCAGACAGAAGAATTTGAGAATGCATCTGTAGAATATAGTTATGAGACGAGTATGGCATTATTGGGAGACAGAATTTATGCTGGCAATCTTGATATAGCAGTTTTGCATAATAAGGTGTACGGTCTGGCTTCTACATCGGAATCTAATTACAGGCCAGCTTTGTTATGCTATGAGAATGGCAAATGGCAGAGAAAAAAGATACTCTGTGAAGAACAGTCTTCTGACATGAGTCTTTTGCAGGGGAACGATGAATCTTTGTATGTTTCCTGTATTGTGGCAAATACTGGTATGATAAAAATATTCCGTGTGGATGAGAATGAAAAAGTGGAAGAGATTACAGAGAATATAAATACACTGGGAAAGCATCAGAGCGTGAAGCTTGCTGCGGCCAATCCAAAGCTTGCGGCTACTTCGGATGGAGTGATGCTTGTGTACAGAGATTATTATAATTCTGATAAAATTTATGCTTATCGCAGAACACAAACAGAATGGGAATTACTTGATACTGACGGGGCAGCCGGTAATTCTTTTGCTGTTTATGGAAAGGAAAAGAAGGTATGTATTGCAGTAGCAGATAATAAGACAGATGGTGAAAGTTATGTTTATACGAATACATATCCACAAAATAGTTTTAAAAAGATAGCCAAACCATTTTTAAAAGGACAGGCAACAACGGCTTCGGCGGCAATCGATGCCAATGGTGTAGTTTATGCGGCAGCCTATAGCGCAAAGGATAACCAGATGGAGGTAAAAGGTTACCGGAATGGAAATTGGGAGAGACTTGGACTTAATGTATTTTCCCGTATGCCAATAGGAATCTGGCTGTCAGTAGAACAGAAGAAAGTTTATGCGATGTGTCAGTATACAGAAGGAGAATTAGAGGTAAAAAGCCACCTGATTTTTGATCCGGATACCATACAACCGACAAATCCGGGAGAGAAACCGGGTGAAGGAGAGAAACCAAACGAATCGGAGAAACCGGGCGAAGGGGAGAAACCAACCGGACCGAAAAAACCGGCTGCCGAAGCAGGAAAAACAACGCAATCCGAACAAAAAACCAACACAGCAAATCCGGTTGTTAAGGCAGGTACGACTTTTAGCGATAAAAAGACACAGGCTCGCTATAAAGTGCTAACTTTTGGAAAGAAAAAGACAGCAGAGTATGTAAGGTCCTTAAATAAAAAGCGTAAAACAGCACAGATCCCTGCAACCATCACATGGAAAAAACAAAAGTATTCTGTAGTTTCTATAGGAGCGGGTGCATTTAAAAAACATACTGCATTAAAAAAAGTAACAGTCGGGAAAAACGTAACAAAGATAAAAAGCAAGGCATTCTTTGGATGTAAAAAACTTACCAGACTCAACCTGAAAACCAAAAAACTCACCAAAAAATCCATAGGAAAGCAAGCATTTGCCAAAATAAATAAAAAATGCATAATAAAGGCTCCTCAAAATAAAAAGAAACTTTATAACAATTTAATTCATTAAGGAACAGACGACGTAAGGGAACCAACTACTCCCCAAATATGTCTTTAGTCGCTGCGATTTGAATGCTCGCCCGCATCCAAACCTTGCTCCGAGGCCATATTTGGGGAGTAGTTGGTTCCTTTACGTCTGTGCTATGGCTGGAATAGGTGAATTAAATTGTTAAAACAATTTATTGACATAAAGCGTAAAAGTTGGTATACTGTAAAACATATTAAGACTGTAGGAAAATCGTTGAACAAAAGTAGTACCTTTTATCCACAGCATACCAGAGAGTCGGATCAGGTGGAAGCCGACATGTGAGGAATGAGGGAATGGATTTGGGAGATGCAAGGTGAAGTAGTAGTAGCTGATGCCGCGTCCTCGCGTTACAGGGGTAAGATATCGACAGAGATTATAAGGACTGTGCAGAATCTTAAGGGAGTTAGCTTAGGATATGCATAATATAGCATATAGTTATAGCTATTAGCCGTAAGTGGTACAGAATTTAAAGAATTATCTGGTCCGTATCGGATTTAGAGAGAATAACATAAGAGATTCGAAAGAATTTATTTTTTATCTTGAAGTTATCTTGAGACAGGGTAGACAGGATAGGTAGAGAAGAGATTTATAGCGAATGATTTTTATGGAATTAAAAAGGGTGGCACCGCGGAATATTTCGTCCCTGACGTTTTTTATGAACGTCAGGGACTTTTTTTATTCCTACAGAGATACAGATAGAAGGGAGTACATGTACATATGAAGCGTATAAGAAGAGCATACAGTAAGACAGTGAGTCTTATTGATGAGACAGCAGTACAGATTTATCAGAGTTTTGTAGGGAAAAGAAAGGGATTTCTTCTGGAAAGTTATGATAAGAATAACGGACGTTACGTCTTTATGGGAAAGAATCCAGAGGAAGTCATTAAGAGTAAAGAAAATGGTCTGGTTATTGAGAAGGCAGATGGAACAACAAAGGAGCTTAGCGGCAATCCCGTAGATCTTTTGAAAGGATATTATAGTGATTTCGAGATTCGTAAGGATGATGAGCAGCTTGCGTTTACAGGCGGTCTTGTTGGTGGTCTTGGCTATGATTTTGTAAGGTATAAAGAGGAGCTACCGGATAATAATCCGGATGAGATCGGAATCAGTACGATTTCATTGATGCTTGTGACAGAGTTTTTATCTATTGACCATTTTGCAGAGACGATGACAGCGGTTGTCGTGGAAGACGATACAGAGGAGGGAAGAAAGAAGGCCTCTGCCCGCTGTGAGGAGATGGTGAAAGAGGCATTTGCCAATATTAAAAAAGAGGAAAAGTCGGAATTTCAGCCAGATGGAAAGATTATCAAACAGTCAGATACCTTAGAAGAATACAGTGAAAAAGTAAATAAGATCAAACAGTATATTATAGATGGACATGTATTCCAGACGGTACTTTCCCAAAGATGGACGATTGAGACGAAGCAGAAAGGTTTTGATTTATATAAGGAACTTAGAGAAATTAATCCTTCCCCATATATGTATTATTTCAACTTTGAAGAATTTGAAATTATCGGAAGTTCTCCGGAAATGATTGTAAAGCAAAAAGACAACAAAGTACTGACCTGTCCGATTGCCGGAACAAGACCTCGTGGAAAAGATGATGCAGAAGACCAGAAGTTTGCAGAAGGTCTGATGAAAGACCCGAAAGAAAAAGCAGAACACGTTATGCTTGTTGATCTCGCAAGAAATGACATGGGACGAATCGCAGAGTTTGGAACGGTAAAGGTAAGAGACTTCATGCATATTCAGAAATATTCCCATGTTATGCACATCGTTTCGCTGGTAGAAGGAAGAAAAAAAGGCGAATATCATCCGCTTGACCTTGTAAATGCCTTTCTTCCGGCAGGTACATTAAGTGGTGCGCCAAAGGTTCGCGCGATGGAAATTATCGATGAACTGGAATCTGTAAGAAGAGGACTTTACGGAGGAGCAATTGGTTACATTGATTTTAACGGAGATATGGATTTTTGTATTACGATTCGAACAATGATTAAAAAAGCCGATAAAGTTTACATTCAGGCAGGAGCCGGTATCGTGGCAGACAGTAACCCAGAAAGCGAGTACAACGAGTGCTGCAATAAAGCAAGGGCTCTTGCGAAGGTTCTGGTACCTTGAGGATTTGAGTCGGAAGAAAGATGTGCAGCGTATTAGAGCGTGTTTGAGAAATACTCTATTTCAGGAGGAAACCTTATGATATTACTAATTGATAATTACGATTCCTTTACTTATAATCTGTATCAGTACATGGGAATCTTTGAAAAAGATATTAAAGTCGTTCGAAATGATAAAATTACAATCGAAGAAATCGAGCAGTTAAATCCGAACAGAATCGTTCTTTCACCGGGACCGAAAAGTCCGAAAGAAGCCGGAATTTGTATGGACGTAGTAAAACATTTTTACACGAAAAAACCAATCCTTGGTATCTGCCTTGGACATCAGAGCATTGGAGCTGCATTTGGAGCAGAAATCATTCATGCAAAAGAACTGATGCATGGAAAACAGTCGTTAATCGAACACGATGGAAAGAGCGTTTTTGAGGGAATCCCAAGCCCGGTTCATGTGGCAAGATATCATTCCCTTGCTGTAGACGAAAAAACACTGCCAGACGTTTTTGAAATATTAGCAAGAACAGAAGATGGAGAAATCATGGCGATGCAGCATAAAGAATATCCATTGATAGGAATTCAGTTCCATCCAGAATCTATTTATACAGATCATGGAAAAAAGATGATAGAGAACTTTCTGGAATTGTAATAATCAACCATAATAAAAATAATAGAGAATTTTTCTAAAGCGTGTTTAAAAAAGAGGTGACAAAAAAACGATGATTTTAGATGTAATTGTAGAAGACAAGAAAAAACGCTTAAAAGAGCATAAAGCCCGCACTAGCGAGGAGGAAATGAAAGAGCTTGCCCTTGTTTCAGAAAGAAAAAGCATTTCCTTTTATGAAGCGTTAGCAAAGCCGGGATTATCCATTATCGGAGAGTTTAAAAAGGCATCTCCCAGCATGGGAAAAATCGAGATGACGATGGAACTTATGGACAGAATTGATGAATATAACGTATCAGTCGATGCCATTTCCTGCCTGACAGAGGAAGAACATTTCCTCGGAAACACCGATTATTTTAAAGAAATCAGAAATATTTCTCCATTGCCGATGATACGAAAAGACTTCATTATCGATCCATATCAGATCTATGAGGCAAAGGTGATTGGAGCGGACTGTATCCTGCTTATTGCGGCGATTCTTAGCGATGAGCAGATGGCAGAATATTATAAGCTGGCAACGGAGCTGGGGATGGACGTATTAGTAGAAACACATGATGAAGAAGAAATGGGACGGGCATTAAAAATCCAGCCGAAAATCATCGGTGTAAATAACCGCAACTTAAAAGACTTTACCATTTCCCTTGAAAATACAAAAAGACTTCGCCCGATGGTGCCGGAAGGAACGGTATTTGTTTCGGAAAGTGGTGTGACAACGAACGAGCATATTGCATTTTTAAAGGAATGTAAAGTAGATGCGCTCTTGATTGGTGGTGCATTTATGCTATCGGAACATCCAAGAGAACTCGCAACAGAATGGAAGAACCTATATAACGAAAAGTAAGAGAATAAAACATAAGGCAGTGAAGAACAAATCTGATAACAGAATTTGTAATCTGTCAAAAAAGAATAAAAATCAAGCTGATTAAAGAGGAATGATAGAGAGTTTGTAAGATGGATAAAGAGCTAATAAATAGCCATACCAAAATTAAAATATGTGGAATGACCTGTGAGGCAGATATTAAGGCAGTCAACACTTATCTGCCGGATTATATCGGATTTGTTTTATTTTTTCCAAAAAGCAACCGAAATATATCAATAGAGCAGGCGGAACATTTGCTTGAAAAAGTAGATAAAAAAATTCGGACAGTGGCAGTCGTTGTCTCACCGACAACAGAGCAGATAAGGCAAATTGAAAAAGCTGGATTTGATTATATTCAAATTCATGGAACTGTTACTGAAGATGTATATAAACAATGCAAGCTTCCGATTTTAAGAGCATTTAATGTGTCTGATTTAGACAAACTGAATGAATACGAAGCAAAAGACAAAATAAAAGGCTATGTATTTGACAGCAAGACACCTGGAAGCGGGAAAACATTTGACTGGAGTCTGCTTGATAATATCAGACAAAGACAAAAGACAAATGCATCGAAAGATGTTTCTCATAAAAAAAACAAAAAAATGATTTTTCTTGCAGGAGGAATTGATGAAACGAATGTAAAAAGGGCAATTTCACAAGTAGCTCCAGACGTAATCGATTTAAGTTCCTCGGTAGAAAAAACAAGTGAAGATGGAACTTTCCACGGAAAGGATCCAGAAAAAATAAGAACAATAGTAACAATGGTACATGATTGATGAAAGGATTTTATTATGCAGAATAAAAAATATGGTGAATATGGTGGACAATATGTGGCAGAATCTCTGATGAATGTATTAGCAGAATTAGAGACAGCATATAACGAGGCAATTAATGACCCGAAATTTATCGAAGAATATAACTATTATTTAAAAGAATATGTCGGAAGAGAGACTCCACTGTACTTCGCAGAGAAGCTCTCTAAAAAATATGGCACAAAGATTTATTTAAAACGTGAAGATTTAAATCATACCGGTGCACACAAGATTAACAACGTAATCGGACAGATTCTTTTAGCAAAACGAATGGGTAAAAAGAAAGTCATCGCAGAAACAGGAGCAGGCCAGCATGGTGTGGCTACTGCGACAGGAGCAGCACTGTTTGATATGGAATGTACCGTATTTATGGGCGAGGAAGATATGGAACGTCAGGCATTAAATGTATTCCGTATGGAAATGCTTGGCACAAAGGTTGAGTGCGTGAAGAGCGGAAGCCGTACCTTAAAAGATGCGACAAATGAGGCGATTCGTACATGGGCGAAAAATGCAGAAGATACTTTCTACATTATCGGTTCTGCTGTAGGGCCTCACCCATATCCACAGATGGTAAAAGAATTCCAGAGAGTTATCAGTGTTGAGACAAAGAAACAGATTCTCGAAAAAGAAGGACGACTTCCAGACTGCGTACTTGCCTGCGTAGGCGGTGGTTCCAACTCCATCGGAATGTTCGCAGAATTCATCGATGAAAAAGATGTAGAATTAATCGGTGTAGAAGCAGCAGGTTTCGGAATCGAAACAGGAAAACATGCCAGTGCCTTCGCTGCCGGAAAAGCAGGCGTTCTTCACGGAATGCGTTCCTATCTCCTTCAGAATGAGGACGGAAATATTCAAATCGCAAGTTCCATTTCCGCAGGCCTTGATTATCCAGGCGTTGGACCAGAACACGCTTACTTACATGACAGCGGAAAAGCAACTTACGTTTCCATCACGGATGACGAGGCAATGCAGGCATTAAGAGAACTTTGCCGCGAAGAAGGAATCATTCCAGCCATCGAGAGTGCTCATGCCTTAGCTTACGCATTTAAAAAGGCAAAAACAATGAACAAAGACCAGATTATGGTTGTAAACCTTTCCGGACGTGGGGACAAGGATGTACATACAATCGCAGAGTATTTTAAAGATAAATAAGAGGAGGATAGAAAAATGAACCGCATTGAAAAAAGAATGGAAGAATTACAAAATAAAAATGAAAAAGCATTTGTGACATATATGACTGCCGGCCTGCCGGATATGGAAGGTACAAAAGCCTTAATCAAAGCACAGGCAGAAGCAGGAATTGATATTATCGAGTTAGGAATTCCATTTTCCGATCCAACCGCAGACGGTCCGGTTATCCAGGATGCATCCTATCGTTCTATCTGTAAAGGAACAAACTTAAAAGGTGTATTTGCAGCGGTAGAAGAAGTAAGAAAAGACTGCGATGTGCCACTCGTATTTATGATGTATTATAACACTATCCTTTACTACGGCGTAGATGCATTTGCCAGGAAATGTGCCGAAGTCGGCGTAGACGGTCTTATCATCCCAGACCTTCCAAAAGAAGAACAGTTCGAATTGGTAGAAGCACTCGACAACACAGAAAATGCACCAATCCTCATTCAGCTTGTCGCACCAGTATCCGCAGACAGAATCCCAATGATCTTAGAAAATGCAAGAGGCTATGTCTATTGCGTATCTTCTATGGGGGTAACCGGACAGGCAGCACATTTCCATAAAAACGTAAGAAAGTATCTGGAAAATGTAAAAGCTGTATCTAAGATTCCGGTCATGATGGGATTCGGAATCCGCACAGCAGAAGACGTAGCCGGATTAAAAGATACGATTGATGGCTGCATTGTCGGAACACATTTTATTGAACTTATGGAAGAAAATAATTATAATCTGGATGTGGCAAAAGAATATATCCGCAAGTTTAAGAAGGAATTAAACGCTTAGCCAGTTTTCTGTTTTTGAAAAAGATACAATTTAAGCTGTAAAAAATTACGTTGAATTTTACAGCTTTTTGTGTATAATAAAAGTAACAGAAAAAGTATGAGGTCAAAGGAAGGAGCTGAAGGAATATGGCAAGTATTTTACCAGTATCTGATTTGAGAAATTATAATGAAGTTTTGAAAAAATGCCACAAAGGAGAACCGGTATATCTGACTAAGAATGGCAGAGGACGTTTTGTAGTTATAGATATTGAAGATTATGAGCGTGAGCGCGCAGAGAAAAAACTTCTAATGAAACTTCAGGAAGCCGAAGAAGCAGTGAAAGATGGCAAAGGATGGCTGGATTTAGACGAGTTGAAGACACTTGTGGAGGAGTAAGATGCTAAAGCTGCGAATTAATCCAATTGTTGCAAAAGATTTGAAAAATATTAAGGATTACATTGCTGAAGATAACGAAGAATATGCTATAAAGACCATAAAAGAAATTTATGGTAAATTCGAAAACCTGCAGATGTTTCCAGGAATGGGAGCAGATCTTTCCAAACGAGTCAGTTTCCGAACAGACTATAAATATGCAATATGGGAAGATTATGTGATTATTTATAAAGTGAGCAATGAGTTTGCAGAGATTTATCGAGTGATTAATCGGTATCAGGATATTACAAGAATTTTTGATTGATAAGAATAAATATAGTAGATGAAGAATTCATCGAAGTAACGCTTGTGGAGATACAGAGAAAAAGGTGTAATAATAACTGGTATGGTCGAAGCAAGAATCCCTGGATTTTTCAAACACGCTCTAGTCCGATAATAAAAATAAGAAAGGAGTAAGTTACTGTTTATAACCTTTAATAAATTTTAAGTAACGTTTTAATTGACATCATGAAAAAAGAACTAAAAACAAACGTAATGCGTATTCTCGAAAAAGAAAAAGTGCCTTATGAAGCACATTATTATCCACATGGAAAAGAGGCAGTAGATGGAGTGACGGTAGCAGAATTAACAGGCCAGAATCCTGATTATGTCTTTAAAACTCTTGTAACTGTAAGCAATAAAAAGGAATACTTCGTATTTGTACTCCCTGTAGCAAAGGAACTCGACTTAAAAAAGGCGGCCAAAGCCGTAGGTGCAAAATCCATCGAGATGATTCATGTAAAAGACATTAACAAAATTACAGGATATATCCGAGGCGGCTGTTCTCCAGTCGGAATGAAAAAACAGTTTGTCACCACCTATCACGAAACTGCACAAAACAATCCGGTCATCATGGTAAGCGGCGGCAAGATAGGAACACAGGTAGAATGTAAACCAGATGACCTGCTGAAAATCACCAAAGGACAGTATGCAGATATCTGTAAAGAGTGATTGTTTCTTAGTTTCTGTCTGTGAAGGAATTGAGGAATCTTACAAGATATTTGCTTACTCGTCCTCACAGGATAGGATGCAGATATTATATTAAACAACAGTATAAGGGAGTTTTTGAAAAACAGAAAATAAAAAGGGACTATACTATCAAATGTGGCCTCGGAGCAAGGTTTGGATACGAGCGCGTAAGCGAGCATTCAAACCGCCGCGACTAAAGTCACATTTGATAGTATAGTCCCTTTTTATTTTCGTCTGTTTTTAGAAAAACACTCTAAAAGCAGTTCTTAATAATATCTGCATCCAGTCCATTCTTGCTCGTAGCTTTTCCTACAGCAAAATACAATATCGCACCCGCGAGCAGTCCCCACACAACCGCATTAATTCCCGCTACGTGTACATTATAGTAACAGAATACATATGTGGCAGCCGCACCGATAGAACTGCTGATTGCCGCCTGTTTCGTTCCTTTTTTCCAGAATAATCCACCAATAAGAGGCCAGAAGAAGCTACATTCCAGGCCGCCTAAAGCAAAAAGATTCAGGAAGAAAATGATATCTGGCGGATTGATTGTCAGTAAAATGACAACAACGCCGAAAGCAAAAGTAACGAGTGTACTTAACTTTCCAACATTTTTATTGTAAGAAGCAATCTTTTCCGGATTATCTTTTACCACATAGTTACGCCATAAGTCCTTCACGATAGCCGCGGATGCGAGAATCAGAAG
>ENA-UPXC01000573-UPXC01000573.1-human-gut-metagenome-genome-assembly--contig:-NODE-573-length-60845-cov-10.713369_pt1 | contig 60845 bp, 60 predicted proteins | sample MGYA00250047_ERZ773371 | MGnify/ENA primary metagenome ERZ773371 (study PRJEB29103, sample SAMN06111975) | human gut metagenome | biome: human gut; feature: ankylosing spondylitis patient; material... | reverse complement strand
TTGGTGAACGTGCGGAACGCTCCGAGAGTAGTGATACCACCCCCATCCGAAACGCCCCCTGTTTCGGCGTGCAAGCCGCTGTGTGCGATTCTTCTCCGAAAGCCGAGTGTGTGCCCACTTTCACTCGTGAAAGCGAACGTGGGCCGTTTGTAGGAGAAGTTGAAAAGCGGTTGGGGATAAAATTTATGGCGGCAGCGTTGCCGGATTATTCTCTTCTGCTGGTGTTGAGGGTTCACAGAGAACCGGGAAATGTATGTATATAAAAGCATGGCGGAATAAAAGGGATATCGCCGGCAGCACAAGACCACGCTGTGGACGAGGGAGGGAAGGCCCCTGTTTCGGCGTGTAAGCCGCTGTGTGCGCGGTTAGGGGCTGGGGTGGCATGTGTACCCGATTTCATCCGCGAAAGCGAATGTGGGCCGTTTGTGCGAGAAGTAGAAAACGCGATGAAAAGCGGTTTGGAACAGCATTGTGGCAGCGACTTTTTGGCGATATTTGCGTGAACGGTTTTGAGCGAAAAACCGAACTTTACAGGAAGAATTTTCGAATGGCGAAGGCCGTTCGATTTTAGTACAGATAAAGGGCCGCAGTCGCAAGCGCCCGCAGCCCGCCCACAAAGCCCCGCAGTGCGGGGCTTTCCGAGGTTTTGAAACCGCAGTCTAAGGTGCACCTTGGCGGGCGTTTTCGCGGTCTTGGGTGAACGTCGGACACGGAAAATGCCTGTGGCAACAGACTTTTCAAGGTGGACATTCCGCAGGCGGTTGAGGAAATTGCCGTTTTCAACCACCCGAAAAAGTGATTTTTGTGTAGCGGCGATTTTCAGCGCAGATCGTACATATTTTGCGCCGCTGTAGTCAATGGAAAGGGCTTCTTGACCGTTCAAAAATCGCACCGCTGTAACCAAAGAAGAACGCCTCCGGCAGCGCAAAAATTGCGCCGCAATAGTCAAAGATAAGGCGGCGCGGCTCCGAGGTGCAAATGATAACTTTCTGATAACAGTTCGGTTTCTTGGTAGCTTTGTCCTCCTGATTACGGTATTGTTCGTTGGCAAAGGAGGCTGATTTTATGCCAAAGCGACGAGCAAACGGCGAGGGAAATATCCGCAAGCGAAAGGACGGACGCTGGGAGGGTCGGTACACAGTCGGTCACGATCCGGAAACTGGCAAGGCCATCATCAAGAATGTTCTTGGCAAGACGCAGGCCGAGGTCAAGGAAAAGCTGAAGAAAGCCATCGAGGAAAACGTGGGCATCGACTATGGGCGGGCCAAGACCTACACCGTGGGTAACTGGTTAGAAGTGTGGTACGAGAACTATGCCAAAATCAAAATGCGCCCATCCACCTACCTGACCTATCATGGCTACATCGAGAACCACATCAAGCCGCAGCTCGGCAAGATCCCGTTGAATGATCTGACAACGCTGCATCTGCAACAGTTCTACAAGAAATTGTTGGCAGAAGGGCGGGTAGAGCGAATCGAATCACAGAAACAGCCCAAGGGACTGAGCGCCAAAACAGTGCGTAACATCCACCAAATCATTTCCTCTGCCCTGAAGCTGGCAGTCGAGCAGCGGCTGATCGCCCACAATCCGGCAGACGGCTGTGCACTGCCGAAGGCGGAGCGCAAATCAGATTTGATCTTATCATCAATTCCGCTGATAGAATCTATATTTGTAGCTTTAGAAATCCAGCCTTTTGATTTCAGATATTCATAGATTTTCTTTTTAGTGACTTTGTCTTTTTGCTTGGAAACAGGGTGTATGAACATATCTTTAATCAACTGCTTTTTATGCTCTGTAGAAAGCGGTTGACCATCAATTTTTAATGGATTTAATTCGTTGAGCAACATATACTCGCTATATAGTAAAGAATCCTTAGGCAGAACAGGGTCACCTGTGTAAGTACAGCGACCAATTAAATTGACGAGAAATGCTTCAGCTGAATGATCAAGATCAATCAGTTGATTAAAGTTCCACGGATAAATTTTTTCTTTGCTATCAGTGTTAGAACGAACAGCCCAGTGATGTGCTGCTTTATCATTTAGTGGACCGACATAATACGGAACACGGAATTCAAATGTTTTTCTAATCTTTTCAGCAGGAGTGTAACCATCACTTTGCTGTTGCACCAGAAAAGGTAGATATGAAGAAGCATTTTTCAATATTGCATCTAATTCGCGCAGTTGAAGCTGATAGGGGATAACTCCATTTTCAGAGCTTCGCAAACGCGGCAGAAAAGAACCATCAACGATTTTTTGATATATAGTTGCAATGACAGGGGATTTGGATTCCGCCATTTCAGGCAAAGACTTTTTTAGGAATTTGCAAAAAGCCTCCTGTGAGCAAGTGTAATCGCCGCTTTTATGATGATATTGGCTATAGGCAGCATAATTATCAAGCTTGTCCTGTTTGTCACAAAAAATAGAGTTATATCGTTCAATGCAGTGCGCCTTAATATAATCTTTAAGTACTCTTAAGTCAATGTTATTTTGCTTATATACAGCAATTTTGGCATCGCAAAGGTATCTGTGCGTACCGATAATTTCCGCAAAGCGTGCGGCATCGTATACATCTTTGGCAGCAGTAACTACGGATATATGATCATCTAATACCTCACAAAGTTCATTGTAATTTGCGTCAAGATCATTTTGCAGCGTAATTTTCTTGGCATCTTTAAATCGGTCATCACCGAACAGATTGGAGAGTGCAACAGACCTTCCTGCCAGCAATTCAGAAATGTAAAAGGGAGAAATTCCGGCTTCATTTTTGCTGGGCTTCTTTAGACCTTCGGTAAGTAAAGCTGCCTTTTCCGTAACTCGCATATTAGGAGTTTTCAAAATGTTTAGATAATTATCCATATTGTGCGGAACAAAATCCAATCCGTATGCATCTGATAAAAGAGTACAAAAATCATCGAACTTATCCCTTAAAGATGAGTCATTGTCCGATGTTTCCGATATTTCGTAGAGGAAATGTCCCCGTGATTTCATCAAATGATGTAGTGCAAGATAGACAAGACGGACATCATGCGAATCTGTGGAATGTGCTAATTCACTGCGAAGATGATATGTGGTTGGATACTGGGCGTGATAATCGCAGTCATTAAAATTGGAATCGGAGAATAGAGAATATTTAGAATTTATACTTTTATCTTCCTGCCATAAATCACTCTCATGCATACGGGCTAAAAATTGAGGATCCTTTTCATTTAATGCAGGAGCAAAGAGCATTTCTAAAATATCAAGACGTTGTTTTCTGCGCTGCAAGCGACGCCTTGCAGCACGATGAGTACGGCGCTCTGCAGCAGTTGATGCATCGGGGAACAGACGAACACCCCACATGGCTTTTCCTTTAGTTTTTAGAACATGATACATTGTATCCGTGACGGCCCAGCCGACAGAACTGCTGCCGGCATCTATTCCGAGATAATAAGGAATCTGTGTTTTTTCTTTCATTTTCTTTATCTCCCTGATTGACAAATTGATGATTGGGGTGGATAATAATAGTGTACCAATGATTTACTACCATTAGGTATTACACTACAAGTTCAAATAAGCTTTTAGCGCAAGCGCCGTGTATGCGGCTCCACAGTGTGTGGAACAAGAGATCTCTTAGGAGATCTCTTTGTATTTTGTCCAATTATTTTGCGACAATTTAACTTTTATTGGTTTAATATTACCACAATGGCATAGAATAGCAATGTTTTACAATGTGTATAAACTACAAAATATAAAAGACTGACTGATACCACATAAGTATATCAGTCAGTCTTTTTGTTTTCTTCATCAAAACGGCGGCGGAATATGCGAATGATGCGCAGTATATCCTTCTGCTCGTCCAAAGTCATGGAGGACAACTGTGCGTCGATTTTCCGTTTGATCTCATTGGTTTCCGGTTGTTTCTGCGGGACTTCCTCGACCGAGCCGATCAGTTCATAAAACGATATGTCCAACGCAGTGGCGATACGGTTCAGCGTTTCAATCGTCGGATTGCGCAGACCGCGTTCGATTTGTCCCAAGTGTGCAGCGTTCAGACCTGCTTTGAAAGATAATTCTTCCAAGCTGATGCCCTGTGCGTTGCGGAAAGTCCGGATTCGTTTGCCGATTGCAGCCGAAATATCAGTCATTGGCAACACCTCTCATACCATCATAGAGGTAGTTGTTCCAATCGGCAAATTGATATATACACTGATAAATAATGATTGTTATATCATTTACAAATGAGGCTGGAAATGATATACTGTGGATAAGAAAGAAAAAGGGGAGGGGATCGCGTGAAGTGTCCAAAGTGCGGTTCGGAAAATACGCAGTATGTGGCTGTTCATCATTCTGGCAGCAGCGGATCGTTTACAGATGCCTGCTGCGGTATGATGATTTTCGGGCCGATCGGTATATTATGCGGTCTGTGCGGAGCAAGTCCGGGATTTACCGATGATTACTGGGTGTGCCATTCCTGCGGTAAAAAGTTTCAAGCGGGGACTGCGAAAGCAGCGGAAAAGGCTCGGCAGGAGAAAATTCAACAAGAACTTAATGCAAAAGCCAGGCGAAAAGCATTGCTGTCGGCAGCGAATCCAGTAATACTCCAGAATATCGACAACGAAGTGATAGAAGCTGAAAACCGCTATAAGGTTTTGAAAGCTCGCCTGAAAGCGGATAAGCAGGCATTTTTGCAAGAGTACCCGGCGTGTAAGGTACAGAATACATTCCGGATGATTGGGAGAGGAATCATCATTGCATTGATGGGCTTTATAGCATTTCTGGCTATTGATATGGACGAACTGATTACGATAATTATCTGGTTTCTTGCTGCAATGGTGATTGGAGTAATGTGCATGATGCCGCCGTATTACATAAAGCTATCACCAGCCTTAACCGAGTTAAACGAAGCAGTCGAAAATGCAAAGAAATATAAAGAGTATTTAGATAGACTGAAAAAGGCTCGTGATGAAGAAAACGGTGTATGAATGGCTGATGGCAGTCGGCCATCGAGCAGGCTGTCATCAACGCGCAGATAGGAGCTTTTACTGGAAAGGCAGGAAGTTTCCGCTGTGTGCCCGTTGTACAGGTGTTCTGGTTGGATATATTCTCGCTGTGCCAGCGTATACGGTTTGTAGAAAGAACGTGAGCGTGTATGCCGTTTGCTGTATCCCACTGGTGATAGACGGTTTAACTCAGCTATGGGAGTGGCGGGTGTCTACCAATCGAAGAAGATTTGCAACAGGCGCTTTAGCGGGATATGGTATCTGCTCCATGGCGATAACGTTGCTGTTATTCGTAAAAAATTTAATGCTAAGGAGTTGGTAAAAGATGTTCTGTCCAAATTGCGGTACGGAAATTAAGGAGAAGAAAACATTTTGTCCGAAATGCGGCTCTCCGCTGGGCGTAGAGGCAGTTCAAGAGGACACAAAGACGGTGGAAGCTGCTGCAAGCACAGAAAACGTTCATGAGAATGTAATACCACCACAGGGAGCGCCAGTACCATCGAAAAAGGGCGGTAAAAAGAAGTTTATCATCGGCGGTATTGTGGCGGTTGTACTGATTTTGATTGCAGTGATGATTGGTACGTCTGGTGGTAATACAGGCTCGACCAGCACGGACACTTATATCGAAACCGTACAAAATGGCTATCTCGGCGAATTTACCGATATGACGGTGCAGAAATTGCTCAGCAGCTACTATGAAGATCTGCTGGGGTGCACAGCCGAGTGGGACGGCGGAGAGAACGATGATGGTCAGCAGATTGTTGAAGTAAAATATACAGATGAAACTGTGGGAGACACAACGATTCAGTTCAAAATGCTGGATGAGCAGGTGTTCAAGATTTCTGCATTTGTTGATCCGAATGTAACGATTGAAAAGGCAAGCGACCTTCCGGCAGAGTTAAACAGCCTATACTTTATGGCCTACACCACAAAGCATGAAACAGAACTTGACAGCGCAGAGAAGATGAAAGTCTTTATTGATCAGCTGGATCAGATCTCCGGTTCTGCAGTGTTGTATGGTGCGGCAGCAAACTATACGGGTGATCGCGCACAGCTTTGCACGCTGTTTGGTGAGGACGCACTGGAAACCTCGGTTTCGTGGCTGCTGGATGCTTATGGTTATCTGGATATGAACGACTATGCACAGCAAGACACTGCTGATACGACAGCAGTAGAACCGGCATCGACTGCGGATGCTTCGTCGGCTGATTACATTTTTCCGAGTGATCGGCAGTACATCACCGAGGACGATATGGCAGGCTGGAATCAAAAGACGGCGCTGCTGGCCCGCAACGAGATTTTTGCTCGTCACGGCTATGTATTCCAGACGCAGGAAATCCAGAATTACTTTGCGGCTAAATCGTGGTACACACCGAATTCGTCGTATGATGGCAGTGGCTTGAACGATGTAGAAAAGGCGAACGTTGATACTATTTCTGCATATGAGCAGAAGATGGGCTGGGCCGAGCAGGATGTTTCGCCGACAAAGTTGGCGCAGGGTGCGGTCAGCAGCTATGTGGAGAGCCAAGGCGATTACTGTACGGGTTTTGATTATGTTGAACCGTATGCAGAGAACGAATATCTGGTCTGTGCAAAGATTGGTGAGTATGAATGGGAGGCCGAATATATTGTAGAGGTCAACGGCTCTGACGCATGGGTAATCGGCCGTCTGGACGGCGGTGTGTTTAGACCGGTATAAAAGCCAAAAGCCCGAGCGGGAAACCGCTCGGGCTGACAGCAACGTGACAGCAATCACGATAAAAACAACCGAAACTGTATGTGCTATATGTACTCAAAAAACGGGATGATGAACTGAATAAGACGGAATAACACAGAAAAAGATGCAAAAAATCAAAACTTTGCTTTTCAAATCTCTCTGTCTCCGCCATGAAAGCTGCACTTTTTATTACGAAAAGTGCAGCTTTTTGCATTTATAGATGGAAAATGATAACTTTTAGAACGACTTAAATTTTCTTGCCAGCAATCGTGACAGCATTTGTTGTAAAACACCAAAAACATAGCATGGCTTTTATGAAAAAGATGAAACTTCAAAAACTTCGTAAAAAACAGTTGACAGCTGCGTGCTTATCGCGCTACAATAACATCGTCAGATAACGAGGACGTACTCGTAAAATAACGAGGACGTACACGTTAACCAATAAAGCACTGTTATGCCGATGAAAGTGAGGTGTCGTTCGGCATGGGAGTTACCATGAAGGAAATCGCCGAGCGTGCCGGCGTTCATCCGTCAACGGTCGATAAGGTCGTACATCACCGTGTAGGTGTCAGCGATGAGGTTCGCGCAAGAGTGCAGGCCATTATTAACGAGTTGAGCTATACGCCCAATCCGAGCGGCCGTGTGCTGCAGCGTCAAGGCAAGGTGTACCGCATTTCTGCCATTCTGGTGCAGGTGGATGCACTGCCGTACCTGAAAAAAGGTATCGAACGCGGTGTAAAAGAGCAGACTGGTTTCGATATTGAAGTCAGCTATGCAGTTACCGGGTTCCAGGAAGCCAAGAGGCAGAGCGAGTATATCGACAAGGCCATCAACGAGCAGTCCGACGGCATCATCCTCAGTCCGATCAACGCAGATTGTGTGCGTCGAGCGATTAACCGGGCGGCTAATGTAGGTATTCCTGTTATCACCACCGATTCGGATATCGACGGTTCGCGCCGTACCTGCTGTGTCAGCATTGACAGCGCAAGAGCCAGCCGCATTGCCGGTCGGCTGATGGGGCAGTTTCTAAACGGAAACGGCAAGATTGCCATCATTTCGAGTGCGATTGAGACAGAAAACAACAACTACTATGTGCAGATGCGTGAACAGGGATTTACGGATTTTCTGAAAGTGGAGTATCCGCAGATTGAGATCGTATCGCGCGTGGAGAGCTTCGAAAATCCGCAGATTACCTATGAAAAAACGGTGCAGCTGTTAGCAGAACAGCCGAATCTGCGCGGAATTTACATTACCTGCGGCGGCGTAGCACAGGTCGGCAGGGCGCTGATCGAAACCGGTCGTGCGAACGATGTTCGTGTGCTTTGCTACGAGGATTATCCCGAAATCGTAGAGCTGATGCGACAGGGCGTTGTAGATTGGACACTCGGCGGTGAAAAAGACGAGCAGGGCGCGCTTCCGGTCAAGCTGATCATGGATCAGCTCGTATTCGGTAGAAAACCCGTGATCGACCGTATTTTTACCGACATCCGTATTCTGGTTAAGGAATGTTTTTCATAAAAATATTTGCGAATCCCGCAGATATTTTTTTGTAGAGATTTACGAGTACGTCCTCGTAAATCGAAAAATCGGCTGATACAGCGATAAAAACATAAAATCCCGTCAAAAGATATTTGCTAAATAACAGCAGATATTTTTTATAGAGAATTACGAGTACGTACTCGTAAAGAAAAAATTGCATAAATGAGAAGAAATGACATACTTGAGGAGGAAATATCATGGAAGAACTGAAAATCGGTCTGGTAGGCACGGGCGCAATCGGCCGCACGCACATTGAGCGTATCAACAACACCCTGCAGGGTGCAAAGGTAGTCGGCTGCGCGGACGCAAATGTTGATTTCTGCAAGTCGGTTGCCGAGAAGTACGCCATCAAGGCTTGGGAGAGCGGCGAGGAGATGATCGCTTCGGACGAAATCGACGCCGTTGTTGTTACCACGCTCGATCCGTTTCACGAGCAGTACGTCATGGCGGCAATCAAGGCCGGCAAGTATGTATTCTGCGAAAAGCCGCTCGCACCCGAGGCGGATGCCTGCAAGCGCATCGTAGAGGCCGAGATGGCCGCCGGCAAGCAGCTGGTTCAGGTCGGCTTCATGCGCCGCTATGACCCGGGCTACAATCAGCTTAAGAAAGCTATCGATTCCGGCAAGTACGGCCTGCCGCTCATGCTGCACTGCGTACACCGCAACTATGACGCACCGGGCTTTACCACCTCTATGCCGGTTGAGAACTCCATGATCCACGAAATCGACGTTCTGCGCTGGCTGCTCGGTGAAAACTACAAGACTGCCGAGGTCGTATTCCCCAAGACTACCCGCAACGCGGAAGGCGAGCTGCGCGACCCGCAGATCATGTATCTGACCACCGAATCCGGCGTGCGCATTGATGTAGAATCCTTCGTAAACTGCCGCTACGGCTATGACGTCCGCTGCGAGGTCGTCTGCGAGGAGGGCTGCATCAACCTGCCCGAGCCGGCAAACGCCATGATCCGCACCAACGATTCCCGCGTAACGCCCATCTGCCACGACTGGTCCGAGCGCTTTCCGGAAGCATACAACATCGAATTCCAGTCCTGGATCAACGCTTGCAAGGAGGGCCGCGTAGACGGTCCGTCCGCGTGGGACGGCTATACCGCACAGGTAACTGCAAAGGCCGCTTCCAAGGCGCGTGACACCCAGTCCGTTGTTGAAATCAAGTATGACGCAATGCCGGACTTCTATAAGAAATAACTTATCTTCTCTTTTTATTTTCTACTTCTCTTTCGCGTGCCGCGGTGCATCGGACGCCGTGGCACGAGCGAAGACCACTCTGAAAGGATATGCAAAATGAGATTCTGCTTAAATACCGACTGTCTCGGCTACATGCCGTTTGAAGAAATGCTTGATACCGTTGCGGAGCTCGGCTACGAGTCCATCGAAATCGCCTGCGGCAACTGGTCCAAAGCGCCGCATATTGACCTCGATGCCATGCTTGAGAGCGAGCAAACCCGCAAAAGCTTTATGGACGCTATCGCAAAGCGCGGACTGGTGCTTGAGGTGCTCAACTGCTCGGGCAACCAGCTCGCACCGAACGAGGAGGGCAAGCTGCATCATGAGGTAGTCGAAAAGACCTTTAAGCTGGCAGGTCTGCTCGGCGTCAAGAAAATCGTTATGATGAGCGGCTGCCCCGGCGGTTCGGCGGAGGATCACACCCCGAACTGGATCGTAACGAGCTGGCCGCCGATCACCACCAAGATTCTCAACTGGCAGTGGGAAGAGGTGCTCATTCCGTACTGGAAGAAAACCGTCGAGTTGGCAAAGACCAACGGCATCGAGAAGATCGCACTCGAGAATCACGGCTGTCAGATGGTCTACAATCCGGAAACGCTCATTCGTCTGCGTGACGCAGTCGGCCCGATGGTCGGCATGAACCTAGATCCGAGCCATCTGATGTGGATGGGCGGCGATCCGGTAACGGCTGTTCATAAGCTCGGCGCGGACCGCATTTACCATGTACACGCCAAGGACGTCCGCATCGAACGCAACTATATCGGTCCGGACGGCGTACTCGACACCAAGACCATCGACCAGTTCGCAAAGCGCACCTGGAACTATGTTGCGCTCGGCCACGGCCATGATGTCAGCTGGTGGAAGGAATTCCTGTCCTGCCTGAGCATGGAGGGCTATGACGGCCCGATCAGCCAGGAGATGGAGGATCTGACTATGCCGGCACTGACCGGACTGAAAAAGTCCACCACCGTACTCAAGGAAGCAATGCCCTGCGATCTGTAAAAAGTAACGCTTCGGCGCTATTGAATAAAAAAGAGGGACCCCTGAAGAGAAAAACGAGAGGAAAGAAAGGACAATTATCATGAAAAAGAGACTGTTAGCGATGACTCTGGCAAGCGCACTGTGCGCAGGTATGCTGGCGGGCTGCGGCAGCGGCACCTCTGCGAGCGACAACGGCGGCTCCTCCGCAGACAGCGGCAGCAGCGGTAACGCATACAACATCTCGGTTATCGTAAAGCTGACCGACGGCCACTTCAACAAGGTTATGGCAGGTGCAAAGGCATACGCCGATGAGCACGACAACGTAAACGTAGATATCCAGTCTCCGACGTCGGCAACGTCCTACGATGAGCAGGTCAACATGATCGAGACCTCGCTCGGCAACCCGAGCATTGACGCGCTGGTACTGGCTCCGCTGCAGTCGAATTCTGCTTCCACGCTGGTTGCGAACACCGATAAGGTTGTAATCGCACTCGATACCGACTTTACCTCGGACAAGAAGCTCGCGTTTGTCGGCACCGGCAACAAGGACGCTGCCAAGAGCGGCGGCACGGCAGCCGTAGAAGCCGCCAAGGCGAACGGTGTTGACAAGCCGACTGTCCTTATCGTTACCGGCGTACAGGGCGACGAGACGCACGAAGCACGTCTGGCCGGCTACAAGGAAGGCGTTGAGGAAGCCGGCGGCGAGGTCATTGAGGTGCAGTACTGCGACGGTCTGGCTGAGAAGGCTGCAACCGCAATGGAATCCGTTATGCAGATGTATCCGGACGGCATTGATGTTGTTCTTTCCTCCAACGATGACATGGCAATGAGCGTTGTTAAGATCATCAAGGACTCCGGCAACGCCAAGTATGCTGACACCATCGTGTGCGGCTTTGACGGCAATACCTCCGCTATCTCCGCCATCAAGGACGGTACGCTCGGCATGGATATCGCCCAGCTCGGCTACGACATGGGCTATAAGGCAGTGGAAGCTGCGGTAAAGGCGCTGGAAGGCGAACAGGTTGATTCCTTTATTGATTCCGGTTCCAAGGTCGTTGACTCCACCAACTGCGATGAGTACATCGACGACATGAAGGCTAAGGGTCTGTGGGAGTAATTCGCAGACCGGCTGCACGCTGTTAAATCTCTTTTTCCTTTGGAAAAACGGTCGGGTCTGACGCTCCAACGTTCCCAATCGTACCGCCTCGGGCGGCGGTATTTGCCCAAGGGTGATAATGCTGAAACACACAGCGCACGGAACGAAGGTTCTGTGCGCTGTTTCGGTTCTTTGCTTGCAAAGCGGACACAAACAAAAAGTATCCACAGCCTGTGGATACTTTTGCGGCCGCACATCATATTATAAAAAAGGAATCAGCCGGTCGGCTGATTCCTTTTTGCTCAATATCCCGTTTTAAGCAGTTTTCGTGCAGCCGCAAACGCCCTTTCTTCGCCCTCGTCGCGCAGAATACGCAGCAGGGATTCCAGCGCGGCGGCGGTATCCGGATGGATGATATAGTGATCGACCGAGTGTGCATAGTAATCATACGGATCGCTGTCGCGGTAGGCAGCACCGCGATAGGTCTTGCTGGCGGCTACGCGGTCACAGAACATCTCTATTACATATTGAATGGGCATTTTCATGCCGCACATACCGGAGCCGTCGGCGGCGTAGTCGATCCAGTACTCCAGATGATGCTTATTCCGGCCCTTATGATGCAGCCATGCTGCGCTGTAGCCCTTTTCGCGGCGTTCGATCTCGTTCGGGCTGCGGTTGCCCTGATAATATTTTGCACCGGCGGAAAACTCCACCGGACTGAACTTGCTCAAATCGTGCGTCAGTCCCTGCCAGTATAATCCAACGCGCCAGCAGTGCCGGAGAACCAGAAAACGATGGTGCTGCACCGTGCGCAGATGTGAAAGCCATTTCATGGCATGCGCCCTCCTTTTTTCGGACTGATAGTATTCTACCATGCTGTGCGGAAAAAGAAAAGCAAAAAACAAGGTGCAATGTGTGTCACAGGGAACTCGCGCTTTACGTTTTTTGCGCATTGTGATAAACTATAGCAGTTCAGACAGATACTGCAGCAGGTGCATGCATACAGCACACAAATACCATTATCAATTTCATTTGCCATGCGGCAGTATGCCCGCGTAAAATTTCCGCGCTCTTTCCGTGCGGTGCACGCTGCTTTAATTGTGCGGTGTTGCCTTATATGAATGGAAAAAGAAAAATTCCGTGCATATGGGAAAATACATAGAATCGGATGAATTTGTTTACATACTATCATGAGGAAAAGAGGAAACTATGAAGGTATACAAGCGGCTGATCGCCGGAACGGCGGCTGCGGTCATGCTGGCGCTGACATGCGGCGGCTGCGGTGCGGAAAAGGAGCCGGTGACGATCACAATCTGGAACTACTATAACGGTGAGCAGCTCGAAGCATTCAACCGGATGGTGCAGAATTTCAACGATACGGTCGGCAAAGAGCAGGGGATCACGGTGGAAAGCGCCAGTCAGGGCAGTGTAAATGATCTGGAGACTAACGTGCTGAACGCCGCGGAAGGCAAGGTCGGCGCGGAAGAACTGCCGAATATCTTCTCCGGCTATGCGGATACCGCCTATGCGCTCGATCAGCAGGGCATGGTCGTGGACCTGAACGACTACCTGACCGAAAGCGAGAAAAGCGAGTACATCGAAGGTTATCTCACCGAGGGCGACTTTGACGGTGATGGCAGCATCAAGATTTTCCCGACCGCAAAGGCCACCGAGGTGCTTTATCTGAACGATACCGACTGGCAGGCGTTTTCGCAGGCAACCGGCACGACCTATGACGATCTTGCGACGGTTGAGGGATTGACCGCAGCAGCCGAGAAATACTATAACTGGACGGACGCGCAGACCGAAGCGCCGGATGACGGCCGTGCTCTGTTTGGCAGAGATGCGATGGCAAATTATCTGCTCATCGGTGCAAAGGAGCTTGGCTGCACGATTTTTGACGTACAGAACGGCAAAATGACGCTTGATTTTGATAAAAATGTTATCCGCAAGCTGTGGGACAACTACTATGTGCCGTTTATCAAGGGCTATTTTGAGGCAACCGGCCATTTCCGCAGCGACGACATCAAAACCGGTACGATCCTGTCCTATGTCGGCTCCAGCTCGAGTGCGACCTTCTTTCCGGACAGTGTAATGACCGGTGATGACGACAGCCATTCGATTGAGCTGAAAGTGCTGCCGAATCCGCATTTTGCGGGCTGTGAACCGGTTTCAGTGCAGCAGGGAGCGGGCATGGTTGTTACCAAGGGTGATGAGGCGGAGATCAAGGCGAGCGTAACCTTCCTCAAGTATTTCACTGCACCGGAGAACAACATTCAGTTCTCGATCAGCTCGGGTTATCTGCCGGTCACCCGGGAAGCGAATAAAGAAGAAATGCTGGCTGACAGCGAGGTTGCTATGACACCCGAGGTCAAGTCCGTTCTGCAGATGGCGGTCAAGACGGTAAACGAGAATAAGCTGTACACTACCCGTGCCTTCGAGGGCAGCAAGGACGCGCGCAAGGTGCTGGAATACGCGATGAGTGATCTTGCTGTGGCAGACCGCGACACGGTGGAGCAGCGCATTGCAGCCGGGCAGCGCGCGGAGCAGGCCGAGGCGGAATTCTTGACAGATGCATATTTTGACAGCTGGTATCGGGATACGCTGGCGCAGCTTCAGGCATACGAAGGATAAGAGAAACAGCTCGAGAGATCAGGTTTGAACAGGCGGTGCGGTATGAAGGCTCGCAGTAAGCCAACAGAAAAACGGGAAAGATCGGTCTTTTCCACTATATTTATATCGGTACTGGTCATTCTGGCGGTCGAGGTCACACTGCTGATCGGCTCCATCGCGGTAAGCCGCGTGCCACAGCAGCTGGACCGGAACGCGGAGGATATTTTAGCCAAACAGGTTGAGAACCGCAGCAGTTATCTGGAGGATTTTCTCGTGCAGGCGCAGAATCTCGGCGATATGCCGAATCGGATCAACGAGAAGACCGAAGCGCTGCTGACCTCCGGTCAAATCTCAAAGGATACGCTGGGACAGAGCAGCGCTTCGAGCGAGCCGCTGCTTGAAGCGATTGCGGATGATTTGGTGACGCAGCTGCGCAGCTCGTCGGTGACGGGCGTATTCGTGGTGCTCAATACATGCGATCTGGATGCTCGCAAGACCAATGGGCGTCTGCCGGGCATTTATCTGCGCGATCTGGACCCGGATGCGGCGGCTTCCGAGCGCAACGAGGATCTGATGCTGTCGTTTGCACCGGCAGGAATCGTGAAGTCCATGCGTATTACGACGGACTCCTGCTGGCAGCCCGCGCTGGACTATGAAGAGCTTGATGATTTTGTGTATCAGCCGTTCATGACCGCCTATCAGGACGGCGGCAAGCTGCTGATGGCGCAGTACGGCCGCTGGACGACCTCGCCGTATGTTTTGCCGGGAGACAAGCGGGAAGCAATCGCGTACGCGCAGCCGCTCATCCTGCCGGACGGCACGGTGTACGGCGTTGTCGGCGTGGAGCTGCTGTGCAGCTATCTGGAGGAGCAGCTGCCGCTGACCGAGCTGCAGAATGACGGCACCGGCGCATACCTGCTCGCCGTAACGACTGATGAAAAGCCGGTCGGCAGCATTCCGCTGCAGCCGGTGACGTTTTCCACGCAGGATCGTTCGCTGAAAAGCGCGCAGAGCATTGTCATGCAGGACAGCGGTGCTGCCGGCACCATTGTCATCAATAAGACAAAATACTTCGCCTGTGCGGAACCGCTGACGCTGTACAACCGCAATGCACCATTTTCGGATGAGCACTGGCTGCTGCTCGGCATGGTGCCCAACAGCACGCTGTATAAAATCTCCAACGATATGCAGAGTCTGCTGCTGGTGGCAGTCGTGCTGACGCTGGCCGTCGGTCTGGTATGCAGTTATTTGGTCAGCCGTGGACTGGCGCATCCGATCCGGCAGCTGTCCGACGAGATAGCCGCTATAGAGGATAAGAGAACGACGATCCCAAAGCTCTCGCGCACCGGCATCCGTGAGTTAGACGGCTTTTCCACTGCAATCACCCAGCTCAGTCAGGATATTCTGGATACCTCCACGAAATTCCTGCGTATTATGGACATGGCAAGTATTGAACTCGGCGGCTATGAAATGCGTGAGGACAGCGATAAAGTATTCGTGACCGACAACTTTTTCTCCATGCTCGGCATGCAGGACATCGACCCGAATGATGTGACACGGGAGCGGTTTGAGATGCTGATGGAGAATCTGGTGCTGCAGAATGAGAGCTTCAGTCTGCAGGACGGCGGCTGTGTGTTCACCATTCCGCAAAAGGACGACAGTGAGCGGTTTGTCATGCTGCGCATCACCTGCGAGGATGAGGTGCAGGTCGGTCTGGTCGAGGATGTGACTGCGACAACACTTGAGCGCCGCCGCATCGAGCATGAGCGCGATTACGATGTGCTGACCGGTCTGTACAACCGCCGGGCCTTTGATGCACGGGCGAAAAAACTGTTCCGTATGCCGGAAAAGCTGGGGCATGCTGCACTGCTGATGATGGATATGGATAACCTCAAGCATATCAACGACACGTTCGGCCATGACTGGGGCGACCGATATATCAATCTGGCGGGTCAGTGCTTTTCACAGACGCTGCCCCAGAATACCATTTGCGCCCGTATGTCGGGAGATGAATTCATTGTGCTGTTCTATGGTTACGATGAACGAGACGAAATCCGTCAGGTGCTGAACAGGCTTTCCGAAGCAATGAAGGAGCGCACGGCACTTCTGCCGAACGGCGACACCGTGCGCATCAGCATTTCCGGCGGTATCGCGTGGTATCCGGAGAACGGCAGGGATCTGGCTACGCTCAAAAAGTATGCGGATTTTGCCATGTATCAGGTGAAGCATGAGTCTAAGGGCGAAATGGGTGAATTTGATATCGGTGCCTATAATCAGGAGGTCTACGCAGCACAGCTGCGCAGGGAATTCCTGCAGATGCTGCGTGAGAGCAGTGCAGACTACCATTTTCAGCCGATTTTCTCAGCGCATACCGGCAGGGTAGAGGCGTATGAGGCGCTGATGCGTGTGAAAATGCCGCTTCTGAGTTCGCCGCTGACCGTGATGAAGCTGGCGCGTGAGATGGACAAGCTGTACGAGGTTGAGCGGCTGACCGCCTTCAAGGCAGCATCCACGTTTGTGATGATGCAGAACAGGGGGCGGCTGCATAGGAACACTAAGCTGTTTCTCAACTCGATTGCCAGCAGCAGCCTGACGGATGAGGATGTTTCGGAATTCAAGGCGCAGTTTGCCGAGCTGCTGAATAATCTGGTTATCGAGATCACCGAGGAAGAGGAGATCGACCGCGAGGCGCTGGAGCGCAAGCGCAGGGCACTGGGTGATCAGGGCGCGTTCGCGCTGGATGACTGGGGCAGCGGTTACAGCAACAGCAACAGTCTGCTCGAGCTGTCGCCGGACTATATCAAGGTGGATATCAACATCATCTGCGATATCGACACCGATGCGGATAAGCAGCAGCTGGTCAAGGATATTGTGGAATACGCACACGGACGCGGCATGAAGATCGTTGCCGAGGGCATTGAGACCGAAGCCGAGCTGCGCAAGGTTATTGAGTTGGGCGTTGATCTGCTGCAGGGATATTTTCTGGCGAAGCCGGCGGCGTCTCCGAGCGAGATCGCGCCGCAGGCGCTGCGCGTGATTCGGTGGATGAATCGGTGAGCGGGTCGCTTGCAAAGCGGGAGAAGCTGCAGTTTCCATCCGCAATTCTCGATGGTTCAACCGGAACGAAAAAATCTTTACAATATGAAAAGTTTCCTCTTGACAAAAGAGCCGATATAGGATAGAATAAACACGTTCGATGTAAAGGCAAAACACTTTACACTTCAGAGGGAGGATCACCATGAAGGCAACACCGCTTGAAATGAGCCTGCTGTTTGACTTCTACGGCGAAACCCTCACCGAGAAGCAGCGCGAGTTGTTTGATCTGTATTACAATGAAGATCTTTCGCTTTCCGAGATCGCCGAGCACGCCGGCATCACCCGTCAGGGTGTGCGCGACAGCATCAAGCGAGCGGAGCACGCCCTTCATGAGATGGAGGACAAGCTCGGTCTGGTGGCCCGATACGGCGACACCGAGCGGTGCGCAGAGGAACTTCAGCACGAGGTTGAGCAGCTGCATGAATTGAACGCCGCACAACTGCACAGTGCCGAGGCGGACGAAATCGTTTCCCGCATGACGGCACTGCTCGAACAGCTCAGGCAGGAGGCTTAACATGGCATTTGAAGGGCTTACCGAAAAAATTTCATCTGCTTTTAAGCACCTGCGCAGCAAGGGAAGGCTGACCGAGTCCGATATCAAGGACGCAATGAAGGAAATCCGCATGGCACTGCTCGAGGCGGACGTCAACTTCAAGGTCGCAAAGGACTTCATCAAGACCGTTACCGAAAAGGCAACGGACGCGGAGATCCTCGAAAGCCTGTCTCCGACCCAACAGGTCATCAAGATCGTAAATGAGGAGCTGGTTTCGCTCTTAGGCGGCCAGACCACTCGTTTGACTATATCGCCGAACCCGCCCACCATCGTGATGATGGCCGGTCTGCAGGGCGCCGGCAAAACCACCAACTGCGCAAAGCTGGCCGCTCTGCTCCGCAAGCAGCAGCAGCGCCGACCGCTGCTCGTAGCCTGTGACGTTTACCGTCCGGCAGCTATCGAACAGTTAAAGGTAGTTGGCAAGCAGCTTAACATCCCCGTTTTTGACGAAGGTCAGGGCGATCCGGTCGAGATCGCAAAGCACGGCATCGACTTTGCCCGCAAGAACGGCTATGATCTGGTTTTCCTCGATACCGCAGGCCGCCTGCACATCGACGAAAAGCTGATGGATGAGCTGAAGAACATCAAAGCAACGGTCAAGCCCACCGAGATCATCCTCGTGGTGGACGCAATGACCGGTCAGGACGCTGTAACGGTCGCACAGACCTTTGACGAGGCCCTCGGTATCGACGGCGTGCTTATGTCCAAGATGGACGGCGACGCACGCGGCGGTGCAGCGCTTTCGGTCAAGGCTGTTACCGGCAAGCCGATCAAGTTCATCGGTACGGGCGAGAAGCTCGGCGATATCGAGCCGTTCCACCCGGACCGTATGGCAAGCCGCATCCTCGGCATGGGCGATGTGCTGACGCTGATCGAAAAGGCGCAGGAGTCCTTCGATCAGAAGCAGGCAGCCGAAACCGCCAAGAAGATGATGGCCGGCAAGCTGACGCTGACCGATTTTTACGATCAGCTGCAGAAAATGAAAAACATGGGCTCGATGGAGGAAATGCTCGGCATGCTGCCGGGTGTGGACGCAAAAGCCCTCGCCGGTGCAAAGATCGACGAAAAGCAGATGGCGCATACCGAAGCCATCATCCAGTCTATGACCCCGAAGGAGAGAGATAATCCCTCCATCATCAACTACTCCCGCAAGAAGCGCATTGCAAACGGCTGCGGATTGTCGGTCGAGCAGGTCAACAAGCTGCTCAAGCAGTTTGAGGCCATGCAGAAGATGACCAAGCAGCTTACCAGCATGGCACGCAGCAAGGGCAAAAAGCGCCGCGGCTTCCCGGGACTGGGCAGCTTCAAGCTGCCGTTTTAATCGCTATTCGTTTGTAAAGTAAATTTACAATAGATAAATTTCTATAACAGGAGGTGAAATTTCAATGGTAAAGATCAGACTGCGTCGCATGGGCGCTAAGAAGACTCCGTTCTACCGCATCGTTGTCGCTGATTCCCGTTACCCGCGTGACGGTCGTTTCATCGAGGAGATCGGCACTTACAATCCGCTGGCAGAGCCGGCTGTTGTCAACGTAAACGCTGACCGCGCTCAGGAGTGGATCAAGAACGGCGCTCAGCCGACCGATACCGTTCGCGGTATCCTGAAGAAGGCCGGTGTGCTGAATTGAGTGAGGTCGTCGAAATGAAAGAGTTACTGACTTATATAGTCGAAAATCTGGTTTCCGATCCGGCTGCGATTGCCATTACTGAGGAGATCGACGGCGATAACATCACCTACTCGCTGCGTGTAGCACCGGGAGATATGGGTCGCGTTATCGGTCGCCACGGCCGCATCGCAAAGGAAATCCGCACACTCATGAAAGCGGCAGGCAATCGCGAGAACAAGCGCGTCACAGTTGATATTCTCGACTGAGCCTGCGCGGATCGCGCCGAAGTGTTAATCACTTCAACTTGAATGAAGAGCCGGTGCCGTCAGGCGCTGGCTTTTTCCGAAAATCGCCGCAGCGCGGCGATTTTTTGTTTTATCTGCACCGATCCAGCGGGGTGTACGAACTGCGTAAGCGTGTTCGTCCCTAACGGGCGGGGTGTTTTTCGCTGAACCTCAGCGAGGAGTGGCGCCGCCTGCGGGCGGCGAGGACGCTGCGGCTGCGCGCCGCGGGCGCACAAGAGGGTAGACAACCTGCGGTTTTCCACCCTCTGATTTTCTCCCCTTTTCCCTTAGAGAGCACGGCGACAATCAGAGAACTGAGACTATCGGGGAACGGCAGAGGATTTTTCCTTCCGTGTCTTTCTCAACCGTTTTGCAGTGCCAGATACCGGACTGCTACACAGGCGGGTTCATTAGCGCTGGGTGCGGCATAACAGTGCCGCACAAACTCTTAACGTGTTGTGTTGGAAGGCACCTACGCAGTTCAGTGGTGGTGAATGCCTAAATTCGCAGGTGCCGTGCGTAGTAACGGGCTAAAGAATTGCGCGACCCGTCCGCAGACGGTGAAATCCCCGACAGATAAACGAATCACCATCAATCAAACATCGCAGAAATAAAAACGCTCACAGGCAGGAGGAAAGAACGAATATGCCGAAGAAATTTTTAGAGGCCGGCAAGATCGTCGGCACGCACGGCGTGCGCGGCGACCTGAAGGTGCAGAGCTGGTGCGACAGCCCTGAGGTGCTGTGTGACTTTGACACGCTCTATCTGGACGAAAAAACGCCTGTGACCGTCGAAAAGGCGCAGGTTCACAAGAATGTTGTGCTCATGCACATCAAGGGAATTGATACGGTCGAAGCCGCCGAGGCGATGCGCAACAAGGTGCTCCACCTCGACCGCGAGGACGTAGAGCTGCCCGAGGATCTCGTGTTCATTCAGGATATTCTGGGCTTCAAGGTGTTCGATCTGCGCGTTGACCGCGTAATCGGCCGCATCCGCGATGTGCTGACCAGTAATCCGGCGCATGATATGTACGAAATCGCCGGTGAGGACGGCCGCCTGATCTACATTCCGGCCATCAAGCCGTTCCTCAAGGAGATCGATATGGAAGCCGGCGTGATCTACGTTGAGAGCATCGAGGGCCTGATCGAATGAAAATCGACATTATGACGCTGTTTCCGGAGATGATCAACGCGGTTATGCGCGAAAGCATCATCGGACGCGCACAGGACAAGGGTGTTGTCGAGGTCAAGGCAACCAACATCCGCGATTATGCGCTTGACAAGCACCACAAGGCGGATGACGCGCCCTATGGCGGCGGACGCGGACAGGTCATGCTGGCTGAGCCGCTGTATCTGTGCCATCAGGCGCTGAGTGCCGGTGAGCATGTGCACACGGTGTTCCTCTCTGCACAGGGACAGCCGTTTAACCAGCAGAAAGCGCGTGAGCTGCTCGCAAAGGAGCACTTTATTCTGGTCTGCGGCCATTATGAGGGCATTGACCAGCGCTTTATTGACGAGTGCGTGGACGAGGAGATCTCCATCGGCGACTTTGTGCTGACCGGCGGGGAGATTCCTGCGATGGCTGTCGCGGACGCGGTATGCCGCATGGTGCCGGGCGTTCTGCCGGACGAGGAAGCGTTCACGGCGGAAAGCCACTGGGACGGTCTGCTCGAGCATCCGCAGTACACCCGCCCGGAAAACTGGCGCGGCAGAGAAGTGCCGGAGGTGCTGCTCTCCGGGCACCATGCCAATATTGAAGCATGGAGACGCGAAATGAGCCTGCGCCGCACGAAAAAGGATCGGCCCGACCTGTTTGCACGGTTTGAGCCGCAGAATAAGCGGGATAAAAAGATTCTCGATAAAATTCACAGCGATGAGCGGTAAAAAGAACCCTTCGGGGTTCTTTTTTGTTGTGCAAACGCGAAAAGAGAGCCTGCTTACACAGACTCTCTTTCCGGACAGCTCCAAAAGGAAAATTATGCGTTTGTATCATTGGACTGCTCGAGTGCGGCCTGTTCGTCCGCAAGAGCAGCTTCGCGCTTTTTCTCCAGACGCGAGCCGATAAAATAGCCGACAGCGGCCACAACGACCGCCCAGACGGTTGTGCTCGGGGATTTCGCCAGAATATCGCCCAGACCGGTACCCTGCATCTTCTCACTGAGAATACCGACCAGTCCGCACAGGATATAGCCGACAGCGGCGCCCAGACAGGTCAGCTGGAACACATGGCGCTTCATGCCGAAGATCTTCACATCGGCAGGATCAATATCTTCTTCTTCCTCTTCTGGTTCCGCATCGAGGATGGCGGGTGCATTTTCGTCCTGCGCAGCGGGCAGGGTATCTTCGGCTGCGGCAGGCAGGGTTTCCTGCTCCTGCACATCGGAAACCGCCTGTTCTTCGTCCAGCGGCTGCTGGTTTTCGCTCATAGTGAGCACTTCCTCTCTTTTCCGGAGAAACGGCGATGGGTCACATCATATTGTTATTGCGCGTGCTCTCGGACGGAATGATGATCGCGGCGATAATATACGCCAGGATACCCGAACCGCCGAGGAAGCATACAAGCGCCCATGCCAGACGGATCAAAGTCGGGTCGAGATCAAAATATTCCGCGATGCCGGCACAGACACCGCACAGCATGCGGTTGGATTCACTGCGATACAATTTCTTGCCATTCATCGTAAAGTCTCCTTTTCTTTTATCATACGTTGTTTTGTGGATTTCGTCAAGTTACAGTTCAGACAGGGGCATCGGCGTTAGCGAGTGTGACTTGGGAAAGCAGGCTGATCTGGCCGGAGCCGGACACCGTGGCAGTTACGCTGCGGGGGAAGTCCAAACGATAGGAACCCGTTTCGGTATTATAGCTGTTGTCATACTGTGCAGTGCCGCTGCCGTCCTCGTTGATTTGAACCAGCGGCGTGCCGTTCATCGTGACTGTACCCCAGTTGGTGCCGGCTTGCACATGGTACTGGTCTGCCGGTTCGGGCAGAAGTGCAGACAGGCGGCCGTCAGTTGCTGCAAGGGTGATGTTGTTTGCATCCAGCTCACCGGCGATGAGCGTACCGTTTCCGGCGGACAGTTCGATGGTTTCCGCGCGCAGACGGTCGCTGATGGTCACATTTGCCTGATGGTCGCAGGAAATGTGAACCTGCAGATAACTTGCGTTGTCAGGCAGGGTGATCGTGACCGGTTCATCGTTCGCCCAGAGTGAAGCGGTCCATCGTATACCGTTTACCTGCGTGTCTCCGAAATTAGCGCTTGCGCTGACGGCAAAGTCCGAACCATTCTCGATAGTAAAATTGCCGCCTTTAAGCGTCAGGTCGATGCGGGAGATATGATCGACCGACTGGATAGGCATATCGCCGTGCTTAATAGCGTTCTGACGGGTCTCAAGGTAATCCTGCACCCAACCGGTGTCGTAATCGCTGTCGATTTCATCATCCGGAGAAACATAATGATCGCGGATATTCTCAACCGTATCGGAAAAATCGCGTGCGGCATCGCTGAACGGGTGCAGCGCACCATCGTAGTACACGCTGTAAAACTGTCCGCCGAGTACATGACCGACCGTTGTCAGTCCCAGACCGAGCACCAGCACGGCAGTGCAGGCAATAATGAGCTTTTTCATACATTTCCACCTCCTGTACGGCGGCATCTGTTGCGAATCCAGTTAAACGGCGCACGCAGCACGGCGACAAAGGCGCGGAACACCGGCGGCACAAACAGAATGCTCAGCTTGATGGACAGCAGTCCGAGCAGGATACCGGCGGCAAAGGCAGCCAGTCCGTTGCCGAGCGTAACGAGCGCGTTCGCCGGTGTCGCCCACAGTGTGCAGGACAGCAAGGCAAGGACCGCTCCGCCGCAAATCAGCGCAAGCGGAATGCCGTACAGAATGAGCAGTACAGCGAAAATCACCGCGAGCACGGTCACAACGATCGCCAGAAGCACGCCAAGCACGGTTGCACCTGCGCCGAATACGAGCGGCAATCCAATCGGGATGGCGAGCAGCACCAGCACAATCAGCAGCAGCGGACTGATGCCGCGCCAGCGGCGCTTCTCTTTTATCGGCTGTGCATGCGGTACAGCGGTCAGTTCGCGGTAGTCCGCAAGAATCTGCGCCGCAACTTTTGCCGGCTCGCCGAGTTCCTCGATGGCCTTCGCCTCGTTTTCCGGGCCTGCGTCATCAAAATATTCTTCGTAATAGCGCAGAGCGTTCGCGCGTTCCTCCTCCGGCAAAACCGAAAGCGCACGCCGCAGCGCTGCCATGTAATCTGCTCTGTTCATTCGTTCACCCCTCCAAAAAAGATCGTGTCGATCCCGCTGCGGTAGTTCTGCCAGTCGATGCGGTGCTGCCGCAGAGCGGCTCTGCCGTGCTCGGTGATCTGGTAGTAGCGGCGGTTGCGGCCCGCATAGGCCTGATCGTAGGTGGTCAGGCAGCCGTCCTTCATCAGCCGCCGAAGTACCGGATACAGCGTAGATTCGGAAATATCCAGTACCTTTTGCACGTCCTGCGTGATACGGTAGCCGTAGGTGCTTTCTCGCTCGACTACGGCAAGCACGATGCCGTCCAGCAGGGAGGACGAGATGGGATAGGACATATGGAATCCTCCTCTCCTGTGTTTCTAATAATATTATATGGAATATAATATAGTCCGTCAACAGGTATATCAAAAATAACTATGAAGGAATTGTAAATTTTGTGGGATCAGTGCAGGAAAAACACTGTTTTCGCATTGTATTCGCCGGAAAGATAGCGTATAATGGTATCTGTATAAGTATGGGCAGAGGAAACGAACGAAAGGGCGAATCTGATAAATGAAACTGGCTGTATTATTCGGCGGTATTTCGAGTGAGCACGACATCTCGTGCCTGTCTGCCGCTTCTATTTTGCGAAACCTGAATAAAGATAAATATGAAATCTATCCGGTCGGCATCACCCGCAGCGGCGAGTGGTTCTACTGCCCGGACTGTGATCCGGACCGTGTAGAGAGCGGTGCGTGGGAGCGCATGACCGGCAAGGTAAAGGTCGTTCTCGCACCCGACCGCGGCATGCACGGCATGGTGCTGCTCCGTGAGGGAGAGATCGAGATTGTCCGTCTGGACTGTGTATTCCCGGTGCTGCACGGCGTCGGCGGCGAGGACGGCACGATGCAGGGTCTGCTCGAGCTGGCCGGCATTCCGTACGTCGGCTGCGGCGTAGCTGCAAGCGCGAATACGATGGACAAGGCGCTGACCAAAAAGGTCGTTGAGGGCACCGGCGTCCGTCAGGCACGCTACTATCTGGCGCTGAGATATGACTTTGAGCGCAATGCCGAGGCAGTAATCGCCGCGGCTGCGGAAACGCTGGGTGCGTTCCCGGTATTCGTCAAGCCGTGCTCGCAGGGCTCGTCCGTGGGCGTTGCCAAGGCGAACAATCTGCTCGAGCTGGCCGAGGGCCTGACCGAAGCCTTTAAGCTGGATACCAAGGTGCTCGTCGAGGAGTTCATCGACGGTCACGAGGTCGAGTGCGCTGTGCTCGGCAACCTCGAGCCGCAGGCCTCCACGGTCGGCGAGATCGCTCCGACGCAGGAGTTCTACACCTTTGATGCCAAGTACAAGGACGAAAGCTCGCGTCTGTACATTCCGGCACACATCACCGAGGAGCAGATTGCGGCCGTCCGTCAGGACGCTGTCCGCGTTTACACTGCACTCGGCTGCCGCGGCCTGTCGCGCGTAGACTTCTTTGTCACCCACGACAGCGGTGAGGTCGTTTTCAACGAGCTGAATGCGATTCCGGGCTTTACCTCGATCAGCATGTACCCCAAGCTGTTTGATTACGAGGGCATCGGCTATGCCGAGCTGCTCGACCGCCTGATCTCTCTGGCACTGGAGGAGCATCATGGATAAGCGCGCCATCGGCGTATTTGACTCCGGCTTGGGCGGTCTGACCGCCGTGCGCCGTCTGCACGCCCTGATGCCGCAGGAGAATATCATCTATTTCGGCGATACCGGCCGTGTGCCGTACGGTACGCGCGGCCGCGATATCATTACCAAGTATGCGAGGCAGGATGTGGCGTTTCTGCGCCAGTTTGACCTGAAATCCATCATCATTGCCTGCAACACCGTGTCCGCTATCGCGCTCGACCTGCTTTCCGAGGAGAACGACATTCCAATCATCGGCACGGTAGAGCCTGCCTGCCGCCGCGCCATGACCATGACGCAGACCGGCAGAGTCGGCGTGATCGGCACGGCGGCAACCATCCGTTCGGGTGCATATGAGAAGTATCTGCACAAAAAGGACGGCACGCTCGACCTGTTCACGCAGGCGTGTCCGCTGTTCGTGCCGCTGGTCGAGAACGGCCGCGTGCACCGCGGCGATGTGGTCATCGAAACGATCGTGAAGGAATATCTCACGCCGCTGAAAAAGGCGGGTGTGGATACGCTGATTCTCGGCTGCACGCACTATCCGCTGCTTGAGGAGGTCATCGGCGACTTTATGGGTCCGGATGTGACGCTCATTGACTCGGGCGCCGAGGCGGCAAACCTCGCTTCCACGCAGTTTGACCCGAACGAGGGTACGGGCACCACGCAGTATTTCGTTTCGGACGATCCGCAGGGCTTTGACCAGCTCGCCGAGCTGTTCCTGCAGGAAAAGGTCGATGTCGGTGCGGAGCTTGTGGATATTTCCCGCTATTAAGGAGCATAGAGATATGAAGAAGGACGTTTGGCTGACGATTTCCTCCCAGCAGCAGTTTGCGGGCTGTGACGAGGAGAACATCGACCTGCAAACCGCTGCCACGCTGTACGAGCGCGGCGGAAAATATTACATCGCATACGAGGAAAGTGAACTGACCGGACTCGAAGGCACCAAGACCACCGTCAAGCTGGACGGCAAAACGGTTGCCCTCATCCGCACGGGTACGTTTCCCTCGCACATGCTGTTCGCTGAGGACGAGCGCCATGTCGGTCTGTATCAGACGCCGGTCGGCAGCGAAATGGCTATCGCCACCCACACCTCGCGGGTGCACAACACCATCGGCGAGAACGGCGGACACCTTATCATCGACTATACGGTCGAGGTGGACAACTCTCTCATGGGCGAACACCACTTTGAGATGACGGTATCGACCAAACCGAACATTCAGGTCGTTTAATAAAGTAAAAATAAGAGATTTAGATATAGGAGTGTACACATGAACGCATACGAAATCGCACGCGCCGAAGCAACCCGCGTTGTAGAAGCGGCGTACCGCAAGGCTGTAGCCGCAGGCGAGCTGCCTGAGGGCACCATTCCTCCGGTTGCAGTAGAGACCCCGAAGGATTCTTCCAACGGCGACTGGGCATCCACCTTTGCCATGCAGTGTGCAAAGCCGCTGCACATGGCGCCGCGCAAGATCGCAGAGAGCATCGTGGCAAACCTCGACCTTGAGGGCAGCTGCTTTGACACCGTGACCATTGCAGGCCCGGGCTTTATGAACTTCACGCTGAATCAGGGCTGGTACGAGCAGGCTGTCCGCGGTGTATTCACCATGGGCGAGAATTACGGCCGTACCGAGAGCAAAAAGCCGGAAAAGGTCATGGTAGAGTTCGTTTCCGCCAACCCGACCGGCCCGATGCACATGGGCAACGCGCGCGGCGGTGTTTTGGGCGACTGTCTGTCCTCGGTTCTGGACTGGTCCGGCAACGACGTTACCCGTGAGTTCTACATCAACGATGCAGGCAATCAGGTAGACAAGTTCGCGCACTCTGTTGAGGGCCGCTATATCCAGGAGATCAAGGGCGAGGACGCCATCGAGTTTGACGCTTCCTGGTATCAGGGCGACGACATTAAGGCGCTGGCGCATGATCTGGTAGAGCAGTACGGCGACAGCCTGCTCGAAAAGACCCCGGAGGAGCGCTTCGCTGTTATCGAGGGTTACGGTCTGCCGACCAACATTGCCCGCATGGAGCGCGACCTCAAGCGTTACAAGATCAACTACGACGTATGGTTCCGTGAGTCCACTCTGCACGAGAGCGGCTACGTCAAGGAGACCATCGACATGCTGACCGCCAAGGGCGCAACCTACGAGACCGAGGACGGCGCACTGTGGCTCCGTTCAACCGACTTCGGCTGCGACAAGGACGACGTTCTGCGCCGTGCAAACGGCTTCTATACCTACTTTGCGGCCGATATCGCTTACCATCGCAACAAGTTTGAGAAGCGCGGCTTTGACCGTGTTATCAACATCTGGGGCGCTGACCATCACGGCCATGTAAAGCGTCTGCAGTGCGCTCTGGATGCACTCGGTCTGGACGGCTCGCACCGTCTGGAGATCGTGCTCATGCAGCTTGTCCGCATGATGCAGGGCGGCGAGGTTGTCCGCATGTCCAAGCGTACCGGCAAGAGCCTGACCCTGACCGACCTGCTCGACGAGATTCCGGTCGATGCAGCGCGTTTCTTCTTCAACAGCCGCGCCGCTGAGACCCAGATGGAGTTCGACCTTGACCTTGCCATCAAGCAGGATTCCGACAACCCGCTGTACTATGTGCAGTACGCGCACGCGCGTATCTGCTCCGTGCTCAAAAACGCACAGGAGAGCGGCATCGCGCTGCCGGATACCGGCAAGACCGATCTGTCCGTGCTGACCGGCGCAGATGAGCGTCAGCTCATCAAGCAGGTTGCTCTGCTGCCCGAGGAGATCGTGCAGTCCGCTGTCAGCCGCGATCCGTCGCGCCTCAACAAATACGCCGTTGCACTGGCGCAGCAGTTCCACCATTTCTACAATGCCTGCCGTATCAAGGATGCCGAGCCGGCTGTCCGTGATGCGCGTCTGACCCTGTGCCTGGCAGCAAAGCAGACCATTGAGAACGTGCTGAAGCTCATCGGCGTAGATGCACCGGAGTCCATGTGACAACGTATAGGGGACTTCAAAAGTCCCCTATATACGAAGTATGGTTCCGGAGAAACCATACTTCGATACCCGAATGACGCGCTCCAAGAGCGCTGGGTCGGGGTAACAAAACCCACGCACATGTCGCGGGTTTTGTTGCGGCGCATGCGCCGCTGATTGAAAGCCGCCGTGTAACGGCGGCCGTCTGCGGACGGGACCAATGGCTCGGTTTTTCGGTAAAAAACCTGCTATGCGGTTACGTTTTGCAAGCAAAACGGATTTTTTTGCCGCGCTGAGCGCGGAGGAGAACCACATGAAAAAATTAGCCAAAAGATTAGCGGCACTGGCGATGACAGCGGCAATGATGACCGCCTCCGCCGGTGCGATCACGCAGGACGGACAGAGCGAAACGTGGTTTGACGGCGTTTGGGCGCTCATTGATGCTTTCGGCCTCAAGGCAGAGCATGATCCGTACGTTCTGCAGAACTATATCAATAAATATCTGGAAAAGCATCCGGATGAAATGTATGACGTGCTCAACGATATTCTCTCGCTGCTCGATACGCATTCCATGTATCTGTCGAGCGAGGAGTATTCGCAGGGATTTTCGACGCTTGAGGGCTTTGTCGGCATCGGTGTCGGCCTGCAGGAGACAGAAAACGGCGTACAGATTGCTGAGGTCATGCGCTATTCAGCGGCGGAGGAAGCCGGTCTGCAGATTGGCGATCTTATCGTGAAAATCAACGGTGAGGACGCAACCGGGCTGAAAAATGCCGATGTAGCATCTAAGCTGCGCGGTGAGGAAGGCACGTCGGTCAAGCTGACCGTGCGCCGCTACGGACGGGACATTACCGTTACCTGTGAGCGCCGTCAGGTCAACCGCGTGTACGTTTCCAACAAGACGATGGCGGACGGTGTGGAGTACATCAAGGTCAGCGCCATCGGCTCGCAGAACGACTGGTCGGCGTTTTCGGAGATTTGGGACAGCCTGCCGTCCAAGAACACCCGTGCGGTCATTCTCGACCTGCGCGGCAACGGCGGCGGCCTGATCGACGCGGCGCTCAAAATGGCCAATGTTATGACACCGGTCAAGGATGCAGAGCTTGCCGGCGTGCGCTACCGCGATGATATGGGCGGTCTGGAGCAGACCTATTCGACCGGCAATGCGCTGCCGCTGGGCAAGATTGTCGTTCTGGTGGACGGCGGCACGGCTTCCGCGGCGGAGCTGCTGGCAGGCAGCCTGCAGGATACCGGTTCGGCGACGCTCATCGGCAGCAAGACCTATGGCAAGGGACAGGGTCAGTTCCACATTGATCTGGTAAACGGCGACAAGCTGGTCATCACCACGCTGGAACTCGAGCTGCCCAAGCAGGGCTGTTGGGAAGGCGTCGGCCTGACGCCGGATATCCAGCTGGAAAACCGCAAGGTTACAGTCAATACCAAGGACCTGAAACCGCTCGATACGAGCACAACCCTGCGTTTTGGCGACAGCTCGGACGCGGTTTACGCCATGACCGAGCGCCTGTCGCTGCTGGGTCTGCTCACCGAAGCAACCGGCAGGTATGACGGCGACGTAGCGGACGCGGTAGCGTCCTTCCGGGCGGCCTACGATCTGCCTGCGGCGCTGTATGCGTCTCCGGAGATGCTGAGCGCACTGGACGAAGCGGTTACTGCGCTGAACGGCCAGACCTATCTGGTGGACGATCAGCTGCAGAGTGCACTTGAAATGTGCAGGCTGGCGGCGGCAAAACCGCAGCAGTATACCGTTAAGAGTGACGGCAGCTGGACGAAAAAGTAAACTTTATCAACTGAAATATGAATATTTTTCATCTTCTTAGGAGGAAGCACAACCTTGGATATTCCTTTATGTCAATCCGAGCATAAACCGCAGCTTTTGCTGAACGATCCGGCGGCAATTCCGCTGTATCATACTGCGCCTGAGCAGTTTGCAGGCGCACTTGCACCGAATGCCGAATTGTGTGATGCATGGGCTGAAGAACTGGCACCGCTGCCGGTCGGCCTGGCGCTCGCGTGTCCGCCCGAACCCGATGCGGAGCACTGCGAACGCCCGATCACCATGCACTACATTGAGCAGTGCAAGGAGGTCTTCCGTCCTCTGCTGCACGATGATGCGGCGTTCTATTATCTGCATGGCGCGCCGACGTTTCCGGCACTGCGTGCCGCTGTGCTGGCTCTGGGCGATCTGTGCGGCCGAACGGTAATTGCGGAGCTGCAGGTGGAGGACGACGAAGGCCATCTGCCGGACGGCACAGATGTGCGGGCAGCTATCGGTGTGCTGCAGCGCATTGGCGTTACGACTGTGCTGATCAGCGCACACGATCCCGAATCGCTGACGCAGGCGCTCGAAATCGCGGCGCCGTATGCGCGGCTGTCGCTCGGCGTGTGCATGCACGCGGACTGGCTGTCTCAAACCACACTGTACAACACCGAGGTCATTATGCCCGACATTACGGAAGCATTTGTCGCAGCGCTGCGCGGCAATCAGGTGGCGTGCAAAACGCTGCCGCGCGATCACGATGATTTTATCTGTGCGCCGGATGGCAAGCACGCGCATTTTATCGCTCCGACCATCGACATTTCGGACGAGATCGAGTGCGGTCCGCATCTGGATGAGGATCTCATCGAAGCCGAGGATGATTCGGGTGCGTTCAAGCTGCTGCTCGAAACCGAAGAGGATGTTGTCACACTGGAGGAATCCCGCTATATGATCTCGCGTCCGCTGTGCCTGTGTGCGGAATCTGCCGACCTGCTCGAGCAGGGTCTGCGGGTTTTTCCGGGACTTGCGCTGTATGACGGCACATGGGAGCAGGAAGACGCGGTCATTTCGTACTTTGAGACGAAATACGGCATGATCCGCTTATAGGGGACTTCAAAAGTCCCCTATATACGAAAGACGGTTCCGGAGAAACCGCCTTTCGATACCCGAATGACGTGCCCCAGGGGCACTGGGGCGGGGAAACAAAACCCACGCACATGTCGCGGGTTTTGTTGCGGCGCAATGCGCCGCGGATTGAATGCTGCCGCAGAGCGGCAGTCGCCTGCGGGCGGGACCAAAGACTCGGTTTTCTGGACGAAAACCGGTCTTGTAGTTGCAATTATGCAAGCAAATTGTTATTGAATACCGCGCGGAGCGCGGTTATCTGGATAGGAAAGGCAGGGTGGAACCTATGGACTGGAGAGAAGTTACGATCTACACGACGACCGAGGGCATCGGTCCGGTCGAGGCACTGCTCGAGGACAACGGCGTAGAAGGCTATGTGCTCGAGGATGCGGCGGATTTTGAAGAATTTCTCAAGGACACCGAAATATACTGGGACTATGTAGACGAGGATCTCGTGCGCGAGAAGCGCGCGCAGGAAACCTGTCTGAAGATCTATCTGCCGGACAGCGACGAGGGTGCAAAGCAGTACGCGGATATCCGTGCCGCGCTGGAAAACCTCAAGGCACGCGATGAGGAGCACGCCTGGGGCCGACTGTGTACCGAAACCGCGCTGACCCGTCAGGAGGACTGGGAGTGGGGCTGGAAGCAGTATTTCAAGCCGTTCCCGGTGGGACGCGGCTTTATGATCAAGCCCTCGTGGGAGACGGTTGAGGACCCGCAGGGCCGCCGTATTCTTGAGATCGACCCGGCGTCGTCCTTCGGCACCGGTAGCCACGACACGACCCAGCTGTGCATGATGGCGCTCGAGGATGCGGTAAAGCCGGGTGACAAGCTGCTCGATATGGGCACCGGCTCGGGTATTCTGGCCATTGCGGCGGCTATGCTCGGTGCGGATGTGCAGACTATCGTCGATATCGACGAGAACTGCCTGAAAACTGCACACGAAAATGCGGAAAAGAACCATGTTGAGATCGGCAGGGGTCTGTGCGGCGACGCGCTGCGCGACCCGAAGCTTGCCGAGGACATCGGCGGCGGCTACGACGTGATCGTGGCGAACATCGTGGCTGATGTCATCATCGGCATGTCGCCCATGTTTGCGGATAAGCTGGTCAAGGGCGGTACGCTGATCTGCTCCGGCATCCTCAACGAGCGTGCCGAGGAGGTGCGCGCGGCGCTGGAAAAGAGCGGATTTACGATTCTTTCGCACGAGAAGAGCGATGACTGGAGCGCTTTTGCTGCGAAAAAGTGATTTATTTCAGGATTCACGGAATGTTCACTTGCCAAACGGCTGTTTTTTTGCTAAAATAGGAAAGGTTATTTGATTATTATGCCTCGATTTTTTGTCGATCAGCAGCCGCAGGACGGCGTGCTGACCCTTACCGGAGAAAACGCGCATCATGCGGGACGTGTTCTGCGTCTGCGTGTCGGCGAAGGTGTTACCCTGTGTGACGGTGCCGGAATGGATTTTGACTGCACGGTGGAAGCCGTGGAGAAGGAAGCCGTGACCTGCCGGGTCGTAAGCTGCCACGCGGCGGATACCGAGCCGAAGCAGGCTATCACGCTGTTTATGGCGCTGCCTAAGGGCGACAAAATGGAATTTATCGTGCAGAAGGCGGTAGAACTCGGCGTCAGCCGTATCGTGCCGTATCTGTCCAAGAATTGCGTTTCCCGACCGGATAAGACCGAAAAGAAGGTGGAACGCTGGCGTAAAATCGCTGCCGAGGCAGCAAAGCAGTGCGGCAGAGGACGTCTGCCGGAGGTGGCAGCCGTTGTACCGGTCGCTCAAGCGATCGTGCAGGCGGCGCAAAGTGAAACGGCACTGTTTTTCTACGAAAACGAGAAGCGGACCGGTCTGCGCGACGCGCTTGCAGGCGGTGTCAAGGACACGGTTTCGCTGATGGTCGGGCCGGAAGGCGGCTTCGATCCGGCTGAGGCAAAGGCAGCCGTGGACGCGGGACTGCAGAGCGTTTCGCTCGGCACACGCATCCTGCGGTGTGAGACTGCGCCGATTGCGGCGCTTGCGGCCGTGCTCTATGCCGGCGGCAACATGTGAGAAGAAATAAAGGGAGTGTTAAACATTGGCAAAAAACAATGTGGGTAAAAAGCCAATTTCTCAGGAAGAGTATACCACCAACAAGGTGCTCGCGGTATTCAGCGTGTGCCTGCTCGGCGTACTGGTGCTGATGATCCTCGAGCGTCTGCTGGGCTACAGCAACACCTGGAAGACCGGCGTGCTGGTAACGCGGGTGCTGCTCGGCGTGGGCATTGTCGGCGCAGCAGCCGGCATTATCATGCTGGGACAGGAGCATGCAGGCAAGCGCAGCAGCGTGCGCCGCATCGTGTGCGGACGAAATATGCTGATTGCAAGCATTGTTGCCATCGTATTCCTGACCGCGATCAACTACTACGGCACCATGCCGATCAAGGCGATGTATGTTGTCCTGCCGGTTCTGGCAGTGTATTATCTGGTGTATCATTCTTATGCGCCGGAATTTTTCCTGATTGCAGTAGATACCGGTGTGGGTGTTGCGGCGATGCTGGTGATTCACCGTGCACTGGTTTCGGCTAACCATACGTGGATGTCCACCGTGGCGGTAGCAGGTACCGCGGTGCTGGCGCTGATCCAGATCGCTGTTACGGCTTCTCTGCGCCGCAAGAAGGGCAAGTTCACCTTCCGCGGCAGCAAGATCGACACCCGGTTCAGCAAGAACGCGTACCTGATGCTCACCATTACGCCGATCGTGATGGTAGCGCTGACGGCGGTCGTTGTACTTGCGGCAAGTCATGTCATGATCGCACTGGGTGCGGCAGCGGCATATCTGTTCATCACTGCGGTATATTACACCGTGAAGCTGATGTGATAATTGCATTTTTGTCGAAGCGCGGCGCGTTTTGACGGTTAGACAGCGGGCGGCGCAGCCGCCCGCTTTGTCATACCCGAAGGAGGGGACGTATGAGACGATTTTTCGGCTTTCTGCTGACCATGACTCTGCTTGGCGGCGGTGCATTCTGGCTGCCGTATCTGCAGGCGAAGCCGGTGGATAATGTCTATCAGGCGGCAGATCTGCTCCGGCAGGACGCGGAGAACGGCGGAAACGGCGTTGCCTTCCGCGAGGACAACGTGGACGCGGACGAGGTGTACAGGGCACTGGAGGCGCAGTATCCATACGCATTCGCGCTGCATGCGGTAACACGGCCGAACAAGACCATTGAGCTGAACACTGAGGTTTCTCGGCAGGCGCGGCAGGAGCAGGCGTGGGAGTATGCCAAGGTGCTGACAGCTGGTTCGATCTCACAGACCATGACGGCCGAGGAGAAACTGCGTGCGCTGCACGATACCCTCATCCGCCAGTGCGAGTACGATGTGGATACGGCAGAGGAGGACGCTCCGGACGGCGCGGCACCCGCTTTCGCGGCAGACGGCGCGCTGCTCGATCATAAGGCCGTGTGCGCCGGTTACGGCCGCGCGTATGAGATGCTGTGCAAGGCGGCAGGCATTCAGGTCATCTATGTCGCATCCGAGGAAATGAACCACGGCTGGAATGCTGTGCGGCTGGGCGGCACAACATATTACATCGACTGCACGTTTGACGACCCGATTCCGGACAGAGGCGAATATGTATCCGAACAGTATTTTATGCTCACCGGAGAAGAACTGGCGCAGACGCATACCTGGAATGAGGCGTTCTACGAGCAGCTTCTGGACAGTCTGGAACAGGGCGGGAAATAGCGGAAAAATCGGTTCCAAAACTTTTTCAAAAAATTTTGAAAAAAGGTGTTGACATTTACTCGATTATGGACTATACTAAACAAGTCGTCAGCGAGCGGGCGATAACAACGGAAAAGGATATGGCGGTATAGCTTAGTTGGCTAGAGCGTCCGGTTCATACCCGGAAGGTCATTGGTTCAAGTCCAATTACCGCTACCATTTTCCCTTGGCCCGTTGGTCAAGCGGTCAAGACACCGCCCTTTCACGGCGGTAACGGGGGTTCGATTCCCCCACGGGTCACCACTTGGAAGTTTAGCTCAGCTGGGAGAGCATCTGCCTTACAAGCAGAGGGTCAGCGGTTCGAGCCCGTTAACTTCCACCACGAAAACCACTCACGAAAGTGAGTGGTTTTTCTTTTTGTCTTTAGAAACCGCCGGCTTTCCGGGGCATACGAGGCGCGCAGCGCTACGTTCTGTCCGGGCGGCACCTTTTCCTGCACGGATTGACCGGGGTACCTGAACCGCGCAGGCATGTTCGTCCCTTTCCGGGCGGGAGGTTTTTCGCTTGAAATCAAGCGAGGAGTTGCGCTCTGCGGAGCGCGGGGATTCGTCGCGCCCCGCGGCGGGGCAAGAGGGTAGACACCAAGGTTTCTACCCTCTTAACTCCCACTTCCTTTTGGGAGGGTCTGGCGCAGATTGCCGACATGTGACCGCTGCGAAATAGGGGAACGGCAGTCGGGTTACTCTTGCGTTTGTTTCGCAAAATATTCGCAGTTCACAGACAGCGTACTGCTACACATACGGTTTACTCTACGCAGGCGCGACATACCCGTGTCGCGCAAATCCTTGGCACGTTGTAACGCACGGCATCTGCGAATTTAGATGTCTGGTATAATTTATTCTCGTAGGTGCCGTGCGGTATAACGTGTTAAAGAGTTGCGCGGCACTGTCATGCCGCGCCTGCTGGAAGTAGCCGACCTGTGTAGCAGAACGGTATCTGACACTGCGAATATGTTGAGAAAGATACGGAAGAAAAAATCCTCTGCCGTACTCCTTTTCGTAGCGGTCACATATAGGAAATCTGTGCCAGATTAGGAAGCAAGGGAAAGGTAGGAGTTCAAAGAGGAAGGGAAACCGTAGGTGTCCCTTCCTTTTTGCCCCCGCCGCGGGGCGCGGCACGTTCCCGCCGTCCGCAGACGGCGAATCCCCCGCTGAGGTTCAGCGGAAAACTCTCCGCCCGGAAAGGGACGAACACGCTTGCGCAGTTCGAGTACCCCGCTCAGCCGGTGCTGAGAAATGCCGCCCGAATAGGGCGAACCGCCTGCGCGGTTCGTGCATCCCAGCGGGTCGGTGCCGGAATAGCCTGCGTTGCGGTTAAACCGCCGCAACTTCACATAAACTACGTTTGCGTTACTCCCACATATACGGTATAATATAACCCGTTAGACAAACTTTTCCGGAATCGAGGGAAATTATGCAACAAGTGACCCGAAAAACGCTGGGTGAGGGAATCAATCTCACCTGCGTGACCACACCGAAGTTTAAGCGGGCAGTGCTGCGCACGATGCTGGTGCTGCCGCTCGGCGGCGAGGATGCCGCGCTGCGCGCGTGTCTGCCGCAGGTTTTGCGCCGCGGCACGGCCAGGCTGAACGACATGCAGGCGTTCGGCACCGCGCTTGACGAGCTGTACGGTGCGCGTATTGAAGCCGCAGTGCGCAAGGAGGGCGAAAACCTGTGCATCGGCTTTCTGTCCGACTGTATTGATGAGGCTTATGCACCGGGAGCCGACGGCCTGACCGCCGGTGTGATCGGTCTGCTGTGCGATCTGCTGTACGATCCGTATCTGCAGGACGGCCTGTTCTGCGCCGCCTATGCAGAGGGCGAGCGCGGCAACCTGATCGACCGCATTGCTGCACTTAAAAATGATCCGCGTTCGTGGGCGCCGCGCCGGCTGAATGAGATCATGTGCGAAAACGAGGACTACGGCAAGTCCGCGCTCGGTACGATCGAGCAGGCGGAGCGCATTACATCGGAAACGCTGTACGCGGCCTATCGCCGCGCGCTGAGTGAGGCGCAGGTGGAGCTGTTCTACTGCGGTACGATGATGCCGGACGAGGTGGAAGCGCGCTTCATGGCAACGCCGCTGGCCCAGCCGCGCGAGAGCACGCTGTATCAGCCGCACACGATTGTGCAGGTGCGACCTGTTGGTGACGTTCGTGAGGTCGTTGAGGATGCCGAGGTAACCCAGGGCAAGCTGTCACTCGGCTTCCGCACCGGCGGTGCATCATTGACCGGCGGAGAACCGGCGGCGTACTGGATGTTCCAGACCATCTACGGCGGCTCGACGAGCGCGAAGCTGTTCCTCAACGTGCGAGAGAAAAAGTCGCTGTGCTACTATGCAAGCGCACAGTTTGTGGCATCTAAGGGACTGATGATCGTGGGCTCCGGCATTGAGAACAGAAATTTCGAGGTCGCACGCGATGAAATCCTGCACCAGCTGGATTTGTGCCGTGCAGGCGAAATTACGGACGCAGAACTCGAAAGCGCACGCAAAACGCTGATCAACGGCTGGCGCACTATGCTCGACGACCCGCTTACACTCGAGCGCTACTGGATGGGACAGGCGGCTGCAGGCACGCTCGTATCGCCCGAGGCGCGCATCGAGCAGGTGGCCGACATCACGCGCGAGCAGGTCATTGCCGCGGCACAGAGCACAGCGCTTGACACGGTATTCTTTATGAAGGGAGCGGCAAAATGACAAAGAATGATTCCGCTCTGCACGAGAGTATGCAGACCCGCACGCTGGCAAACGGTCTGCGCATTTGCTATCTGCCCAAGGAGGGCTTCAGCAAGACCTTCGCCATTCTGGCGACCGATTTCGGTTCGGTGGACGCATCGTTCACCTTTGAGGGCAAGCGGTATGACACACCGGCGGGCGTTGCGCACTTCCTTGAGCATAAGATGTTCGAGGATGAGGACGGCAATGCACTGCAGAAATTCGCCCGCACCGGTGCAAGTCCGAATGCGTTCACAAGCCACACCATGACGGCGTATCACTTTTCCTGCACCGACCGGTTTGAGGAGAATCTGAAGATTCTGCTTAAATTCGTGTTCACGCCGTACTTCACGGATGAAAACGTGGAGAAGGAACGCGGCATTATCAATCAGGAGATCCGCATGGTAGAGGACACACCCAATTGGGAGGTGTTCGTCGGCGCGTATGAGGGCCTGTACCGCAATCATCCGGTGCGCGTGTCCATTCCGGGCAGCGAGGAGAGCATTTCGCATATTACACCGGAGCTGCTGTACACCTGTCACCGCGCGTTTTACAGTCCGAAGAACATGGCGCTCGTGGTGTGCGGCACAGCGGACTTTGAGCAGGTATGCCGCCTGACAGAGGAGATTTCACCGCAGGACGCACCGGAGATCGGTCAGCGTCATTACGGCGAGCGCCGCGCGGAAGTCCATCAGCCGGTTGTGACGCGCAAAATGCAGGTGTCGCTGCCGCAGTGTATGGTCGGCTTTAAGGACGAGCCGGTTCCGGCCGGAGAAAGCCGTCTGCGCCGCAGTCTGATCGGTGATCTGGCGGTGCGTATTCTGTGCGGCGATACCTCTCCGCTGTATGCAAAGCTGTACGAAAAGCGGCTGCTCGGGCGCGATTTTGATGTGGATTACTCGCTGATTCCGGATGGCGCATGCGCGATCCTCGGCGGTGAGAGCCGAGATCCGGCGGCTGTGCGCGAAGCGCTTGAGCGGGAGACTGCACGGCTGGCGCAGGAGGGCATCGAGCCGAAGCTGTTCCGCCGCATGAAGAACGCGCTGTACGGCATGCGTTTGCGTATGCTGGATGTGCCCGATCTGTATGCACGGCAGGAGATCGCTTCTGTTTTTGCAGGCGAGCATTATCTAGATTTTGCCGGGCTGTTTGACACCATTCATGCGGAGGATGTGCAGGAAATGTTCCGCCGCTGGGCACAGCCGAACCGCTCGACCATGTCGGTGGTAGAGCCGAAGTAACGATAGAAAGAAGAAAGATCATGGAACACACAATTTCATTTCCGGCGCTCGGCCTGAGCCTTGACATCAACCGTGTCGCTGTCAATCTGTTCGGCAAGGATATTTACTGGTATGGCATTATTATCTGTCTGGGCTTTGTGTTGGCGGCGCTGTATGTCAATCGACGGACGAAGGAGTTCGGCGTTACGTCGGACAATCTGATGGACTGCCTGATCATCTGTGTGCCGGTCGGCATCATCTGCGCTCGTATTTACTATGTGGCATTTGAATGGGGCTATTACAGCCAGCATCCGAATGAGATCATCGCCATCTGGAAGGGCGGCATCGCAATTTACGGTGCGGTCATCGGTGTTGTAATCGCACTGGCGGTGTACAGCAGAATGAAGAAACTGTCGTTTGCCAGCCTGTGCGATCTGGCGGCGTTCGGTCTGCTGATCGGTCAGTGCATCGGAAGATGGGGCAACTTTGTCAACGGTGAGGCACATGGAGGTGCAACCTCTCTGCCGTGGGGCATGAGCATTGACGGTGCCTCTCCGGTGCATCCGACCTTCCTGTATGAGTCGCTGTGGAATCTGGTGGGCTTTATTGCACTGCATTTCTACTCGAAGAAGCGCAAGTTTGGGGGCGAAATGGCGCTGCTGTATGTAGCGTGGTACGGTTTGGGACGTGCGTGGATCGAGGGCCTGCGGACGGACAGCCTGTATCTCGGCCCGGTGCGCGTATCGCAGCTGCTGGCCGGCATAAGCTGCATTGCAGCGATTGTTGTGCTGGTACGGCAGTATAACCGCTTCAAGGTTGAAAAGGCGTTCTACGCGCCGGAGCAGGACAAGGCGGACGAGAAAAAAGGCGAATAACATTTCACGATAAAGGAGAACGACAATATGAGTGCAGTAAGGATGGGCGGCAAGGCACTGTCCGCGAAGGTGCGCGGCAGCATTCTGGCAGAGACCGAGGCGCTGAAAAAGCAGGGTGTAACGCCGGGTCTGGCGGTTATTATCGTCGGCAACGATCCGGCGAGCGAGATTTACGTCCGCAATAAGGAGCGCGCGTGTGAGCAGTGCGGCTTTTACAGCGAGAAGTACGCGCTTCCCGAGGAGACCACACAGGAGGAGCTGCTTGGTCTGATCGCGCAGCTCAACGAAAGTCCGGCAATTTCGGGCATCCTGTGCCAGATGCCGGTGCCGAAGCATATTTCCGAGCAGGCGGTCATCGACGCCATCGATCCGAAGAAGGACGTGGACGCGTTCCATCCGGTCAATGTCGGCAAGATCATGGTTGGCAATTTTGATTTCGTGCCGTGCACGCCCGCGGGTGTCATGGAGCTGCTCGACGAGTACAAGATCGACCCGAAGGGCAAGGAGTGCGTCGTAGTCGGCCGCTCGAATATCGTCGGCAAGCCGATGAGCATGCTGCTGCTGCACCGTCACGGCACGGTTACCATTTGCCACAGCCGCACGCAGGATCTCGCAGAGGTGTGCCGCCGTGCGGATATTCTGGTAGCCGCTGTCGGCAAGGCAGGCTTTATTACGCCGGATATGGTCAAGGAGGGCGCAGTGGTGATTGACGTTGGCATCAACCGCAACGCCGAGGGCAAGGTTTGCGGCGATGTGGCGCCGGAGGTTATGGAAAAGGCCTCTTACATGACGCCGGTTCCGGGCGGAGCCGGTCCGATGACCATCACCATGCTGATGAAGAATACGCTCAAGGCGGCAAAGCTCCAGCACGGCATTCAGTAAACAAAAACCGCCCGTATCCGGGTTGACAATCCGGGTGCGGGCGGGTATACTAAAGATAACGAAAGGTGCTGCCGGTAGACGGTCAGCCCCTAAAACTGTGGAAAGAAGTAATCGCACATGTAGGAGTGTCGGCGGTTACTTCTTTTTTGTTCCTAAAATACGCTCAATGAGTACGAGTATCACTACAAGTATTACGAGATATTCCATAGAACCACCCCCCCTTGCAGGGGCAAGACTTAACCGCCTACCGTGAAAGCACAGCAGCACCTTTCTTAACGACAAGTATAACAGAAATCGACTGCTTTTGCAATCCCACCAAATTTCGGCGGGATTGTTTTTATTTTGTAAATTAGAAAAGATTGACCTTTGTCCGGATTCATTCTATAATAAAACTAATGAGTTAACCGCAACATACGGTTTATCACGTCAGGGGAGGACGAATACAATGGATATGAAGAAGCTTGCCGGCGATAAGGCGGCAGAGTATGTAAAGGACGGCATGGTTGTTGGTCTGGGCACCGGTTCCACTGCGTACCACATGGTAAATGCAGTAGGCGAGATGGTAAAGAACGGCCTGAAGATTCAGGCGATCCCGACCTCCAAGGCTACCGAGGCACAGGCGCGCGAGCTGGGCATCCCGCTGCTGACCATCGACGAGCTGGATCATGTTGATCTGGCAATCGACGGCGTAGATGAGATCGACCCGCAGTTCAACGCCATCAAGGGCGGCGGCGGTGCGCTGTACCGCGAGAAGGTCGTTGCATCCATGGCGAAGGAAGTTATCTGGATCATGGACGAGTCCAAGCTGGTAGACAAGATCGGCGCTTTCCATCTGCCGGTTGAGATCGCACAGTACGGCTCCAAGCAGGCGATGGAGCGCATGGCAGCTTACGGCTGGAATCCGGTTCTGCGTGTACGCGACGGCAAGACCTTCGTTACCGATAACGGCAACTTTATCGCTGATCTGCACCTCGGCGCAGGCTTTGACATTCAGGACGTTTACTCCAAGCTGACCGGCATGCTCGGCGTGCTGGAGCATGGTCTGTTCCTCAACATGTGCAAGCGCATGATCGTCGGCCACTCCAACGGTGAGGTTCAGGTCATCGAAAATCCGTCCAAGTAAGCGCAGCTGAAAGGCAGGAGAATTAATGATGGATCAGAACGATCAGAACGACCGCTTCGACAGATTCGACCGCTTTGAGCCGGACTTCAGCCGGTTCGAAAGTGCCTCGGACCGCAGTGAGCGCTCGAGCAGCCTCGACCGCAGTGAGCGTCCCGCACGCACAGGCAGACGTCAGTCGGCACGTCCGGTGCGTTCCGGCATGCGTATGGGCAAAGGCAAGCCGATGCGCAGAGCATCGGTCAAGCTGAACTACCGCATGGTGCTCTGCATTGCCGTGCTGGTACTGCTTTTGCTGACGATCATCTTCGGCGGACTGTTCAAGTCCCGCGGCAGTAAAATTGCGGACCTGAACTCGCAGATCGAAACACTGAATAAGGATAAGGACAATCTGTCCGCACAGATCGGTGCGCTGACGCAGGAGAATCAGACCCTGCAGAGCAGCATCACCGCAACGCTTCCTGCGGCTAAGACCGCAGAGACCAACAGCATCGTGGATCTGATCCCGATGCTGAACGACGGCGTTTATGTAGTACAGAGCACCGGCTCGCAGCTTCGCTACATCAGCGTTCCGAAGGGCTACCTGCAGGACAAGCTGGGCGAGTACCGCGATGACGCTTCCGGCTATGCCGCCTCCACCGGCGATGCACCGATCTGCCAGTACTATGTGCTGTTCACCGACCGCGTGATCGGTCTTGCAGAGGGCGACACCGGCTTTGTCAGCACCGACCGCAGCGCAACCGGCTCGACGAGCACGATTCCGTCCGGCTTCTATGATTTTGTTGCTTCGTTCTTCAACAACAGCAGCAATACCGCGGCTTCCGGCAGAAGCTCGGATAACAGCTCTGACAGTTCGGGCGACAGCAGTGCGTCCGACAATTCGTCTGACAGCAGCGCTTCCTCCGCATCTGCGGATGCAAACGCATAATCTGCGGAAAAATTAAAAAAATCAGAGGCATGGACTTGACAGTTCGTGCCTCTTGTGATATGCTATTAAAAGCCGCATTGTGCATAGGCTTTTGTAAGTGTGTATCAAACGATGCACCGCCGTGCCAAGCGTGACTCTACAACGAAAGAGAGGGAAAACACATGTATGCCATTCTGAAAACTGGCGGCAAGCAGTACAAGGTATCCGAGGGCGACGTAATCTACGTTGAGAAGCTCGGCGTAGAGGACGGTGCTACCGTATCCTTTGACGAGGTTCTGGTAGTAGGCGAGGGTGATTCCATCACCGTAGGCGCTCCGTACGTTTCCGGCGCGGTTGTAACCGGCACGGTTGAGAAGACCGGCAAGGGCAAGAAGATCAACATCTTCAAGATGAAGCCGAAGAAGGGTTATCGCCGTCGTCAGGGTCATCGTCAGCCGTACACCAAGGTGACCATCGCGTCCATCAAGGCGTAAGACCGTGACCAAAGTCACTTTTTCGCTGCAGGAGGATAAAATCCTCGCGGTGGATATTCTCGGCCACGCAGGCTATGCGGAGGAAGGGGAAGACATCGTTTGCGCAGCGATCTCCAGTGCGGTTATGCTGACGCATGCGCTGCTGTATAATGTACAGCATATTCCGGTCGATACTCTCATCGAGGATGACGGAGCGCATATCCGCTTTACGCTGCCGAAAGGCGATGTGGAACGCGGACAGGACGCACTCTGTGCCCTGAAACTGCATTTTTCCGAACTGGAACAAAATTATTCTGATTTCTTGAACGTAATGGAGGTGCAAGCAGATGCTGAAGATTAGCTTACAGTTTTTCGCTCATAAAAAGGGCGTTGGTTCGACCAAGAACGGTCGTGATTCCGAGTCCAAGCGACTGGGTGTAAAGCGTGCAGACGGTCAGACCGTACCGGCAGGCAACATCCTGGTTCGCCAGCGCGGCACCAAGATCCACCCGGGTGTGAATGTTGGCCGCGGTAAGGACGACACCCTGTTCGCAAAGGTTGAGGGCGTTGTTCGCTTCGAGCGTCTGGGTAAGGACCGCAAGCAGGTTTCCGTTTACCCGCAGTAATTATAGCGATTGCAGTATAGGGGGCTTCAAAAGCCCCCTATATTCAAATTCCGGTTCCTTGCGAAACCGAAATTTGATACCCGAACGAAGCGATCTAAGATCGCTGGGTCGGGGGTACAAAAAGCACGGGCAAAGCTCGCACTTTTTGTGCGGCACGGAGTGCCGCGATTGGATGATTGCGCCGGAGGCGCAATTCGCCTGCGGGCGGGCCGATGACTCGGATTTCTGAATGAAATCCTGTCATGTGGTTGCAGTTTGCAAGCAAACTGGTATTTTATTGTCCCAGACTTCGTCTGGGATTTTGTTGATTTTAGATAGATATTACACCTTTGAGAAGAAAGGAGGACTACCATGTTTATTGATATTGCAAAAATCAAGATCGTATCCGGTAAGGGCGGTGACGGCAAGGTTGGTTTCCACCGCGAAAAGTATGTGGCAGCCGGCGGTCCGGACGGCGGCGACGGCGGCCGCGGCGGCTCGGTCATCTTCAAGGTAGATGACAATCTGTCCACGCTGCTCGATTTCCGTTACAAGAAAAAGTATGTCGCGGCTCCCGGTGAGCCGGGCGGCGGTAAGCGCTGCAAGGGCAAGGACGGTGCGGACCTGATCATTCGCGTACCGCGCGGCACGATCATCCGTGACCAGAAAACCGGTCAGGTCATGAAGGATATGTCCGACAGCGAGCCGTTTGTAGCAGCCAAGGGCGGCAACGGCGGCTGGGGCAACACGCATTTTGCAACGCCGACGCGTCAGGCACCGCGTTTTGCCAAGCCGGGTCTGCCGGGTGTCGAGCGCGACATTATCCTTGAGCTGAAGCTGCTGGCCGATGTCGGTCTGGTCGGCTTCCCGAATGTCGGCAAGTCCACGCTGCTGAGCATGGTCTCGGCGGCGCGCCCGAAGATTGCAAACTACCACTTCACGACTCTGGTGCCCAACCTCGGTGTGGTTTCGGTCGGTGAGGAGCAGAACTTCGTCATGGCCGACATTCCGGGCATTATCGAGGGCGCGAGCGAGGGTGCCGGTCTGGGCCACGACTTCCTGCGCCACATTGATCGCTGCCGACTGCTGCTGCATCTGGTTGACGCGGCAGGCAGTGAGGGCCGCGACCCAATCGACGACATTGAGAAGATCAACGCCGAGCTTGCCGGTTACAGCGAGTTTCTGGCAGCGCGTCCGCAGATCATTGTTGCCAACAAGACCGACCTGCTGGGCGATGACCGCGAGCCGGTTGAGAAGATCCGCAAGTACGCAGAGGAGCGCGGCTTCCTGTTTGCGGAGTTGTCCGCGGCGACCAATCAGGGCGTCAAGGAGCTGATGAACCTGACGTGGCATGAGCTGCAGCAGTTGCCGCCGGTATTCATCTACGAGCCGGAGTTCGTCGAGGTCGAGGAGAAGGCCGCAACCGAGAACGACTGGACCATCGAGCGCGACGGCGACGCTTACGTTGTCACCGGTGCATGGGTGGACAAGATTATGGGCTCGGTCAACATCGACGACTACGAATCCCGCCAGTATATGGATCGTATGCTCCAGTCTGCAGGCATTTACGCCAAGCTGGAGGAAATGGGCATCGAGGAGGGCGCTCCGGTCGTAATCGGAGAGTTCGAGTTCGAGTACGTTTACTAAACTGGGTGAAAGAGGACCTTTGGGTCCTCTTTTTTCATATCGTGCGGTTGATTCAGAGTGAAGAGAACGTGCAGGAGTAGCATAATGCAATATCACTAAAAAATTATATCGTACTATGTTCAACTCGCTGAAATAGTGCTACAATTAACTCAGAATGCACAAAAAGGGAGTTGACAAACTGTGCAACAACAAAAGAACGATAAAACAACCTGCCTGTTGCTTGCGCTGACCACGATTTTCTGGGGCAGCCTGTACACGGCAAGCAAGGTACTGCTCGATGTGATTCAGCCGTTCACGCTGCTGTGCCTGCGCTACATCATCGCGGCCATCGCCATGACCATCCTGCAGCGCCTGCGCAAACCCGACCCGAACGGCAAGCCGCGCAGGATCAAGGGCGGCGACTGGAAATACGTTATCATGTTCGGCCTGGGCGGCTATGTGCTGTCCATCGGTCTGCAGCAGTACGGCACCAAGCTGGCGGGAGCATCGCTGGCATCGCTCATCAACTGCATGAACCCGATCGCTATCTGCTTCTTTGCGGTGCTGCTGCTGCATGAGCGCATGACGATGAAGAAGGTCGTCTGCATTGTCAGCGCGGTTGCCGGTGCGGTCTGCATCGTCGGCGGAGACGCCGGCGGCGGTCATATCCTCGGCATAGCGCTTTCACTCGGTTCGGTGCTGACGTGGAGTGCGTTGAGCGTGTTCATGCGCTCATTCTCGCAGAAGTATGATGCGCTGACCGTCACGACTTACGGTATTTACGTTGCCGCTATCGGCACGCTGCCGCTGATGCTCCGCGAGGTCATCACCCACCCGGAGATGGACTTCCTGCACGCGAAGTACATCCTTGTGCTGCTTTATGTGGCGATTTTCTGCACGACCATTCCGCATTCGCTGTGGAATTACTGTCTCTCCCGGGCAGAGGCGAGCACCTGTTCTCTGTTTTACCCGATTCAGCCGCTCACCTCGATGGTGCTCGGTGTCCTGCTGCTGAACGAGCACATGACGGTCGGCTTTATTGCCGGTGCGGTGCTTATCGTGTTCGGTGTGCTGTATTCAACGCTCGGCAAAGAGAAAACCAGATGAGACGCCTTGGCTTTGCCCGATGTTATAGGTTAAGCTGAAAAATCCTCCTGTCTTCAGAAGAAGGCAGGAGGATTTTTTATTCAAAACGGCGAAAGAGAGATGATGATGAAGCCCAAAGGGTAAAAATGCAGGGATGCAGTTCGGACGGTGTCGGATTGCAGCCGGTTTGTTGAATTTACAATCCCAAATCCTTAAACCGCGAATACATGGACTGTACGCCGTACAGTGCCGCCACCGGATTGTGCTGCAGTACCCGGTCCTTGACGATCATAACCGTTGTCGGAACCTTGCTGTGGCGCAGAAACAGGGTATCATGTCCGACGCACAGACCGATCACGATGTTGAAATCGCAGCCGTGCGCGGCAAGCGTCTTGGCCTGCATGATCGGGTTGCACATGGACTCGTGTCCGCAGCCGCCGTTGAGCTTTTTCTCGTTCGGTACGCCGATCTCGGTCTTGTCCTGTGCACCGACCTTGCAGCCGACCGTGAAATATTCGATACCTTTTGCCTTGAGAATACGGGCGAAGATGGAAGTCTCTCGCATCAGACCGACGCAGGACGCGATGCCGATCTTTTTATAACCCATGCGCTTGATGAACTCGATGGTTTCCTCAACACGGGTCAGGCGGCCGTAAAACTCGCCTTCAATGCACGCGGAGGTGCGGGCAATCAGACCCTGTTCCGGGTCGTTGCGGTAGATTTCAAGTGTTTCCTCGAGCAGTGCCTTATCTACGTTCGTCGTCAGGCAGAACGGCGGGTACTGCTCCTCGCTGGCCGAACGGCAGCCGAGTCTGCTGCAGTCCGAGCAGCTGTGTGTGCATTTCAGTTCCGACATAATCCTTTCCTCCCTGTAAAAACAATGTTATGCCTTTGCGTTTGTGTCCTGTGCGGGCTTGGTGATTTTGCCGCTGCAGCAGTCGTCCTCAGCCTCGGCTGCTGCTGCCGGCTGGAAGCTGACAGAGGAGGCATTTGTGGATTTAGTGGCGTTATCGTTGGAAGCGTCGCTCTCCGGTGCATCCGGAACATCATCGAAGAAGATATATGCATTGTCTGCGAACTTGGTCGCATCGGTGCCTTCCTTGAGGATACCGATTTCGGTCAGCTGCTCTGCGCCCAGCTTGAGTGCGTCGTAGCCGCCCTGAACGGAGGGCTTGTAGTTGTAGGTTTCGAGGATGGCAGCGAGCAGGTCTGCATCGCCGGCGGTGTACTTCTTATCAACGATGATCTTCGCGGTTTCCTCCGGATGCTCCTCTACCCACTGTGCGCCCTTCTGTACGGCACGGGTAAATGCTGCAGCAGCTTCCGGATTTTCCTCAGCCAGCTTGCTTGTTACGAAAGCATCGCAGCAGTATTTATCCTTGTAGGTGGGATCGGTAGCGGTGTCGATGAGTGCGGTCAGGCCATACTGCTCCTGAGCAACAGCGGCCTGCGGGTCACCGAGCACGATGGCATCAACAGCCTTGTTCTGCAGCACCTGTGCAAGGTCGTTGCGGGAGAATACGGTGAACGTTACTTCGCTGCTGCCATCGGAAATGTCGATGCCCTCAGCATTGAGAGAACGCTTGGTGATGAGCGTACCTGCATCTGCCAGACCCGGAACGCCGATGTTCTTGCCCCTGAGATCAGCGACTGTCTTAATGTCGGAATCGCCCGGGACGAGCAGCTTCTGGCAGCCGGTGTGTACGCCGGTGGTGAACTTGATGGGCAGGCCGTTCTCGATGGGCTGAAGCATTTTGCCGAGCAGCTCCATGCCGACATCGACTTGATCTGCGCCGATGGCTTCGCCAACGTGAGCCGCATCGACCGTTACCTGCTCGAGTTCAATGTTTTCATCCGCGAAGTAACCGTTCTCGATCGCCATGTAGATCAGCGCGCCGCAGAGATTGCCGTGGTAGGCAAAACGCAGATGGGTTACGCCACTGTCTGAAGCGGAATCCGTTGCCGCGGAAGCGTCCGAATTGCTGCTCGAACCGCCGCAGGCGGTAAGCGAGAGCGTCAGTGCAGCTGCGAGAAGTCCGCTTGCCACTCGAAATAAAATACCGTTCTTTTTCATAGTTTTCTATCCTTTCGAGGAAAATATATAATAAAAGTAATAATAATGAACGTGAGTTCTTTAATGCGATCCTAAATATAGTAGTTGGGTTCTTTGATTGTGCCGCCGTAATGGAGCTGACGAAGGATTTCTGCACGGTAGTGAAGAAAATCCTCCGAGCTGCGTGCTCTTGGGCGGGCAAGCCGGATATCCAGCGTACCGGTGATGCGTCCCGGTCGGGGTGTCATAACGACCACCTTATCCGAAAGATACACGGCCTCGTCCACATCATGCGTTACCATGATGGCGGTCATGCCGGTTTCCTTCCAGATGCGCAGGATCTCGTCCTGCATGTTCATGCGGGTGAAGGCATCGAGTGCACCGAGCGGCTCATCGAGCAGGAGCACCTTGGGCTTGCCAACGAGTGCTCTTGCGAGAGACGCGCGCTGGCACATGCCGCCGGAAAGCTGGTGCGGATACGAATGCTCGAAGCCCTTGAGGCCGACCATCTCGATAAATTCGTCTACGCGGTCCTTTTCCTGCTTGTAGATGCCGCGGGCGCGCAGACCGAACGCGATGTTATCGTAAATCGACAGCCACGGGAACAGCGTGTGCTCCTGAAACATGAAGCCGCGGTCTGCACCGGGGGCCTTGATAGGTGTGCCGTCCAGCATCAGGCTGCCGTTGTCCATCGGGATCAGACCGGAGATCAAACGCAGCAGCGTGGACTTGCCGCAGCCGGACGGTCCAATCAGTGAAATGAACGAACCGGCGGGAATATCGAGCGAAACATTGCCGAGAGCGGTAATGCGCTCTCCGGTGGGATTGACAAAATGCTTGGATACACCCGAAATCGAAATACTTCCTACCATTTGATAACTCCTTTCTGCCATGCGAGCACGCGGTCGCGGAATTTGAACAGCAGCGTGATGAGAATGAAGAAGGTGACTGCAATGATGATCAGTCCGGCATATACGTTGGCATACGCCATCATTTCCTTCTGCCAGTTGATGTACCAGCCGATGCCGTACTTGGCACCGAGCATTTCGGCGGTGACCAGCGTGATGAACGACGAGCAGGTGCCGTTGAACAGGCCGAGGAACATATGCGGCATAGCCGCCGGAATGCCGACCTTGGCAATGCGGTAGAAGCTGCCCGCGCCGAGCGTCGAGGAGACCTCAAAGTACGAGTTGGGGATGGAAGCAATGCCGCTGCTGGTGAGCACGGTGGTCGGGAACCACACAGCCAGCGCAATCAGAAAGGCACTGGCGGAAACCGCAGTCGGGAATGCGATGAGCACGAGCGGGATCCACGCGGTGGACGGGATCGGACCGAGCACGCGGACGAGCGGCTGTACCCAGTAGGCGAAGGTCTTGTTGAAGCCGATGCCAATGCCGGTCAGCATGCCGACGACTGCACCGCCGAGCCAGCCGAAGAACAGCAGGCGTGCGGAGTATGCAAGGCAGGTCGCGAGGAACGCACTGTCCTCGACAAGAACGCCGAACACGCGGTCGAGCGAGGGAAAGTACAGTACCGGCAGAATCGCAAACTTGGCGGTCAGCAGGTTGAGAATGTTCAGCACCAGAACCGCTCCTGCATAGAACAGTGCGCTGTACGACAGCTTATCGCGCACCTTGGTGTTGCCGAGCGATATCAGCAGGGCAATCACATACACGGCCAGTCCGATGAGCAGCGCCCATGTAAAATAAGGATGTTCTGCGGCAGGATGCTGCGCGGAATCCGGCAGCAGAATATCGCAGGCGAGCGCCAGCAGAATGGAGAGAACTGGCAGCGATTTAACAAAATGCTTCACAAGGGAGAACTCCTTTCGATAAAAAAGGCAGAAGACGTATGCCTTCCGCCAGGATGGCATATGCGCGTTATTCGCACATTCGCCAGGTCACAAGGGAACGCATACACGAGCAGCGGTGCATACACATACAGCAGCGATTCATACAGTACATTCGGCTCATGACAGGTTCTCCTTTCAATTCATATAAATCCTATCGGGATTCGGTGATTGAAAGTATAGACTTCAATAACCTGATTGTCAATAGGAATACTATGATTTTTGGATAGTGTGCCAAAAACGGTTTGTCTGAAAGAGAGAATTTGTCGGTTTTCATAAAGAACCGATGCAGCAGGATTTCTTATGGGATCGGGTGGCTGAATCCATGCTTTTGTGTTACAATATTTACAGGTGATGAATATGATTTTTAAACCGCGTCCGCTCAGCAGAACCATGCTCGATGACGCTTCGCTCGTCTGCGATAAGCAGCACTGCCGCCGGATCGGTCCGTGCGGTGTTGGCCGCCGGGCATTATATTTGAACAGTTATTTTATTGACCGGCATTATTATGTGCCGTTTTCCGCCATTACGCGGGCATTTAAGTTTATAGAAGAAGGCACCGGCGGTGTCCGAAGTGTGCTTGCAGGCAGAGCCTGTCTGCTTGTGGAGTACGATAATGGTCTGCAGCAGGTGTGCTGTTTCAAGTACGAGGATCAGATCGACGAGCTGCTGCGCGTGCTGCACAAGATGCATCCGGAGATTCCGTGCGTCAGCGAGGAAGAGGAGGCAGAACTCGAGGTCGAGTGCGAGCGCCGGAGGGCGGAAGAACGCCGACGACCGCCGCTCAGCATCCGCGCCGAGCGGGAGATTGAGGAGCTGGAGAATGCGATCGCGTACCTCGAGTGTAAACCTGAGCTGTACAAGCGGCTCAGTCGTGCAGCTAAACGGCGGCGCAACTACCAGAGCAGGAGTGCAGGATATCGGTGGGCGGCTGCAGCGATCATGGTGCTCGGGGCGGCGGCGCTGATTTACAGCGTGGTGTCGCTCGTGTGCCGCGGTTTCTCCGGCGGATACCTGCTGCTGTGCCTGCTGGCGGCAGCTTTCCTGTTTGGCGGATGGCGCCTGCTGCCGACGGCGCGCAACAACAATGCGGCTGTTCTGCGCGGGGATAAGCAGGCGCGGGCACAGATGCAGAACTATATCGACCGGTTTCCGGCATTTCCGCTGCCCGCACGGTACGCGCACCCGATCGTGCTGCGCCGTATGCAGCAGGCCATCGCGGAAGGCCATGCGCTGAACGTCATGGAGGCACTTGAGGTCGTCAAGACCGATCTGCAGACCATGAATGCGGATATGCAGGTCTCGCAGGAGGAATACGCCGAGATTTCTACGATCAAGCCTCTGTTTCTGAATGCGGATTATAAGTAAGAAATCCGGCCTGAGGCTTGCAAAGCTGTTGACAACGGTATGGCTTCTCCCGTATAATAAATTCAGTAAAATGAAGTCGAAAAAGAGGGGATGGACGGATATGCTGTGTAAAAAAAGAACATGCGGCGTTCCGTTGAATCCAATAGGAAAACGATGAAAACTAAGGACCTTCTGCCCGCAAAAATGGCAGTCGGTCCTTTTTTTAGGGAGGAAACTGATATGATCGAAAATTGGAATGACGTCCATATCGTACCGGAATTCAGCGATCAGGGTGTGGACTGCTACCGTCTGGCGGGCGGCAGCTTTGTCAATGAATACTACATCGTCTCGGAGGCCGAGACCCGCAAGCTGATGAACCATCCGGAGGTTGTCGGCTACGAGGTGTATGCGTCACTCGTAACAGCTACCTCGCAGATGATGTACTACCTCAAGGAGCAGAAAAAGATCACTTCGGCGAACATTCTGTCCATTCTGCGCGGCGCACTCAACTATCCGCTCGAGGAAAGCTGCTATAAGGAGCATATCCGCGTGCATGACATCAGCTTTATGTCCAGTGAGCGCGTATTTGGCGAGAATGATGAGATGTCGCTTGATATCAAGTACTGCAAGCTGACCATGGTGCCCAACAGCACGCTGATGATCGGCGATATCATCGCCTCGGGCGAGACGCTTGTGCAGTGCCTGCGTTATGTCACCGACTATTACCGCAAGCAGGGCGCCAAGCTGCGCAACATTCTGCTGTTTACCATCGGCGGTACCCAGGGCATTGAAATCCTTGAAAAGCTGACCAGGGAAATCCGTACCTACTGGCCGGACTTTGAGGGCTTCATCACCGTGTACTACGAGGGCGTTTTCAGCTGCTACGAGGAAGGCGACAAGGGCGTTTCCGGCATCAACCGTGCGCTCATCGACTTTTACTGGAAGGGCGGCATCGTGGCGCCGGAGTTCCGCCGTCAGACGCTTTCCATGCAGAATCCGCTGTTTGAAAAGTGCACGATCTACGATGGCGGCGCACGCCGCTATGAAATCCACGAGCACATTGAAGAGGTGCTGGAATTCTGGAACGGCATTCTCGCGCGTGCCGACAAGATCGACAAGCAGGCGCTGTTGGAGGAAAAGCTGGGTCATGCGCTGCCGATTTCCTATGAGGACTGGCTGAAGGACTGCCATTACGAAAAGCTGGACGCAAAGCTGACGCGCTGGCTGTATCAGCAGGAGCGCGGCTTTGTCGAGAGCCTGAAGGACGTAACGCTGGAGGAGATCGCGCGTCAGCGCATTGACGAGTTCACCACGACGCTCAAAAAGTACATTCTTTAATAAATAAGGCAACACCACACAATTAAAGCTGCGGCGCTTTGCGGAAATTTTGTACCCTGATGTCGTTACGATTTCACGGTAATACAGCAAGTATTACCGCAAAACCGCGCCTAATCAGGATGCAAAATTTGCCCGCAAATCGCGCTTGTTCAATTATGCGGTATTGCCACAAAAAGGGGATAAGAATCTATGAAAAATGACAACACATCGGTCGATATCGACTTTGCGGAAGCGGCCGTGCCGCATTATGCGCGCCGCGGCATCGTAACCATGTTCATGATCATGCTGGGTTTCACCTTCTTCTCGGCCAGTATGTGGGTCGGCAAGGAGCTGGCAGACGGACTGGATTTCGGCGGCTTTATCATCTCCATGATCATCGGCGGCCTGATCCTGAGCCTGTACACCGGTCTGCTCGGTTACGTCGGCGCGGAAACCGGCATGAGCCTTGACCTGTTGGCACGCAAAGCCTTCGGTGTAAAAGGCTCGTACCTGCCGAGCGCGATGATCTCGTTTACGCAGATCGGCTGGTTCGGCGTCGGTATCGCCATGTTTGCCATTCCGGTTGCAAATGAGCTGCTCGGCGGCAGCACAGCGGCTGAATGGGTGCTCGTTATCATTGCGGGTGTGTGCATGACGGCCTCGGCGTATTTCGGCATCAAATCGCTGACGCTCATCAGCTATATTGCGGTTCCGTTGGTTGCAATCCTGGGTACGGTTGCCATGGTGATGGCAGTTAAACAGGGCAACGGCACGCTGATTGATCAGTTTGCCAAGTCCAGCGGTACGCTGACCGTTGTCGGCGGCGCCGGTCTGGTTATCGGCTCGTTTGTCTCCGGCGGCACGGCAACACCGAACTTCTCCCGCTTTGCCCGCAACGGCAAGGTTGGTGCGATCACGACCGTTATCGCGTTCTTTATCGGCAACTCGCTGATGTTCTTCTTCGGCGGTATTTCGTCGGTCTACGTCGGCGGCAATGACATTTTTGAGGTTATGATCAACCTCGGTCTGTTCTATCTGGCGATTCTGGTCCTCGGTCTCAACATCTGGACCACGAACGACAACGCGCTGTACACCGCCGGTCTGGGTCTGGCGAACATCTTCGGCCAGAGAAAGAAGCCGATGGTGCTGATATCCGGTATTGTCGGCACGGTGCTGTCGGTCTGGCTATACTGGAACTTCACCGGCTGGCTGAATATCCTCAACTGTACGCTGCCGCCGGTCGGCATTATTCTGGTGATGAGCTTCTTTATGAACCGAGAGAAGTACAACGACATGGAGATCACCGAAACGGTGAACTGGTTTGCGGTTATCGGCGTTCTGCTGGGCGCTGTGGTGGCAAATCTGGTTCCGTGGGGTATCGCATCCATCAACGGCATGATCGTTGCTGCTGTGTGCTATCTGGTCGGCAGCAAGGCGAAAAAATAAGCAGAATTAAAAAAATCCTCGTTTAACCCAAGGTCAGCCGAACTTGCTGACCTTGCGGTTTAATCGGGGATTTTTTATTTTGCAATTTGCGGAAATTTTCTATCACAGCATTGTCCAGACAGTTCCCTTTCCGGCTCATGCTTTGCCGGATGCCCTTCTCTTGGAGCATCCGTTGATACTGTTTGTGTTGGTACTGCCACCTCTGGTCGGAATGGAGAATGAGGTTTGTTCCGTCCGGAATTTTTGCAAACGCCTTATCCAGCATAGTCGTTACCATGCTCAGTACCGGACGGTCTGAAATCGTGTAGCTGACCAGATCGCTGCTGTGCAAAATGGGGGGAGAAACAGAAAAGGCCTGACAGCGCAGGCCCTTTCCAAAAGAGGTGTGAATTCGGGCGGTTGGGGTATCAGGAACGCCCGAAGGATCAGTTCTGATTTTTCTCGTCGTGCCGCTTGACCACGCGGATGCCGATCGTCAGCAGCACGGCGGAAATGATGGCTGTGGTGAGGACAAAGCCGTCCTGCAAGGTAAACAGGAACCGATCGGCCAGCATCACCGTGCAGATCAGCACGCTGCCGAGCGCTTCGAGCTGAAGGCCGCGCCGACGCGATAACTTAGAAAGCATATGCTCGGCCTCCTTTTACTGAACGCCCATTGCCGCCAGAATGACGCGCATGATGACAAGGCTGATAGCCGCATCAAGCAGACAGACACCGATGAGCAGCGGATGCCACTTCTTGTTGGTGTCGGTTACGAGCACGATACGCGCATAGTGTCCGATGAGCGTACCCATCAGGATACATGCCGGGAGCATCATAGACGCCTGACCGAGCGTCAGAGCGCCTGCCTCATACATGGAAGCGGCGGTCGCGCAGCCGGAGGCCTTGGCGAAGAACGCCGAGATCAGAACCGCGAAAGCCTCGCCCGGCAGACCGAACAGTCCCATGACTGGCGACATGACCGTACCGAGAATGTCCATCAGACCGGTCTCCTTCAGAATGTACACCAGTACATAGCCGAGGATCATCGCAGGGGTGATATTTTCAATGCCGACCTTGAAGCCCTTTGCGCAGCCCTTGAGGAAGGTATCTACGATTGAAGGTTTCTTTGCCTTTGCGGGTGCGGCCGCAGCCGCCGTATTGGTTGCCTGATTGCTCATTTCCGTTACCTCCTTATGCCTTGCCGCGCTTTGCACGCAGAATCAGACGGACGATGTTCGCACCGATCAGCTTGCAGACGAACATGATGACGATGCACGGGCCGAGTGCCACCGGGCAGATCGCCACGAGCGGTGCGCCGCCGGTGATGGTGTTGTTGATGCACGCCGAGCCTGCGTACTGATACGCTACGAAGATCGTGCGCTCGTCGTCCGTAATCTCGCCGTCTTCGTACAGCTCACGGGTCATGACAGCCGCAACGTCCGAACCGGTAAAGCTCGAGATGAATGCGATGCCGCACTTGCCCGGGATGCCGAGCAGCGGACGGAGCAGGGGACGAAACAGGATATCCGACGCCTTGAATGCGCCGAGCTGCTCGAATACACCGAGCAGGCCGCAGAAGAACATGACCGCCGGAATCAGATTGAAGCCTGCCATGAAGCCGTCCTTCGCGCCGGTGCCGCCCTTGCCGATGAGGTTCGCGCCTGTGTCGCCGATCTGTCCGAACGAGCCTGCCAGATTAGTAAAGTCAAGCACCTTGATCGGTCCTTCCGCCGTGCGGAACGCACCGGAGAGCACGAGAATGAGGACGATCAGTGCCAGCCATGCGCCGATACCGATCTTTTCCTTGTTTTCCGCCTGTTTCTCTTTGTTTGCCATGAGTTTATACCTCCTTATCCCTTATCTGCCGTTTATTCGGCAGTTTTGGCAAAATCGTCGTTCAGCGTATACGCTGCGCACGCCGCAAGCACGCTGCGCTGAAACAGCGATTCTACTTCCGCATATTCGTTCGGGGTGTGATTGCCCTCGCCGCGCACGCCCATGCCGCATACCGTCGGCACGCCGCATGCTACCGTGATGCCGGAGTCCGAAAGACCGCCGACCTGGAAGCAGTCGATCTCACCGAAGCCGCAGTCCTGCGCGGTGCGCTGCAAATGACGGAACAGCGCCATCACGCCATCGGTTGTGTCCATGCACTGCATGACGCGGCTCAGATCGAGCTCCGCCGTAGTATCCGGCACTGAATTATGCTCGGTCGCACGGTGCAGAATTTCAAAAATCTCATCGCGCACCTCCGCGTTTGGGAAGCGGATGCCGATGCGCACCTCGCACGAGTCGGGGATGGTGTTCTCACCGATGCCGCCGTCCACCATGCCGCAGTTCATCAGCCTGCCGCGCATGATGTCGTTCTGCGACTCGATCTCGACGATCTTGTGCGCAGCCTCGAGCACCGCCGAGCGGCCCTTCTCCGGCGCAATGCCCGAGTGGGATGCTCTGCCGTGAATCCTAATGCTGACCGGGCCGCCGCCCTTGCGGCCGACCACGAAGCGGTTGTCCATGTAGCCGGTCTCGAAGTTGAACGCTGCAAGCGCGCCTGCCGCCTCCTCTGCGAAGATCTCCTTCGCGTCCGAACGCATATGCAGGTTTTCCTCGTCGCTTGCGAAGATGAACTTGATCGGGCGTTCCTTCCAGTCCACGCTGTCGAGTGCCTTGACCGTGTACAGTGCCATGACCAGACCGGCCTTCATATCCAGCACGCCGGGGCCGTGCGCCATGCCGTTCTCGTCTACGCGGAACGGATTTTCCTTCGCCGCGCCCTCCTTGAACACGGTGTCCATGTGGCCGATGAGCAGAAGCGGCGCTTTAGAGCTGCCGGGGTTCCACTCGCCGATGAGCATGTCACCGGAGTTCTGAATGGCGCGGACACGGGTGTGGATGCCGGCGTTCTCCATCTCGCGGCGCAGGATGCTGCAAACCGCGTTCACGCCGTCGATTTGCGTCGTGCCGCTCTCCATGTTCACCAGCTCGCGCCAAAGGTTCAGCATCGGTTGTCTGTTTTCGTCGATGTACTGGCGGATCTGCGTGTAAATTTGCTCCATTTTCGTATACCTCCTCTATTGAAAGCCCGTTGTACCGGGGCTTAGTTCACAGCATCTTTACCGCCGCGCCTGCAATAAGCACGGACACGATAGTAACGGTGACGAAGCCTGCCGTCAGCATTTTCGGCAGCAGAAAATTCAAGATCGCTTTCTTTTCCTTCTCGTTTCGTCCGAACGCCTCGGAGACCTCCTGCGGAATGAGCATAGTGGTCGGGAAGCCGAACGTGCAGCTGATGCCGTAGGCCGCCGCAAGGCTGACCGGTATGTGCAGCAGCTTCGCGCACAGCAGCGCGGCCACCATGGTTCCGAAAACGCCGCAGGCCGCTGCGGTCAGCAGCGCAGGCAGAACGGATAACACTTGCTCCGGCGTGGTCTGCGCCAGATTGGAAAAGATCAGAATGGTGACGAAAAACGTGATCAGGCTGGAGGCCTGCGTTTTTCCGAGGATGTTTTTATCGAGGAAACCCAGTGCGAAGAACACCGCGCCCATGATAAGGCACATGACGAAGTAGTGAACCGCACCGCCGGTCAGCTTGGACGCATAGTACGCGATGACCGCAACGACTGCCAGCTTGGCGAAATACATCGAAGGACGCTCGCAGCATTTCGGCAGATGCAGCGGACCGTGATGCGCCGCGTCGTTTTCCTCCTGCAAAGTGCTGTACTGCTCCACGAGCACCGCGTCATCGCGGATGAGCTTTGCGGTGCGCCGCAGCAGAAGGGACGCAATCGGTACGCCGATGAACTTCTGCGTCACGTAAAGCACGATGCAGAACGTCGCCGCCGTCGTGAGGTTCATCTCCTTGAGCGTGCTCGTCATGATGAGCGTTGCCGCGCTGCCGCCTGCGAAGATCGGTGCACCGGCGATCGCCATCTCGCTGCCAATGAACGGTCGTCCAATCAGTACGATTGCTGCAACTGCGCCGCACACGCCGCACAGCGCGGTGACGACTACCTTCCACTGCCGACGTAGCTCCGCGAAGTCGATTGTCGTGCCGAGCGACACGATGAGCAGGCCGGCAATGATGTTGCCGAACCCGGTGATCTGCGCATCGTCGATCAGTGTGCGCGGCAGGATACCGCTCCAGAAGCCTGCAAGCAGCAGGATTGCAATGCTGAGCACCGTGGAGAATATTGCTTTGGTCTTCTGCGCAATCAGATCGCTGACTGCGTAGATGCAGAACAGAATCGCAAGTGCGCTGATCGGTGTCATAAGCCTCATTCCTTTCTGTGTCTATACCGTATCATAAATTTGTTATGCCTGTCCAAATCATAAAAGTTATAGTGACGTTATAACCGAAACGGAATAGTATTCCTGTACAGTTTCACGCCCGCTTTTCAGGAAAAACAGACAAAAGAATAGGCGCTGTGACTAAATCACAGCGCCCTTGCTTTGACACTATTCGGTATACCATTCTGCGCTTTTTTGTCCATTTCGCTTTTGTTATAACCCAGTCATAACAAAACGGAATATCCCGTTATAACCCTCGAAACGTCTTATTTCGCATTCTTCGGGTAAAGCTCCTCCAGCATCTTCACAAATGCCTGTGCTTCTGTGCTCAGCATTTCTCGGCTGCGCTGAATCCAGCCTACATTGATCTGTACTTGACAGTTCCGGATCGGGATGGTGCGGATGCCGTACTCCGCAAAGTCCGGCGCGCTCAGTCCCGGACCGAGGCGAACCACATCGGTCGAGCGCAGCAGCGACAGGATGGCCGCGCTGTCGTTGACGTAAACAACACGCTTGAACTGCTCGAGACGCACGCCGTCGATCTCCAGATAAAAGCTCAGATTGGAAAAATAATCATCCGGAAGGCGGACGAACGGATGGGGCAGGAGCTGCTCCATCGTCACCTCAGCCGCATGGTACAGCGGATGGTTCGGACCGAGGTTTGCATACCAAGTGTCCGTGCCCAGCGCGTGGAATTGAATGTTTTTGAACTTCAGCATGTGCCTGAGCTCCTTCACCTGCACGTTGTTGCTCATCACAAAGCCAATCTCCGCTTCGCCATGCTCCACGCTCTCGATCACCTGCTGCAGACGGTTTTCCACCAGCTTGAGCGCCACGCGATTATCGTGGTAATCGTTGTAGAACTTCGCCATCAGACGCCCCATTGTGATGATCGGATAGGAGGCAATAGACAGCACCGGTGCGTGCTCTTTCTCCGACAGGCCCTGAATGAGCTCCATCTGGTTGATGATCGTGCGCGCGTACTGGTAGAGCTTTTTGCCCTCGTCAGTCAGCACGACGCCCTTGTTCGTGCGGTTGAAAATACGCACCTTGAGCTCGTTTTCCAGATTGCTGATGGCCTTGCTCAGATTGGGCTGCGTGACAAACAGCTTCTCCGCGGCCTTGTTGATGCTGCCCTGCTCCGCAATGGCGACAAAGTAGGTAAGCTGCTGAATTTGCATAACTCTTTTCCTCTTTTGCATGTAGTATCTTTAGTATAGCATATTCGGGCGGAAAATGTCAGATGATCTTGAGGAGGGAATACCGCGGAAATGGACGAAAACCATTTGAATATTCTCGGCGTGCGCGATTGCGGCAGCTATGTGTCATAAAAGGTTAGACAGCAGTCTTGATCCCGGCGCCGCGCGCACACACTTCCTGCGAGACTACATCATGGGCCGCATTTGACACCTTTTCTTTCCCCCATACAGCCGGAGAACCATCAGCAATGGTGGTTCTCCGACCTTAGCGTAATTAGGAGGCTATTTGCGTGAACAAACTGGAGCTGGGGCAGAAGATCCGCGCATTGCGAAAGGAACGAAAACAAATACTGAAACACTGGCGGAGGCTGCAGATATCGGACTGATTTATCTGGGTGAGATCGAGCGCGGTGTCAAAATGCCGAGTCTCAAAACCTTTATTAAGCTCGTAAATGCGCTGGATGTATCGGCAGATGAGCTAATTGGCTTGGAAACCAAGCCTGGTCGAGATTATTACGCGCAAAAGCTCTCTGAACAGCTGCAATCACTTACGCAAGAAGAAACAGATCGGAAGAGCACACGTCTGAACTCCAGTCACAGTCAACAATCGCGTATGCCGTCTTCTGCTTGAA
>ENA-UPXC01000572-UPXC01000572.1-human-gut-metagenome-genome-assembly--contig:-NODE-572-length-60982-cov-8.963320_pt1 | contig 60982 bp, 39 predicted proteins | sample MGYA00250047_ERZ773371 | MGnify/ENA primary metagenome ERZ773371 (study PRJEB29103, sample SAMN06111975) | human gut metagenome | biome: human gut; feature: ankylosing spondylitis patient; material... | reverse complement strand
CACCTACTCCCACATTTATTTCTTTTTTAATGATACGGCGACCACCGAGATCTACACTCTTTCCCTACACGACGCTCTTCCGATCTATAATTTATAAAATAGTGGTCGCAGGATTGATTACTCATTTTCTGCAAGTAATAAACTGATAATCTTATATATCAATATATAGATTCCTTATATAGAAGTAGGGGTTAATAGTATGAATCCAATAGGAAATTTAATAGCAAAAGATATGAAAAAGTCGTTAAGTCACAACTTCTTGAAATTATTTATGAGTTTGATAATATTAAGTAACCTTAGTATTGCAGTATATTCTCAAAGCTTTAATAGCGAAAAAGACATTTTCATCAATTTTATTAAAAGGCAATATGAGCAAGAAGAGTATGAAGGAATAAAGTTGATAGAAGATTATGAGAGGACTTATATAATTTCCATTTTATCACTAAATAAGAAGAGTTATCCATCATCCAGTACAATGTTTCGTGTCGCCAAAGTCAAAGCCACACAACAAATAGGCGCATATACTTCAGGAGTACAAATATCTTCAGAAGTCTTATTCCGAACTGTTGAAGATGATAAGGATAGTGTTAATATAGAAAAGATAGAAGTCATAGTTGAACAAAGTAAGAGTTTTGTTCGCGAAGTGGAACTTTTAGCATCCTTTCCTAAAAAGAACGCAGATAATGAAATCGTGTTTATTTATAGCAAGGAAATAAAGTATAAAAAGAAGAAGTAACTATAATAGAGCAACATTCATGCTAAGGCAAAGCAAATTCTGAATATGATCCGATGATGTTGGGAATATTAATCAAGTAAGTTCAAAATGGTAATGTAGAAGCCCAATACAGACTTGGTTATACTTATTTAGTAAGAGAGCTAAATTATGAGGAAGCATTAGTATCTAAAAGCAGCAAATAGAGAAACCAAAGTAACAAAAGGTAGATTAGAAAAACTTTGTTGTGAAGAGAATAATAGCAGGGAATTAATTAACAAACAAAACGCACTAGGGCATAAAGCTTAGTGCGTTTCTTTTTTCTCCTTATCTCCAAATCGCTTTTTCGCCATTCTCACCAGCTCAGATCCTAATATTTGAAACATAAAACATTTAAATATTATGTTTGAAAATATTATACACCGAATATTAGGAGCTGAATTAAGAACTGCAACTTCTAATCGCTTGGAAAATGCTGCTCCAAGTGTTACCGTAAAAAAAGACAGCAAACCAATCCCTGAAAAATATAAGAAAGACGTTGAAGCTCTCCGGGGTAAATATGGAGATGCTTTTAAAACTGGACTCTGCATTGAACTAACTCTCCAAAAAGCCTTATCAATTATGCCGAGAGAAAGGAGAAGAATTGATGCTTACTCTGGTCTTATGTCTTATTTACAGAAGGAATTGAATATAACACTAAACCTAAAATCGCAAAAAACGAGAAAACTATGAAACATTATTTTATTGCAAACGGTGAAGTCTTAAACACCGATATGAGCATTGAAGATATTGAAATGCAAGTACAAAACAGTCTTGATGAAACCACTTCCGGGATGGCTATTTTCAAAATCAAAAGTATCAGTGAGAAAGAAGTAAGAATGGTCTTTTTCCGAGATTTTATGCAGGATCCAAATGAACCAATAATTTTTGATACTGATATGTCTCTAATCTGCGGACTAGACATTACAGCTTTTCAACCTTTATCTATTGGTGGATATCCGTTACTTTTTCCATTGAGTTTTGCTGGCAAGAATTTTTACACGGACATCACAGCCTTCATTCGATTCTATAAATATACCTTGCTTATAGAAGATCAGAAAGTGGAATATATAGGTATTAGGACGTACTCGGACAGAATTTTAATGCAGATAATATTCTAACCTTATGAATGTCTTAGTAACTTGTGAAGAAAGTCAGGCTGTTTGTCTGGCTTTCAGAAGATTAGGTCATAATGCTTTTAGTTGTGACCTTCAGGAGTGTAGCGGTGCACATCCAGAGTATCATTTCAAAGGAGATATGTTCGATGTGATAGCTAATCGTGGTGAAACTCTAGAAAACGGAAGCAAATATTTTCTTGATACTCATTGGGATTTGGTTATAGCCCATCCACCTTGTACATTCTTAGCTGTTTCAGGAGCTAGATGGTATTATCACCCGGATGATAAGAACCTACCAATAGACCAGAGAAGACCACATCCGAAGTTCCCCGATAGAGCAAGAGACCGTGAAGAAGCAGTCAGTTTTTTCATGGATGTTTCAAAGATTGGAGTGAACAGGTTAGCTATAGAAAATCCGGTTGGTATAATGAGCAGTCGATGGAGAAAGCCTGACCAAATAATAGAGCCTTGGATGTTCGGTCATGAAGCGAGTAAGAAGACTTGTTTGTGGCTGAAAAACTTACCTCTCCTGACACCTACAAATATAGTCAGCAAGGGAGAGGTCTATATAGCAAAGAGTGGTAATAAGTCCCCTAAATGGTGTACTGATATATTTTTCTTAGGTGTATCAGCAGAAGAAAGAAGAAAACTGAGGAGCAAGACCTTCCCTGGAATAGCTGATGCAATGGCTGATCAATGGGGTGGAAAAATAGCTGCATAAAGTAAATAGAAGAAGTAAAGTCTGTGAAGATATTACTTCCCTTTTTCTTAATAATTATCATAATAGTAATGAAGTCGTTATACAAAAAAAGTATAGCGACTTTCTTTTTTATCTGTAAGAAAATGAGAATTAAAAAAAACTGAATGATTGCATATTTGTTGATAAAAGCGAAAATAATGGAGACCGAACTATACTACGTTCAGTCTCCTTTTGTTCTTATTTTTTTCTTGATTTATATTTCCTGCGCTCACATCCGAAAGTATTATGTGAGTAGGCATATTCAATTATTTCAGTTATATTAAAATTCGGAATAAGCTCTTCAATGAATGACCTGGCTCTGTCTCTTTCTACTCCTGCTTTGCAAAGAACTCCTGCATAAGCCATTGCTGTATTGTTTCTTCCATTAGCCAGAGATTTTCCGGTCCAGATATTTCCAAGAATTCGGATTATACTGTCATCGGAAGTAACTTGTCTGCTCAGGGTGTTCAGGAACTTGGCTACATAAGAATCATCCTCAGTTATTATATCATTTCCAGCTTCATCCTTTATTACAGTTTCCGTTACAGTATCAGGTATCATAGGCTCAGGTGTGGATGGAACAAAGTGAAAAGGCTGAGGATTAGGATTTTTCCATAACTCCGGATCATAAGAAAGATACTGCCCTCTCGCCAGGTCTATTGTACTTTTGTCATTTATAGATCCACATTCAAATTTCTTCAGGAGTTGCTTGTACAGGTCATAATGATAAAGAGGCTCATAGTTGTCATGTAGGATTATTGCCTTATAACCTTGTCCTTTGGGGGTGATAAAGTAAGCATAGACACATGAAAAACTTTGCAGCCATTTTCCAAACTCATCCATCTTCTCCGGCTCTATATCATCAAAGTCAAGAGCGGTGAATGAAGAATAAACCTCCAGGTCATTTCTGTTCTTCGTCTTAAAGGTTCCATTCCATGTAATGGCAGGAAGTTTCATTTTAAGTTTTTTCTTTTCTTCTTTTGTCCCTGCCTTTCTTACCGCATCGACCTTTTCTTTCAAGTGGAAATAGATATTGTTCTGAATTATCTCCAAAATCTTGTCTATATCATATTCCTCAGGGTGATTGATGTCTGTAATTCTTCCAAACAGAGATACCTTATTCTTATAGTGTGAAATTACCTTTATCTGAGCCGTTGGTTTACCGCTCACCCTTGTAGTCTTTTCTTCACAAGTCAGATACCCGGATATGTCAGAAGCACTTGGTTTTCCTGTTATACCCAGCTCCTTATAGATGTTTACCAGTATATTCTTTACTTCCGATTTGGTATAAGTCTTGCCTATCCTCAAAGCACCGATCAGTTCTTCCGCTATCTTGTCTTTAGGTAGCTTGTCAAAAGGATCGGGTTTGAGGGCTTGTTTAATATAGTCCTCCCTCCAGAACAGTGCTTCAAGACCTTCCCTTCCGAGAGCATCGTGATATTTTTTGTACTTGCTCTCTATGAAGGTACATTTTTCCAGAAGTTCGGGAGAGTTATCATATAGTTCACAGTAGAGTTTGGCTTTTCTGGAGAACAGGTTGTTTAGCTCCCATTCCTTGAAGATTTCCTTTACTTCAGGATCGTCACTATCGGAAGACTTGGTAACGACAGCACCGACCTTCAAAGCACAATACATGGAAAAATCACTGTTATAGATCCGGTTTGTCACTTCCCAAGCCCTCCTTTCAGATATTTCAAGGATTTCATTTTCAACAACCTGAGTTTTATTGTCAGCATCCGTGATAATACAGCAATAGTGTTCCTTGTGTCCTTCTTTACCAATGGCTTTTTCCATCATTCGCAGTTGTTCCTGCTTATTCGGAACTGCATTAAAATTTTCAATCTGCCTCACAGTCGTTTCCTTCTTCTCCCTGATAGAGTTTTCCAGTTCCTCTTTCGTAACCTCTGATTTTCGGGTATTGAAGTAGAGTGTTGCTGAGTTACGGAATGGATTCTCTTCAAGTCTCTGTCTCCCTATAATCTGTTGTAAATCCACTGAAACATCGACAGTCATGCTTTTAATTTGCGGATTGGCGAAAATATAGGTATAAGCATTGGTAGAGTAGAAATCAGCTCCTAAATAGACAGTTGAGGTACAGAAAGTAAACATCTTATGCGGTTCTCCCTTACCCGGAATATCACCAATCACAAATTTCTCTCCCGCTTCTCTTGACAGCTCGTTCAGTTGCTTGACATTCTCAGATTTGGAAGAACAGATGATATTTACTTCATCCGCTTTTAACTTGTTCTTCCTTACAATCTTCTTTATAGCTGAAATGTCATTGATATAGAAAACGGCTTCTTTCGCTATAAACTCCTTACCATCCACCAACGTACTTTTTCCGTTCCCTTTCCTGTAATCCTCAATCAGTTTCCTACATAATTCAGCAACAGACTTCTTGGATTTTATCACCTCTACATCAGGGAGCTGGGTCATGTTTTTCGGCCATAAAAGTTCATAGATGGTCATATCCTTAAACAGACTTGTCATATCCAAGTATGATTCAAGAAACGGTGTGGCTGAAAGATAGACCACGGTACTGAAAGCTTCCAATATTTGACTGAACTCATATTCTGTAGTTGGCTTGAATTGACAATCATAGAACATGGCTTGAAACTCATCCACTACAACGCTCCATTCATCCGGTTTTTCACCACAGGCTACCAGAACTTCTTTTACCTTCTTAAGCGAGTCATAAGTAGTAAGGATCTTTTTTCCTCCCGACTTGACGTATTCGGCCAGTTCACTATTGAAAGCCATAATATCCTTTTCCGAACAGGACTTGCTTTCAAAATATTTTTCTCTGCTTTCCTGATAACGGTAGAGGTGAAGCTTGTCAGAAAGATGCTGTGAATACTTGTTATAAAGAAGCTGCTTTCTTGGACTGACTAATATCACTTTCTTCTCTGAACTGATATAGGCTTCCGTAGCACCACATCCACAGATTCTTTTATTCAGGATATAATGTTGGTTCTCAGGCAGAGAGTTCCATAAATCCTTCCATTCTGACAGATATTTGATTCCGTCAGGTACATTTAAATATTGTTTATTCATAATAATATTTTTATTACGGGTTAATCGGAGATAGAAGCCTATACGAAGTATGAGTATAGTACATAACCGAAGGATGGATGTTATAAAAAAATATCTATAATCACTATTCTTTAAGCATTTGTACCTCATTTGCAGACTTTTTTATAACACCTCTATCTTTCTAAAGAAAGTTATGCATTACATTCCACTTCGTTCCATACTCTTGTCTCCGACTAACCCTGATTGTTTACTGGTTAATCTTTGGGAAAATTCGGATTGTTTCGGTTAAGTTCCTTTGTCAGCTTATCCATATCCTCCCTCTTCTTTTTCATATAATCCTGATACTTCTGACTGTTCTCTTCCACCCATTCAAGATTGTCAGCATGAAAATTCAGATAATCCATGTTCTTATGCAATACTCTTGGTCTGTTCATCGAAGCTCTGTCTCCATCCACAAACTCAGCAGCACCCATCAGAATATCTATATAAGCGTGTTTCTCTTCATTTCTTCCCCATGAATTTTTTCGATAGTAACCAACTTTGGGTTCAATGGCAACTTCTCTGTCTGTATCAGAATCATATACAGATTTTTCTTGATATAGTTTCTTCCCTTTATCCCAAATCTCCCCATTTACTTTTACTATCAATCCATTATCCAGTGTTCTCTCTGTTTCTATGGGTGAAAATTTCCTGACCTCTTTCCATTCAAGGTTATTAGCATGGCAGTTACCCGAATTATTATCTTTATGAGTAAGGATATATTTCTTCCCATCGTTAGGCATAGGATTGAAACATATAGCTACAGCTTCATCTAAAGGTATCTCTCCGGGACTTTTAGGATTCAGATATTTGCTCCCGTCTGCTCTTTTATAAATCATTAAAGGAGCGTTCCAACTTGAATCATTATATTCCCGATAAGCATAATTACCTTCCCGGTTAATCCAGACATTATACTTTTGACAGTATCTCATAATTTTTCCATTGATATTCTTCTCAAAAGGTTGGCGTTTTTTGTTCATGGTTCTTATTTGTTTTAATTGTTAGTACTATATTCCTTTCTTCACTCAGGTATTTCACCAAAGCATTATAAGCCTCGGTTCTTCTACGCTTTCTTGGAACTACAGCAAGAAGCTCACTCAATGTCACTTCAATGCTGAGACCGGAAATGAAATCTTCTTCACCGATATATTCTTCCAATGCTTCAACATCAGCTTTGAACTTTTCCGGGGTGATACTGACTTTCTTAACGATAACATCAGGAGCAGTACCTTCCTGACGATCCAATGAAGATCCTGAACCTCCATTGAATATGCTATTAAACTTTAGAATCATTTCAGGAGTAAGGATTAGAGGGTTACAAAAGAGCATTTCAGCGATTTGGAGCGGATTAAGGCTCTGATTTATCCTAAGATTATTTATGGAGAAGCCCTGTTGTTTGTATATTAAGGCTTCTCCATTGTTAATTGTTAAGGTTGTATCTTTCTTGGAGTAGGATAAGCATGATATTCCTTACCATCCAACAAGCATCCGTTCTCTTTAGCACTACGTTTAATTCCATCAGCACTCCAAGTACCCCATTGTTTGAAAAAGAAGGCTACACGCGGAATTGCATCACATTGGGATTTGATATTCAGTATCCAGTCCTTTTCCACTTTTCTGGCTCTGTTTCCTGATTCACCACCCACGATAATCCAGTCTATTCCTGAGAGATCCAGTGTACCCAAGTCCTCCAGCAGAGGTTCACAGCTTAGGAACCGCACCGAAGCATTCAGTTTTTTCAGATAATCAATGCGATCTTTCACTTTCTGATTCTCCACTGTCACACCAAGCCAGACATTTTCAGGAATAGCACGGACTGAAAAATACTCATTCATTCTGTCAGCTCGTTTAGTCAGAAATTGGAATGTATGCTGGGGACACTGGCTGATAACTTCCATGATCTTGTCTGTAAAATCAAACGGAATGTCTTTATGAAAAAGATCTCCCATGCTTGCTACAAATACAAGCTTGTTTCCTTTCCATCCAAAAGGTTCGTTCAAGCATTCAGGATGTATGGTCGGAATAAAACCGTTCTGATATTTGGCTTGTCTCATTGCTTTCAGACGTTCAGCCATTACTCTTGCATAACAATTCCTGCATCCTTCACTGATCGGATTACAACCTGCTATTACATTCCATGTGGTTGCAGTCCACGAGATTTTGCTATTACTACTCATAACTTTTTATTGTTTTAAGGTTTGTTACTAATATCCTCCTGTTTTTAAGCCTCTTACTTCCTATACCCAGGATATTTTCAGGTATAGGAGGGGCTGTAATGAAAAGAATCAATTTTTCCATTATTATAATTTTATCAATAAGATTCTAGTGATTAGTAAAGTAAGTAGGCGCCTGTACTTACTTCATATCAGAATTTCATATATCTGCTTGGGATGGTTTCGATACTTATTTCTTCATCCTTTATATCAGATTGTAACAGAGCATACCAAAGATTCAAGTCGCTACCAACAACAACCAGTTTCTTTTCCAAGTCATTATCAAGGGAGGTTACAAGATCACCATTATCATCGACAATAGAGATCCCACGTATCAGATAATCATAAGCCTGAGCCACGTGTACTATGATGTTATTAGTAGAACACATCAACTGACATTGCAGCTTGTTGATCATTCCCGTATCAAGTTTGGGTTTCTGAGGAAGGCAGACAATGAAGCCACTTTCCCTGAATTGTTTTAGTTTTTTCATCTGTCGGATATTATTTATAGAATCCCCACCACCTCTCACATGGTGGGGAACTTTCATTTACATTTGAGATTTAAAATCAGCAAAGAGTTCGTTCAACTTAGCAATAATCATATTGTCCTTGCTCTGGCTGGGATTCTTCTTCATCTGGCTTATTTCCTGTGCATTGCTAGTACCTAATCTTTCCAGAAATGTACCCAGCAAATTCATAGCCTCACTTCGTTTCATATCCTTTTTTATCAGGAAGTCCAATTGCTTATAGACCCATTCAGGCAGTACTTTCCAACCGAGCACTTTGGCAGAATCTTCTTTAAAAGATTGGGCTGCTGATTCATAGAGTCTCTTGTCATTCTCAAATGATGTTGTATCAGCCAGCTCCTCCAGCTTTTTATTATCAATTGAAGCTTTAATACAGCTTGTCTTTGAATTGGTTTTTCCACCATTTACCCAAGCCCAAGCAGCAGAGTCAGATCCATTTTTGGCTTTCTCCTTAACCCACTTCAATTTTTCAGTAGATATGCCTTTCTCCTGAGCAGTAGCAAGAAGTTGTGTCACCCAGTCCATACCATCCCAGGGATTCGTCGCTGAGTTGGCTTCTCTCAACAACGTAGGGACATCATACTCGTTGATAAGAGGAAGATAGGCATAACCCTCATATTCAGCTTTACCTTCTTTCCTTAATTTCTTATTCAACTGTCTGAGAGCCTCCATCCTGTGCTGCCCATCAATTACAATCAGGATAAGATCAAGGTTTGGGGTGTCTTCTGTGATCGGCTTTCCATTATCATCTTCCAATTCCAGTCCAGTTTTTAGACAAACGATAGCAGGTACAACAAGAAATGGAGAAATGATACCGTTACAAGCCTGGATGGAAGAAATCTTTTTCTTTACTTGTTTCTGATCTATATCGCGATTGATCTTGATACGACCGAAAGAATACCCCATCCCGTATAAGACAGATAAAGCAAAAACCATTCCTCTCGTCAACTTTGTAGGTGGTGTTTTTTTAGTATCTTCTTTGTCCGTCTCTGAATTTGGTTGTTGTGTATCACCAGCAGATACACTTGCCTGTAGATCCTTATCCTCTACAGCGGATTCTTTCACACTTACTTCTTGCAGATCGTGTGTAGAAACTGCTTCATCAATCATTTTTTTTTCCATACTACTTTTTAATTTCTAGCATTAAACTTCACTTTCTTATTACTCACACGTAGGATTTCCAGTACTTTGTGGGTATCAAAGATCACTGTCTTACCATTCTGAAAGACTGCATCGTCAAGCAATCCATCAGCTTTCCATCTGCTGACTGTGCTCAATGAAACTTTCAAAGTCGCAGCCAGAGATTTTAATCCGGTTATGAATCTTGGTAGTCCAGAATAATCATTACCATTCCCTTCGTTTTTACTTCCGGTTGTCACATACTTTTGAAGAATATCCTTTAGCTCTTCTCCGGTTAGAACTATTACCTTTCCCGATAGCAATTCTTGCACTAATTTTATGATTCTTTCATTCATAGTTGTTTCAGTTTTGGTGCAAAGGAAAGAAAAAAGACTTATACTTTTTATGGTATAAGCCTTTAATATTTAAACAATTAGAGCTTTGTTTAGCGTTCTAATTGTGTTCTAATTTTAGGTGTTCTGTTCTAATTTTACAGGTCTGTTCTAATCCTATTTTGAGTTTGTTGTCCTTGCTTGGTTGATACATTCATCTATTAGTTCTTTATGTGTCTTATCTGTATCATTTAGCGAGTCTGGTTCATTCAAATTAGAGTATGATTCGGAATTTAGAAACTGTTTATACTTGCCTCTGCTTTTCACAATGAAGTTATTCGCCACAGTCTGCCATCTTCCATTTCCAAACTTGCTTACTTCTATGTATAGTTGTTTTATGAAATATTTCAAGATATATCGTGATCCTTCCCATTTGATAAATTGACCTTCAGGAAGTTTTTTCCCTCGTCCGCCTAAAAAATATGAGAGATATTGCTGATTTTCTTGATCAACCATTGTTACTAATTTTGCTTGATTTGTTAATAATTTTACTAAATAGTCTATTTGTTTATCAGTGAAATCTTTTGGCTTTTCAAATCGTTTGTCTGAGCCTATCGAAGTAGCATCAATGCTATACTCCGTATCATTATCTGTTTCTAATTTTTCAGAATTACTCCTTAACCCCTCAAATTGCTTAGTCTCAACAATACATTCTTGGGAACAATATATTGCATATTTTTTTTGAATATAGTGTTTGAGCTTTACATCTTCTTCAATCGCAAAAAGTCTGAGAAATGCCTTCCCTTCTCGAGAGGTAGGTTCGTTATGAAGGATAGTAAAAAATAAATTAGCATACCCTCCTTCAAAAAGACCGTAATACCAGTAATAAAGCATTGAAACGATTTGCTGTTCCTTGGTTAAATTCAAATGACAGTTCAAACTCAACTTTTTATCTGTACCAAAAATATTATCGCCCAACATTATATCCGAATATTGGTGTGGTCTTACATATAAAGATAACCATAGACGTTCTTCAAAGTTATTGATTCCCAGTATTGTGTTCTTCCATTCCTGATAATCAAGACAAATATCTGTTATACGGAAAAAGTCGTTAAAGAAGTTGACTGTTTTCTTTAAGTTATCAACTGGTTCTGATGGATCATAATCATCTAAGTAAGATCTAAAAAACTGTTCATCCGGCTGCGTATGCACCATTTGGGATATGACTTCCTGTTTTGCTTGATTTAATAGTGATGATTTTTTTATTGCCTGCTTTAGAGTCCTGATGTAAATAAGTAATTGTTCATTTGTAAATTCTTTCATTGGTATCACGGAAGAAAAAATACAGCAATATTCAAGAAATAGCAAGGCACTATATTGTTGCTGAGATATTTCACTTTTATCGTTTTGCAGCTCTAAAATAATGGTAGTAATATAGCCAAGTTGTTTCTTATTCAGAATTTTCGAGGAGGAAGCATCAATGAATCCTCTGATTAAGCCATTAAGGATGGTCTGTTTGTCATAGTCAGAATTATTTTCCTGTTCTGTATTATAACAACCGAATATTCCTTTTTCATTCAATTGTTTAAATTTGCTTTCAAGGAACTCAGGTGTGATTACCTTTTGCAGCCATTTTAGTAAAAAGAGTGCAAAGCGTTCTTCTGGTGTCTGTGGAGTATTTTGGGAAGACACCTTTGATTGCAGTGAATATAAGATTTTATATTCTTCTGCTATCAGTCTATTCAAATAAGGTACTTTTTTTGATATACGTGTCATAATAATGAATAAATTAAAGCAGCATCCGAAACCAATCGAATACTGCTTCAAATATATCAAATAATCCTAAGCTATTTTCTTTACATACTCAAAAAGTTGCTGTAATTGCTCTGAATTCATCTTTTCCATGCTTTCTATAATACCTGATTTATATTGGTGTAGGTTCCATTTCTCCATCTGCATCTTTTGCGTTTCATCAGCCACTTCAATGTAAGGCTTCATACTCTCATAATCTGAATGTCCGGTACAGCTCATTACTACACTGGCTGGAATACCAAGAGCAAGCGAACAACATACAAAGGTTCTTCTAGCATCATGACAAGAAATCTGCTCCCAAAATTCATAAGTATCTTCATGTCTGGTATTACCTTTAAAATAGACTTGAACAATTTTACGATCTAGTCCTGCAAGTTTGGCGGCTTCTTTCAAGAAATCATTCAACTTTTGATTGCTTGGAACAGGAAACACAGTATCACCTTTATACCAAGAATACTTATCTATGATTTCCTGAGCATGTTCATTTAGAGCAATATGAAGTTTATCATCAGTCTTCTCTGTGCAAAAATCCAAGCATCCATCTACTATATTGACAGGTTTTAATGCAGCCAAATCAGAATATCTGAGTGAAGTGAAAGCCATGAAGCAAAACAGATCCCTGGCTTTTGATAAATAGGCTCTTTCTTTTGGAAATTCAAAATAGAAGAAATGCATGAGTTCTTTGTATTTAAGATATGTTACTGTCCTATGCACCATCTTTAAGTTTGGTTTAAATTCCAGTACTCCCGATTGTATTACATATCCATGTCTTACAGCCCACCGCAGAAATGACTTTAACGTTCTAAGTTGTTTGGTGATTGTATAATTGTGATAATCATTCTTTATATACCAATTTACGAGTTCCAACATCTTAGACTGATTTAACTTTTCTAATGTAATATCAGGATCACATCCCATTAGTTGATTCCACATTTGTTCATATTTATATTGGGATTGCAAAGACCAACACCCTTCTTGTGGACGTGAAACTAGGAATTCCGCAAATATGTCTTTTAAAGTTTTATTAATATCTTCTTTTACCTCTTCATTATTAATACGTCCTAGTTTCTCATTAACCAGTTCTTTCAGGTCAGTAATAGTTGGTATCTCAGAATGTAGTGAATATTCAGTAAACACCTCCTCAATACAAATCAGAAAACTACGAATTGCATTATTAATTTCACGTGCATATACAGCTTTACCACCAATTTTATGTGTAGTATTGCTTTTCACCAGTTGCTTATCACTATCCCATTTGAGAGGATCAATAGTATAGCCAACAGAAAAGCCTACTTCATTCTTCTTGCTGTTCCATCTAACACGGATCATTAGTTGTCCGTTCTTCATTACATAAGCTCTTGTGCTAAAATTTGTCTTTCTCATATACTTTACTTAATTTTGTTGCGAAGTTAAAGGAGATATTTTGCAGGAAAAAGACCTTGCTATCACATGAATATACACGATAGTAAAAGCTGTTTTTCCTGATTGTATTCCTTAATTTCAAGAGCGAAGATACGAAGACTAGTCGGGGGGAGTAAGACCCTTTAACTACTCCCCCGATTTTAGAATGTTTATGAATATAACTGATGATAAAAAGTAAATGGGTATTTGATATACACCTGATTATCAATATCATAAAAAATCAGATAATATCTTGTAATAACATTTGGAAAGAGCAGGCTGGTCCACACTAAGAATAAGGTTGCAACTTCTACTAATTGCAACCTTATTTTTTTTATAAGTTTAAAGTGTTACAAACACTTTTGCATAAAAGACTTTCCTTTCCGCACTAATTTCAACAAGCAAATGAGAGCTTTATTGATATTGATCTTATCTGGTACGATTCTACTTGGATGCAGTAAGCAGAATCAATATAATACAAACAATCTGTCTGATGCGCTCTATGGTTTTGAACACATTCAAGATAGTGCCCGCACCAAAGTATGGTGGTTTCATGGAGAAACCGAAACAACCAAGGAGGGAATAACAGCTGACCTCGAAGCATTCAAAAAAGCGGGAGTGGGAGGCGTTGTGTACTACGATCAATCACATGGAAAAGCCGAAAATGCACTGCCCGGTTTTTCGGAAAAGTGGTGGGAAATGCTGAGGTTCTCAGCCGAAGAAGCTCAAAGGTTAGGACTGACCTTTGAAATACATATTTCTAATGGGTTTGTAGCCGGTGGCCCATGGATTACCAATGAAACAGGCATGAAAAGACTTGCTGCAAGCGAGCTTCTCATTGAAGGCGGACGCCTCTTCGAAGGCAAACTTGAGGCGCCTGTCAACCAATATAACTTCTGCAAAGATGTGGCAGTATTAGCCTTCCCGGTAAATGAAGAAACCGGCACTTCCCGAACCGAAAAGATAAAAATATCATCTAACCTAACTGGAATCGACCTTGACAACATATTTGCTGCAAAACCTAAATCTCTAACCCAAATACCTGCCACCAAAGATGGAAGCGTATATATCAATATGGAATTTCCGGACGATTTTACAGCAAGAAGCATTAGCTACGAAGTACGTCCGCAAGGAAAAGCAACGACCAGTGCAACCAATATTCCCGGCTCTCCCGCCGAAACATTCGTAGGTACCGGTTATCGTATTCTTCCGGACCTGGGGCAACTGGAAGTATCCGAAGATGGCATAAACTACAAAACGGTTTGTAACTTAAAACCTATCTATCGTGCCCATGAAAGCTGGCGACAGAAAACAATCTCATTCAATGCAGTAAAAGGAAAGTATTACAGGCTCAACCTTCACAGCTGGTGGGATGATGAAATGCGTAATCCTGACTTAAAGATTGGAGCAGTAGTATTAAGCTCATCTGCCAGACTTGATCAATGGGAAGAAAAGGCCGGTCTCTATGCCGAATACATCGAATGCGATAAGACTCCCGATTACTCAGCATCAGAAGTCATTAACTCCCAGCAAATTATCAATCTCACTGACAAAATAGATGCAAATGGCATCTTACATTGGGATGCCCCCGACGGCAAATGGATGGTCATGCGCTTTGCATACGTACCGACAGGAGCTTCCATCAAACACGGAAGAAAAAACCTCATGGGAAGAGAATGCGATAAATTGTCTGCAACAGCAGTAAAACTGCAATGGGATAATTATGTAGCAAAAATTATAGATTCACTTAAGTGCACGAATAGCGGACACATTTCAGGAATAGCAATGGACAGTCATGAAGCCGGTGCACAAAACTGGACTGATGATTTCATCGAGCAGTTTAAGCAACGACAGGGATATGATCCTATGATTTACCTTCCTGCCATGATGGGATACATCGTTGATGGCGTGAAAGAGTCTGACAGCTTCCTCTTCGACGTAAGACGTAATATAGCCGACATGATATCGGACAATTACTATGAAACAATCGAAAAACTATGTAACAAAAACGGGCTCATATTCACCGCACAAGCCATTGGTAATGCTTTATGTATAGCAGGAGACCCTATTCAAGCCAAGAGTAAAGTGAGTAAGCCGCAGGGAGAGTTCTGGGGGATACACCCTGATGGCAATTATGATATTAAAGAGAGTTCCTCGGCTGCCCACCTTTACGGAAAGAAAATAGCCTCGGCAGAAGCATACACTGACGTCAAGTATAGTGCATCACTTGCCTATCTGAAATCTCTTGCCGACTATGCTTATGCCTTCGGCATCAACGAGTTTGTGATATGTGCATCTGCCTATCAGCCATGGCTGGATAAAATTCCCGGAAGTACCGGAGGAGGAAGACACTACGCCATTAACCGAAATAATACATGGTGGAAGTACAGCAGTCCTTTCTGGGACTTCCAGGCAAGAAACGCATATATCATGAGACAGGGCAAGTCTGCTATAGACTTATGTGTTTATCTTGGAGAAAACGCACCAGTGAAAATATTGACTTACAGACTTCCGGATATCCCGGGCGGATTTGACTTTGACGCTTTTACTGCTCATGCCCTGCTCACGAGAATGAATGTGAGCGATGAAAAAATAACATTGCCCGACGGGATTAGTTATAAAATGATGATACTGCCAAGAAATGGTGACATCACCTTAAATGCATTGCAGAAAATCCACTCGTTAGTGAAAGGTGGAGCAAAGATTTATGGTTCCAGACCGGCACATTCCAATTCAGGAAAAGATGTAGAAAAAGATGCTGAGTATCAAAAACTGACAGATGAACTTTGGGGCGAAAATCCGGAAACATCGGGAAGTAAGCAGTTTGGGAAAGGGCATGTATATTGGGGGATGCCTTTAGCTGAAGCTATAGACCATGCTCACATTGTTCCTGACGTCAGAATGGAAAAAGGAAATACGAAAGAAGCTATGATTTATTTTGCCCATCGCCAACTGGCAGATGCCCATATCTATTCCATAGACAATCATAAAGACGAAGCAGAAGATAACATTTTCACCTTTGCAGCGAAGGGAAAATATGCCCAATTATGGAACACAGTCACGGGAGAACGCTTTTCTCTTCCTGTTTTACAGACAAGTGACAAGACTACTTCTGTTAAACTCTATCTACATCCCCGTGAATCCTATTTTATAATACTCACTGATCGAGAAGAGCAACTGCCTGCTATATCATGGTTTAATCCGAAAGATGAAGTTCAAACTGTTGAAGGAGATTGGCTGGTATACTTTGACGAGAAATTGGGTGGACCAGGGTATACTAAATTTGAAACACTGGAAGACTGGACTACCAATGCCGACCCGCGAATCAAATATTACTCAGGTACCGCTGTGTACAGAAAAAAGGTAACTATCGACGTTGCTAATGACAGAATTTTCTTACAGCTCGGTAATCCGGGTTTTGTGGCACATGTATTTATCAATTCACAGGATGCCGGGATTGTATGGTGTTCACCCTGGAACATTGAAATTACGAAGTATTTAATTGACGGAGAAAACGATATCGAAATCCATGTAGCCAATTCACTTATGAACCGCATGATATATGATGCTTCACTAAAAGAAAATGAACGCATCACATACGCTTATCCCATGATTGCAAGCCCTGATGACAAACTGGAACCGTCGGGTTTGAAACAAGTAGAACTGATACGTAAAAGATAAATGTAGATTGTACGATACAACATTTATAATGATATAAAAAGGGCACCCAATTTTTATCAGGTGCCCTTTTTATAGCTATTGAAAATAAGAAACTATTATTCCAAATACAATGGTTCCACCTCCGTCACATTATCATGGAACCACTCATCCAATTTTGCCTCTACCTTATCTTTAATCTGGGGAGTGATATATTTCTTTACCTTCTTATAAGCATAGACAGCAGCAAAACCTTTACCTACCATAAAGAGTTGTCCCAGAACATCCTCTATACTGGTAGGGAAGACGATGGCTACCAAAGCAAGCATTATATTGGTGCGCTCACTATCGGGAGTCGTATCGGCTGTCATTACATAATAAGCTGTAAGCACAGGACGACCTGTAGCACGGCCTGCTTTCTTTATATACTCTTCTACTTTTGTACGGATATCATCCATAGATAAATTTACTTTCATAGCTCTTCTGTTTTTTATTTATCTATTAGACGCAGAAAGAGAGTCACAGGTTGCAAAAAAACATATCTTTTTTCATTAACGATACCCTAAAAGTCTATTCTTTAACTTTTGAAGCCTGGTATAGCTGCATTACTTCCTGTAATTCTTTCACCTTTTCAGGATATTCCAGATGGAGATTATTAGTTTCTCCAATATCCCGTTTTAAATTAAACAACTCGGGCACATCACCTTCCTTAAACTTACTATTTCCCGTTTTAGGCAAATAAACCCAATCTCCTTTACGTATTCCATGCACCTCACCACCTTTTACATAGACATACTCATCACGCAACCGCAAAGAAGGATTTTCCAAGAATGATGATATATCCACTCCATCAATCTTCTGCCTGAACGACCTGCAACCGGCATAATGCATTATTGTTGGGAATAGGTCAATACTGGCAATTATCGCATCACTGGTTACTCCTGCCGGGATAGTACCCTTCCAACGCAGAATACAAGGTACACGTACCCCGCCTTCATAATACGAGAATTTACCGCCACGTAACGGATCGGCAGAACCGCTATCTTCTTTGTAACCTAACCACGGTCCATTATCAGATGCAAAAATAACCAACGTGCTTTCCGCCAATCCTTGTTGATCCAGATACTTGAGAAAGCGTCCGACATTCCAGTCTATTTCTTCCACAACATCTCCATAAAGCCCACGTTTACTCTTGCCCCTGAACTGCTCGGATGCAAATAAAGGAATATGGGGCATCGAAGGAGTAATGTAAACAAAGAAAGGTTTCTCTTTATTCTGCCCTACAAACTCAATCGCTTTATCAAAATAACGACGGGTAGTAGTAGACTGATCACAAGGATATTCTATGATTTCATCCCCTTCAAACAAAGGAGATACACTATTGAGTCTCTTTTTTATCGTCGCTCTGTTGGGAGCATTTCTCACAAAGTCCTGGTCCGCTTTAGCTTCAGACAGAGTATACCCTTCTCTAAACACAGCATTAGAAGCAAATTTTTGAGAAGGACCGATATACATATCGTTACTATAAGGAATACCGAAGTATTTATCAAACCCCTGATCTGTGGGTAGATGACCTTTCAAGTCACCCAGATGCCATTTACCGAAACAACCTGTTGCATAACCTTGTTCTTTCAATGCTTCTGCCAAGGTAATCTCTTCGGAAGGCATACCTTCGGATTCCGGAAAGAATACTCCTTTCACTCCATTCCGGGTATTCAGCCGTCCCGTTAAAAGGCCCGCACGTGAGGCACTGGAGACAGAAGCAGATACATAGAAGTCTGTCAGTTTTAGCCCTTCTCTTGCCATCCCGTCTATTGCCGGGGTTTGTATCAACGGCGATCCGTAGCAACCAAGGTCCTGATATCCCTGATCATCGGTAAAGATGATAACAATATTAGGCTTGTGCTGAGCTTGCATAAGCCCGGCACAAGTCAACATAGGGAGAAAAACCAAAGCCCTACTCCGAAATAACATTACCTTCCGTAATTCCACTATCATTATAGGTATCCACACGATAATAATACTTCACGCCTTTAGTGAGAATATGCAGCAAAAGCTCAGTGGTTTCATTTCCCTTCACCTGAATACATTGGTTCAGGAAATCGGGCTGATAACCAAAGCGGACCAAATAACCGTCGGCACCGGATACTTTATTCCAGGCAAGCGAGGCGTATCTTTCATCTTCCTGGTTTCTTTTCACAGAAAGTTCTTTCACCTGTCCGGGCTTATCCGAATAACCGGAACCGAATACCCGCAAATCCAACAGTGCAAATTTACCTTCTTTGGGAGTATGCACATTCTCCACTTTCATATAAGAAGCTTCTACAGGTCCGGAGAGTTCCAGATATTCATGAGGAACCGCTGTTTTGTTTCCGGACTTATCAGCAAGCTGCTTCCAGGTATGCCCATCGTTCGAAGTATACAGTTTATAGGCATGATAGTCTGTCTCTTTGGGAGCCTCCGGATTTATATCCTGTTCGGCAAAGTTGATCTGAACAGAGTTTATCTGTACTTTCTTACCAAAGTTCATTACGAAATGCTCACCTGCATTACCGCTTTCTGCCGACCACCACGTCCTGACATTCTCATCTGCTGCTTTCTCCGGTTCAAAGCCCGGAAGCGAAGAAGAAGCCACACAAGCTTTATTGAAAGACTGAAGCATCCAACCGAAAGCAGAGATATCCTGCGGCTCAAACTTCTTCTGAGGCAATAGCATCGGATAATCACCCAATACGGTATGAGTTCTCATCCGCCCTTTCGCATCAAATGATACCGGGAACAATCCGATTCTTCTCTCAAATTCATCGTGGTTACCAATCCACATGGAAGTTGCCTGCCACCAATTACCATACTTATCTTTGAATACACAACTATGGCCTGCCCCACCAATAAAACCACCTACCTTCAACGAAACAGGATTGTAAGGCTGTTCAACAAAACCTCCATTCGCACTGTCACTCTCCATAACGATATCGCAATACCAGTTACAAATGGTTCCCGGTGTGGCATATTGCAGGTAATACTTATCATTGTTCTTCACAATACAGGCACCCTCAGGGCAAGGTATCTTCTCGAACTTACCCATCCAGGCAGAAGCGTCGATTTCATCATACAGTTCTCTGCGCCCGAAGTGATAACCGGAAGTGCACTCTTTAACGTCCGTGATATATTCACGGAGCACCTTCTTCGTACCTTCTATTTCCTCAAAAGTCTCGGGATTCACTTCAAAGAAAGTGGTAGATTGTTCTGCACCCAGCCCATAATAGAAATAAAAGCGCCCGTCATCAATGAACAGACAGGGATCGGCCATACGCCGTACCTCACCGCATTTTTCCCATTTCCCATTTTCCGGATCAGCAGAACGAATCACGTCTACTTTCTTCTTGGAACGGTCGCGGGTAAAGTTTATAAAATAGACATAATTATCATCCGCAGCTACAGCAGGTGCCACATAATGGTCAATATCAAGGGCAGATGCATGTATCTCCGGATTAAAATAGACATCCTTCCATGTAATCAAGTCATCGGATACACGATAACCGCCGATATCCATTGTAGTAAAGAGATAATATTTGTCTTTGAACAATACGATTACCGGATCGGCAGCCGTACGGGCTTTCTTCTCTCTCTTCTGGAAACATCCCCAGCCGTAATCCAGATTCATCGGATTACAAAACGTAGTCTGCTGTTCCGCTACCTGTTTGTTCTCCGCACAGGAGAAGAGAAAAAAAGACACCAATAAGAGGGATAATTTATTCTTCATTTCAATACTAAGATTAATAGAACTTCCGGCTTATCTCTCTGCCGGAGCCTGTTCTGTTATTTTTTTAATTTCCTTCATCAATAAACCGTGTAAGCGTTCCTTCTCCGCTACATAAGCCAGATCATCAACCTTATCGGACATTTCGCCAGGATCAGTCAGGATATCCATCAAAGACGCTTCCTTATCTCCACGCGTAAAGGCTGTATACTTATAACGTCCGTCATTAATCTGATAGCCTGAACTAGACTCTACGATAATATATTCACGGTCAATCTTATCCGTTTGCCCCGTCAGAACCGGTTTCAGTGACTTACCGGACAAGTTCTCCGGTACGGGAATTCCTGCCAAGTCGCATAGCGTAGGTACCAGATCAATTCCACTAGTCAGGCTTTTTGAGTCTACAACTCCTTTCTTCACTCCCGGACCGGAAATAATAAGCGGTGTACGGGTAGCTTCTTCAAACAAACGGCTTTTAAAAACAAGACCGTGAGACTGTCCCATCTCTCCATGATCTGAAGTAAAGACGACGATCGTATGATCTGCCAGACCGGAGTTTTCCAACGCAGTCAGGATACGCCCGATCTGTTGTTCCACATCTTCTACAAGCCGGCAGTACATCCAGCGATAAAAGTCCCACTGCCCTTCTGTCCAGTCACGGGAGCCGGAACCAATTTCCTTCATTTCGGCATATGTCCCGTTAGGTTCCACATTGGCAGGTATGGGAGGTATCTGTGCACGATATTCTTCATCACTTAGTGTTTTACGCAAATCTATATACTTCTGCGTAGCAGCTATCTGATGAGGACGCAGCTCACCGGGAAATCTCGGATCAAAACCTGCCCCGTAACAAATATCATGAGGATTCATGAAAGAGAGGTATAGGAAAAAAGGTTCATCCTGAGCCGGATTATAACCAGCAAAAAAGTTCTCGGCAAAATCAGCAGGCCCCTCGTAATAATCCGTACCATTCTGGGTAAAACCATACTCCTCCATGTGAGTCTTTCCACAATAAAAGCCCGGGTAACCGGAATAGGTTGTCTGATAGCCGGCATTACGGAAAAGATTCCCAACCGAATTTTCACGGGCAACAGGCAAGACTCTTAAAGTATCCGGCTTGGTGGAGTTATTTGTATAACCTATTTCACCGGCATAACGCCCCGTTACCATTGCAAAACGTGACGGCATCGATACAGGATTTGCACAATAATTATACTCAAACCTGACACCATTCTCTGCCAGACGGTCCAGTGAAGGGGTATTGACATAGCGATTGCCTGCGCAACTCAGCATATCATATCTCTGCTGGTCGGTCATGATGAAAAGGACATTCAATTTCTTTTCTTCAGCTTTCTGCACACAAGAGGAAGCAAACAATGAAATGCCACATCCATACAACACGACACTTGCTAATTTCTTCATAAGCAATTTTTCTTAGAATTCATCCTTATTTCTTCAAAGCCTTGTCCACATCCAGATCGACGCCTGCCCATCCCTTCTTGCAAGTCCAGTCTGCTGCAGGCGAAGCCCAAAACTCATCTGATTCCGGCAAACCGAGGGCTACAAACACGGCAGAGCACAAGTACAAGCTACCTGTTGAAATATAACTCTCTCCAATATGAGGCTGATAGCCGGCAAAGCCCACCCGCAGCCATCCTTCGGGGTTGAATGTTCCGGGAGCTTGTGTCTGCCGATTGATAATTGCTGTCAGTGCACATCTCACTTGTGCAGGTTTCACTCTTTCCGGAAGCAATTTCCGGTAAGCAACGTCGGACAAGGCATGGAAAGCCCCGAAACGGTAAGCCAATGAACGACCCACTATCGGGAAAGTCCCTTCGGGAGAAATCATTCTTTCCTGTTGCTCTGCATAGCGGGCATAGCGTTCGAGTTCAAGTTCGTAAGGTATGGCACCTTCTATCTGGTGTTTCTTCATCACACCCAGCACTTCCGCCATCATCGGGTGGATAACGAAACTGTTGTAATAGTCCAGATGGAATTCGGCCCCGTCACCGTACCAGCCATCTCCCTTATACCATTGTTCAAAGCGGTCACAGGCATATTTCACCCGGTCATACTCCCACTCACCGGTAAATTCCTTTAAGGCAGCCTCCACCATTGCCGAAAAAAACAGCCAATTGGTTTCGGAAGGTTTTATCACTCTCGATGATTTGAGCTCCTTGATTACCCGTTCCTGAGTGGTCTTATCCAGTTTGTCCCACAGTTGTGTACGGGCTCTCAATAATCCATGAGCCAGGAAAGCTGCATCCACCAAGGGTTGACGTCCGTTATTGAAGTTCAGGTAGTCGGGCGATTCCGGATCAACTCCATTGGCAATCGACTTTAAAGCCAGATCAATGTACCGGGCACGCAGTTTACCCTCTATCGTATTGTCGGGTCCCAGTTCCAACCAAGCCGAAATACCTGTAATCAGTCTGCCTAAAGCTTCCAGATGTGTCACTTCTCTTCTTTTCTGCATATCGGCAGCGATAGATTCAACCGGCATATTTTTACGAAGTTCACCTTTCGCCATATTCGCCAGCAACGGATAGGAGATACGATGGAGTGAACTCAACCAAGCGGAACGGTCCGGATTTTCAGAGAAAGCCGTAATCGTCTCAACTACAGGACGCCCTTCCAACAAATTCTTATAGCGAAGCAAAGCCTCCACAAAATAATAATCGGCATACGTCAGTGGAGCATCTATCTCATACTGCTTTGCCATGAAACCAGTGCAATGCTTAATGATAAAATGATTGTTATCGCCCACTTTTCTGGCACGATAGGCCGGAGAAGCCAACGACTTTATTTGCTGTTCACCTATTGCAAGGAATTGCTTGCCCAGTTCGCCTTCTACATAAGTACTCAGTTCCACATAAGCCGAAGCCATAATGGCACCGGCCGAAGCATCTCTATCAGCTTTCGGAATATCGGGAGCATCAAAGTCCCAATAAGGGATTTTATCTTTAGGCAAACGCGGGTGGTTCATAATGTACTTACCGACTTTTATAGCATGGTCCAGATACTCTTTCTTACCCGTCTGACGATACATCATGGTGAATCCATACAATCCCCATGCCTGTCCACGCGACCAGGCGGACTGGTCGTTTACCCCCTGATGTGTCACCTGGTTCAGCACCTTTCCTGTAATCGTATCATAGCTAACCACATGGTACGAACTGCCATCCGGACGGAAATGATTGACCATTGTACGGTCGGCATGAGATTTTGCTTTATTATAGTAAGAATTATCTCCCGTCATGGATGAGGCTACCGTAAAAAGCTCCAGATTCATCATGTTATCAATGATTACGGAGAACTGCCATTTCTTGCTGTTCCACGAGCGGGTGCAACCCGTCACCGGATGGAAGCGGGTGGATAAGGATTTGGCCGCAGTCTCTATCACTTCCCTGTAAGCTTCATTACGGGTAAGGCGGTAGCCATTGCCGAAACTGCAATTGATGATAAAACCAACATCGTGATTGCTGGTCGTATACTTCTGTTTTTCCACACGCGAGGTCATTTCCTCGGCGGCTGCCCTCACCTGCGGATCATTGCTATACTCATAACAATACCATAACGTGCCGGGATAGAAACCACTTGTCCACCAACCGGAATCGCAGGTAATCATCTCTCCATCCTTCGCCGTTCTGGGCAATATGCCTTTCTGGTCTTTCATCTCACCGAACATGGACATTGACTGTCTGACAGAGAAGTCGAGCGCATCCTCAACAACCTTTTTCATACCTTTTGTCACTGCCGATGCCGAAGAGGTGAATCCTGCCAACAGAACCAAACCTATAACTAAAACTTTCTTTCCGTTTCTCATCATCATCCTTTTAAAGGTTTATATTTATTTGTTTTATTTCTTATAATATCGGTATTTCCCATTTGCCTTTACAAAAAGAGAGGAAAACAGGCTTTTGCCTTACAATGCATTTTATCCGGAAAGACAAAGCAGGCCATCAGCGCCTCCCATCTTTGAATATAAATGCGGCATATTGCATAATATACGTCCGTTATGCATATTCTATGTACAGAAACTCTATATTCTGCAGATTGCATCTATAGTTCTGACATATCAGATATATAGTTCCAACACGTCAGATACATAGTTCCTGCACATTAGATATATAGTTTCTGTACCAAAGAAGCATATATTCTGCAAAAGCCTTATGGTCAAAGAGCCCTAACAAGCAATTTCCCGTTTTTTAGAGTTGTATGTATTTATATATCCAACTCATAATCTGACAAATATAGATTTTCATTCGCGAATTTGCAAACCTCCTCTCCCCGGGCTGCAAAGCAGAGATTCCCGGGGCTTTAGAAATTCAAAATGTCAATCTGATAGATCTGTTTATTTATCAAAATACTCAATAAGGTTGTAAACATTGTAATTTACTTCCTTCATGAACTTACTCAGATAGGGATACATCTCGTAATAGTTGTCATAAACCCCTTTATTAGCGGGCTTACTGCTATTGTCCGTACCATCATCATCCTGATACTTGAACCAATGCCAACCGACGCAGTTCTTGGCTTCCAGCAAGCCCAAAGTGAAATGCTGGTATGCGTACGCCCTGTCATTCTGAGTAGGAACGGAGAATCCGGCACCCGACTGGTTGTTCAGGTCAGAATCTTCCACACCCTTTGTATAAAACTCAGTAACCATAAAGGGAGCATCCGCCCAATCTTCACCCCACTGCTTCACATAGGTAGTCAGCTCCGGGCTCCAACGGCTATAGTAATTGATAGAGATGATATCACAATACTTACCCGCAGCCGCCACTACATGTTGCAGGTATTTCGGCGTTCCATGCAGACGGGTTCCCAGGTACATCATTCCCGGATCGATCTCTTTAATGGCTTCCTTGACTCCCTTGTAATAGAGTTCGGCCAGTCTGCCGGCAAATTCGCTATTCAGATTATCGGTCACACTTGTTGCATTCTTCTCTTCCATAAACTTCTTAGCTTCCAGGTAGGCGACATCTGTCCGGTCGGTCAGTTGCAAGAAGCGATCCAGTATTCTTGAATTCTGCGAAGAGAAGTTTATCTCATTATCCGAAAAGAAGCCCAATACATTCGCATCATTCAAATAAGATGCCATGGCCGAACGGATATAAGTCTTACAGAACTCCGCCCAATCACTGTACAACACAAGTCCCAGTTCATTATCGGAAGTATTTCCCGGATAAGCATGCCCGTTCTGCGACCTGAACTGACTGAGAAAACCGAATGAAGGTGTCAAGGTCATAGGTGCATTGGGATTGCTCTGGTTATGCGTCTGGATCTTACTGTACGTGTTGGTACAGAAAGCACCGGTACCGTGGAAACCAATGGAAGCCAGTTCCGATTGTGTCTTCGACAACCACATATTATCATTACCAAAGCGCTTGTTCCAAGCTTCCTTATTACGCGAAGAAGAACCATACCTGAGGGAAGTCACACTTCTTTCATAGTGAGGATATCCTTCGGGATCGATAATCCACCAACGACCGTTGACTTTCTTCACATAAAAGCGTCCTGTGGCTTGTTGCTTGGCACCTGTGATAAGGCTACCATATTTATTGGTGATAGCCTTATAGTCACTCTCTGTTTTTATGCTTGGCTTATACTCGCCCATATAAGCCACGATGCGGGTATTCGCTTCAGTCCAGCTGGCAACCGGTGGAAACTGGCTCGAATACTTCACTTTGATCGGGCGGTACGGTTTACCCAGAAGTGAAGGACTGTAAGCCTGCATCTCTCCGGGAGTCGGCAACCCCTCTATAATCTCATCATCGTCACCCTCGTCCAGAACAACGTCCGGCGGCATGAAGTTAGGATCTTTCACTTCATAGTCTACACATGAAGTCAACATAAACAGACACGCAAAGGATGCCGTTATATAAAATGATTTTATTTTCATGATATTTGCCTTTAAAGATTTTATTTGGAAACACTTCTCACACAACGAACATAACGCGCACTTCCGGTCTTGGCGTTATTGGTACTGACATACTTACCAAAACGTATATAGCAAGCTTTCTTACCGTCGGTAGTCTCCGTACTTGCCCAATAACTGTCACCATTCTCCGTATCTCCCATGGTATTCAGGATCACACCACCATGATCGGTGAATATTTTATCGAACGCAGCACGTGCAGCCTGTTCTTCCGCCGGGAGCTGACCGGGAAGCAGGCTCGAACTATGATTTCCGTTGTAGGCATCATATAAAGCCACCAGTTCGTCTTTTGCCGGCCAATACCAGCCTTCCCCTCTCTCCTTGCAATATTGTATAGCCGGAATATCCGCTGCATATTCACTCTGCGCTATAGTCTGCGTATTGGCATATCCATTTTCACCGTCCGTTACCCCAAAACCTTCTGCAAAACCGTTTGTCCACTTCAGGCTCTCCCGCTTAAGGGACACGATCTTAGCTTTGGAAGGATCTGCCGGATCCACCCAGAACACAATACCGCCTTCAGCAAGTTCCGTATCTCCATCTTTCGTCACATACTCACCTATTGTGAAAGGTTCCACAGCTATAGCTTTCTGCTGGCTTACGGTAATGGTAGCCGTAGCCTGGCCTTCACCGGAACCGGCTACGACGGTCACAGTCGCCGTACGCGAACCATCCGTGGTATTCTCCGACAAAGCGGTGAATGTAATCTTGTTTTCTGCCTTGCTTACGGAAAGCCATGTGGAACCATCACCTTCAATGGTTACCGTATACGAACTCTTATTCGTAGTTACGGTAGACTCTGCCGTAGCACCGGCTTCACTGGTCAGTCCAACCTGGGTAGGGGTAACGGTCAGTGTGGCAGGTTCTTCGGGGAACTTATAGTTACCTATCACTTTCATGGCACGTACGAAGCGGCTTGTACCTGTCTTGGCACCAAAGTCAAGTCCATACTTACCGAAACGGACGTATCTTGCTTTCTGCCCATCTTCACTTTCCGTACTTGCCCAATAGCTTTCACCATTGCCCGTATCAGCCGCTGCATTTATAACCGCTCCACCCAAATCGGTCAGGTACTGGTCGAACATGGCACGGGCTGCCTTTTCCGTATCGCTGATACTGGCAGGCACTGCATTGGTGAATGCCGGGTCTTCATGCCCGATACCATTGTACGCGTCAAACAAATCGAGCAATTCATTGGATGCCGGTAAATACCAACCTTCTCCCAATGCTGTACACAAGGCGGCAGCATCATTAGGGCCTGCATTTACAAACAGAGCTGTATTCGCCGGGCCGTCTACTGCCGACAGAGCGCCATGAGGCATGATAGATGCTTCATACGGATTGCCGCCCCAACGTTCCAGTGAGATAGCCTTTCCGGATTCCGGATCAGACGGGTCAACCCAGAATATCATACCGAGTCCGTCTTCTGTCACTTGTCCCACTTTCAATGCCTTCTCTTCCGAAGCATCTTTATCCGATTGAGTCACTGTTACATCTACAGAGAACTCTCCGGAAACCAACTTCACGACAGTCGAACGCGGTTCACCAGTTTCATTGGTAGCCGTAGCTTTATAAATGGCACGTTTCGGATTCACATCTACCGAGAGCCAGTCTGCCGTATACTCGGCGGTAACCTCACACTCCGTCGTATAAATAAGAGCCGTTGCAGAAGAACCTTTATTCTTCGATATGTTTATAGTGGTTTGGTCATAATTAAATTCCGGCATGATACGCACTTCTCCACGCTCTTTACATGAAATCAGTATCATACTCAAAATCAATGAAACCAGAGTTAGTTTTTTCATATTATGATTCTGTTTTTAATTTATAATTTAAAGTCAACTCTCCTATTTCCACGGATCGCTCTGCGGGAAGTTCTCTGCTCCCATCAGGTCTATCTGCTTCTGTGGTATAGGCCATATTTCGTGTTTGCCTTTCACGAAGTAATCACGACACAAGGCATAATCGGTATCCAGATACGGGTCTTCCGACTTCAAGTCGCCCGAGTGTTCACGAGCCCGATCGTAGAGGAGTCCAAGACGTTTCAGCAATGGCCAGCGTACTCCTTCGAAGTGCAGTTCACGGGCATATTCATCCAGAATCATATCAAGGGTAAGCGGACCGTTCTCACGGGCATTACCTGCCCTGCTCCACGTCTTGTTATAGTATTCGATGGCTTCGGAACTCGAACCGCCGTCGCGATGGAAGTAAGCCTCACAACACATCAGGTAGGTCTCTGCCAGACGGTAAACGACCAGGTCCTTGAAACTGGAAGTCCTATCAGGCTGTGTAGCATTGGTCCATTGATCAAAATGCTTCTTTGACATCGGATGCAGTTTCTCCAGGTATCCGGCAGAATTACCATACAAATCGGCAGGTATCTCTTTGCCATAATTGGCATTAGTAGGATCATTGTAATAGAACTTGTGAATAAAGAGCTTTTCATAGCGGGTATCCTTTTCCTTATCATACAGACCGAACAAGTAAGTATTCGGATAAACACGTCCCCAACCGTAACCACCCTGGGCTGCTTCAAAGATACATCCGGCATTAGACTGATAGCGGGTAGTGGTAATAATGGCAAGACGGTGTCCCATCAATGGAGTACCGCTTCCGCCACCTCCTAGGTTCTCAGAGAATTGGTAGGACCACAGCACTTCGGAGTTACGTAAGTCCGCCCCGCTGAAAACATCTTCCGCCTTCGGCATCATGGAGTACATCGTGCCATCCCTGAAGATATCCTCACACTCTTTTATTGCTTTATCATAGTCCTTTTCCCACATGGCTACCTGCGCTCTCACATGTTTGGCAACTGCCTTAGTGATACGGCCATAGTCCTTATTCGGGATGTCCCAGGCAAGGGTGGCTATTGCATCTTCCAGGTCACCTTTAATCAGAGTGAATACTTCTTCCGTAGATGCCGGTTTATAGTCACGCACCAGATTATCTACCGTAGTAGGAAGTGTATTCAGATAGAGACGTTCAAAACGTTTCCATAGTTCAAAGTATGCATGTCCGCGGAAGAACTTAGCCTCAGCCCATGCTTTATGGACAACTTCGTCATCTAGCCCCAGATTCTCGGCGCTTACAATGATTTCATTGGCTTTACCTATAATGGAATAATGGTGTGTCCAGAATGATTCGACATCCGCATTGTTAGGCAATAGCGTATTGAGGCGGGCAATAGCTGCACTTGTTCCTGCACGGAACACCATGATGTCCGTGTTATAGTCGCACATATTTACGACGTACAGGTTACCTCCATCTCCATTGGCTATCTGTCTCTCCATATTGTATAATCCTATCACGGCGCGACTCAGACCATCGGGAGTACTTATCAGATAGTTGTAAGTGATGTCCGTCTTCGATTCAGGATTAAGAAAGTCTTCACAGGAAGGCAACGTCGCAATTGCTGCAATTGCTAAAGCTGCTATATATAATCTTTTCTTCATTTTTTCGGTCTTTAATAATTAGAATGACAAATTTACTCCAAACACAAACTGTCTTGACTCAGGATATGCACCTGGCGTCAACTCCGGGCTATACGAAAGGAAGTCTGTGAACGTAAGAAGATTCGTAGCGGTTGCATATACTCTTAACTTCTGAAGCTGGATTTTCTTAATCCAGGCGGTGGGGAATGTATATCCCAGTTGCAGAGTACGCAAACGGATGTAAGAGGCATCTTGTATAGCCAAGGCACTCTGATACGTCACATTCGAATTATGGGTAGGACGCGGGAAGTCGTTTGAAGGATTAAACGGAGTCCAGTAATTCACCTTCACACCGTTCAATTTTCCCTGCAATGAACCACCGCTGTTTGCATCCGACAGATAGGCATTCTGAATCTTGCGTCCGGATACTCCATACCAATCCATAAAGAAGTCGAAGCCTTTCCATTTAAGACTTGTATTCAATGACAGGGTAAAGTCCGGGTCTTTGGAGATGGGGGTACGGTCGTCTGCCGTAATCTTTCCGTCACCATTCAGGTCTTTCACTTTCACGGAACCCGGTGCCACTGCGTCCTGACGTTCCAGAACTTTGTCGGGTATACCGTCTCCATCCGTATCAATGGTCGGTTTCAAGGTATATGTCAGTTTGCCATAGGCATCACGGGTAATATCAAAATCTGTGTATTGATAAATACCGTCCGGTTCATAATTGTAATATACATTGATAGGTTTACCTACAAACCAGTTGTTTCCGGGCTGGCTCAACGGTTTTCCGTTCTCATCCACCTGATCGTCAATCTTCACGATCTCATTGGAGTACTGGCTGAAGTTAGCTCCCAGGCTCCATGTGAAATCCTTCGTACGGATAACGTCACCGCTAACACTGATATCAATACCACTCGACTTCGTTTCTCCCAGATTATCGAGCATCTTTTCGTAACCTAAGGCTGAATTCAATCCGCGATAAACAAGCAAATCGGTAGTCCGGGTTTTATAATACTCGATGGTACCCGACAGTCTGTTTCGGAACAAACCAAAGTCCAAGCCCATGTTGACGGTTCTGGATTGCTCCCACTTCAGGTTAGGATTGGTAAGTTCTGCTCCGGGAAGATAACCCATATATGAATTATCGCCAAACTCATATCTGAGTTGGTCAGTCAGACCAAGAGTCGTATAATTACCAATACCGTTCTGATTACCTACGATACCATAACTCAAGCGCAGTTTCAGATTATCGATCCAGGTTGCATTCTGGAGGAACTTCTCCTGATTCACACGCCATGCAAGGGCTACAGACGGGAATGTACCCCATTTGTTATTCTTTCCGAAACGACTGGAGCCGTCTCTTCTTACTGCAACATTCATAATATATCTATCCATCAGGATATAAGAAGCACGTCCCATGAAAGAAACCAGGTTATTCTCGGTAAAGGAACGTATGGGAGAACCTGTAAACTGACCGTTTGCGATGAAGTTCCAATCCATATCCACCGGTAATTGGTCGGTAGCATAGCCCAACTGCTTTGTCTGCTTATGGTCTACGGACTGTACTGCGGTAATCGTCAGTTTGTGCTTCTGGTCTTTAATAGGGACATTGTATGTAAAGATATTCTCAATCAGATAACTTCTGTCTTCCCTGTCGGTCAGTTTAGCCGTAGCTCCACCACCCGGATAATTCACTCCTTTTGCTTCGCCATCTTCCTGTTCTCTGTTATAGAGCGATGTATTCAGGCGGTAATTGAACCCTTTGAAAGGTTTCAGTTCCAGAAAGACATTCAAACGGTAACTATTGGTGGAAATCTCACGCTTATAGTTTTCCGCTCTATAGAACGGGTTGACATCATTATTAGAATTAATATAGCGTGAATAGCTACCATCTTCATTATAAATCTGTGCAATCGGAGTACGGGTAATAAACTCACTGAAACTACCGTCTTCACGATCGGATTTGGTAAGAGCATAAGACGAGTTTACACCAAGGCTGATCCACTTATTAATGTTATAATCCACATTCAGGCGAAAAGCCGCCTTCTGATAGCCGGAACCGGTGGCTACCATTCCGTCCTGATCGAAGTAATTGACACCGGCAGCCATCCGTATCTTATCATTTCCACCGCGCAACGTTACATCATGATTGTGATAAAGTGCATTCTTCAACATCTCTTTTTCCCAATCTATAAATTGTCCGCTTGCCCACACTTGCTGCATGACATCGTCTCCCAAAGCTTCGGCAATGGATATTTCGCGTGCATCAATCACACCTTTATCATTGGCTTTTGCTTCACGCCGCAACATTACATATTCTTCGGGTGAGTAGAAATCGAAGTTGCGCCATAAAGACTGTATACCTACATATCCGTTGTAACTTACCTCCATCTTACCCTGGCTACCACGTTTCGTTGTCACCAGGATAACACCATCACTGGCACGGGCACCATAGATAGCCTGCGAAGCGGCATCTTTCAGAATCTCGATGGACTCGATGTTCTCCGCACTCAGCGTACTGAACTCTTCACTGTCTGAGATAGAACCATCGATAACATACAAAGGAGTATTGGATGCACTGATAGAACGGTTACCACGAACCGTAATATTAGGATTGGAACCCGGTCTTCCCGATGAACTTGTTACATTAACACCGGCCACGCGTCCACGAAGCATATCAGCTACGTTTCCTGCCGGGTAACTTTTCAGTTCATCCGTCTTAACCGAAGCAACAGAAGTAGCGACATCACTTTTCCGCTGATAGCCATAGCCCACGACTACAACTTCTTCCAGTTGCTTGGTATCCTCTACCATAACTACATTAATAACACCTTTATTACCTACCTTATGCTCCTGGTTCAGATAGCCGATATACGAAAACACAAGTGTAGAATTCGAAGGTACCTCAAGAGAATATTTACCGTTTATATCGGTAATCACACCAGTTGCAGAATCTTTCACGCGAACATTTACGCCAATCAACGGACCTTGCGTATCAGACACAACACCTGTTACCCGCACGTTCTGCGCATGTACATCGGCCATAATCAATAGAAATATAACCGATAAGATTAGTTTAAAACAACAGTTTTTCATTTAATACATTAGATTTATATATTACTAATAAAGGAACAAGACAAAATTCACAAAAAACACAGAATCGGAATCTAAAAATCATACGGAAAGAAAGCACAATCGTACGAACGAAATAAATCTTTTCCGCTTACCACACTATCAGAGCCGGTTTATTCACAGATTCTCTGGTTCCGAAGGAACTATTCTTATTATTATCAGAATCATCTCCCAATTGGCGGACTTCCCTGATCAATACAAATGTAATTTCCGGCTGCCGGCATTTGCGTATCAATGAAGTGACATCAAGTTGATGCCAGGATGCTGTTTCAGTCACAACTATCTCACCGGCTACATGTGCCGTATTACCTACACCGGTTACGCGCACCTGGTCTTTTTCCAGATTGGGGGCATTCTTCCAGTTCAGGGTACTTTCGTCCCAATTACTATTATCCAGCGCGTAGACATGGAAGCGATAGGGAGATTTGGTTGACGAACTGCCATACAGCCGGAGTATAGCGGCATTCATTTCCTCTTTATTCATGCCCGACAAGTCGAACTTGAGATAGCTAACCTGATTGCCATTGGCTCGGGAAGCATTCATTTCTATATTCATCACTTTGGCTTTACCAAAGTTTTTCTCACTATTTGCCCCGGCCTTAACGGTTGCATCCGCCGTTGCCACCAGTGTACTTGCAGCATTGGAACAGATAGGAATGGTAAGGAGCATTACACTCTGGGCAGGAAGTTCAAACGAAAGCTGTCCTTCTTCTGAGGTTTCTTTTATCCAGACTACTTCACCATAAGCATTTGCACTTACTTCCTCGGCAATCACCTTGGTTCCTGCCGGAAGATTCAGCGACTTCAGGTCCAGTGTGAGAGAGTTTGAAGAGAGTTTCCGTTGTACCAACCATACATAATATCTCATTTCTTCCGGGTTAAAGGAAGTTATCGCATCCACATCATTATCAGCAACCGACTTCACTGTATTCAGCAACGGACGTTCATCCTTAAATCCTTTAGCAAACAGGCGAACAACTTCACCCGTACGTTGAATGCCACTTATATCAAAAGAGGAAGGAATCTCTTTAACGGACTCCGCATCAAACAGTTTGATTTCCCTCACTTTGATACTCCCTTTATCCGTTGCAACAAAGCGGACTTTGGAAGTAGTTACAGGAGCATCAAACAGAAAAAAGGATTGCGCATAACGTGCATCTTTCTCAACGGCTTCTTTTATATCCGCCCATCCGGTACCGTCCCAATACTGCAAACGGAAATTTTTCACGCGGTCGGGAGCCGTATAAACTCCATATGCCGAACCCGTATAGACAACAGCCCCACCCAATGAAGTGCTTTTTCCCAGATCAATTTCCAGGTATTTCTCTGCATCCGTATCCGGAGACACCCATATGGAAGCATCTGTCTTATTACCATCGGTTATTACTTTCACCGCTACCGGGCGAGATGAAGTCAAGTCCATTGCTTTCTTACCCAATACCACATTGGTATAGGCATCCTCCACAATCCGTTTGCCTTGCCAGATAAAGTGATGTCCTGACTTAATTCCACGCGGATATGTTCCGCTGGTAGTATTGGCAAACTTAAAAGCCCACATTCCATATCCTTGATTGAGCGTATTGTTTGTATATTCGCCGGCCCACTCTGTGAACAAGGAAGGAGAATCCATCGTCTCTTCCTTATCGATCAGATATGCATTCATCCAACGTCCTGTTTCCGTATAAACGATCGGAAGCGGTTGTTTCAAAGGATGATTTTCCACTATAATCTTTCTTATATCAGAAACCTTGGACGCATAACCTGCTGCCGGAAGATTATAAGAGTGGGTAGAGAATATATCCATCAAATCCCTGTCCGAAGGCAAGCCGCGATAGTCTATACGCAGATTCTTCACGACTTCGGCCCACCAGTTTGTATTGGAACCCGCTGTAACCGGACTCACAAAACGTGATTTCAGATTCTTCCCATACAGCCTATTCACATCCTGCACGGCACAATAAACAGCATCCGAAACTATTTTCATGGCATCTACATACTGAGTGATCTTCATTGGTCCGGCATGGCGATGATTCGGTTCGTTGTGCATGGCATACATGGTTACATCCCCCGTCTTAGCCGCATAAAAAGCCAATGCATAGAAACGCTGCCACTGCTTCCATTTATTACTCCACGTTCCATCAAAATCGGTGGAATTTATCTGAAGAATAGCATCGATATTCAGACGTTTCAATTCTTTCAACGTGTATTCGAATACCATGGAATTGGTAGAGAAATGTGCTTCCCCACACTTCGCCAGGATAGGTTCCCATTGAATGAAACGGTTATGCTCCGGATTGTTTCGCAACTCATTCTTACAGGACTCAAACGCCTCCAATGTGGAAAGCTCTTTATCATGGAGCACAACGGACTGGGGAATATAATCGTTCAGAGAAGTCCATACGCGCAAACTGTTCACATTAGAATATTCAAGCCAACCGGAAACATTACTTCCGGGTAAATAATATCCTTGATTGTAAGCCACGTATTTCATGGACTTACCAATGATTTCTTTAGCCACCGTCACCTGCATTTCCTTTTCCAAAGGTTCCTGGGAAACTCTTGGAGCTTCACCTGTAGTAACAGGAATCGGCATACCCACCTTCTCCTTACCGTATACTTCAAACTCATTAATACGGATCGGTTCACCATCGGTAGATACCAGACGAATCTGAAAAGTGAGCAGCTCCGGATGAAAGGTGAACTCAAGCTTATCCAACCTGTTCTCCGTGCATTCCGTATCCGGCAGGTCCGTCCAGTTGGCATCATCCCAGTATTGAATCTTAAAATTCTTCACCGACCAGAATCCCGGTGCTTTTCCTTTCTCCTGCTCTGTTTGTTCGGCATCCGGAATTCCTGTATAGATAACAACCCGGTTTATATTATAATATCTCTCGAGATTAATGTCCAGTGTATGGGGTGGACGCGCACTGTTACCACTCATCCAGGTAGATTTACGCGAAACGATTCCATCCGTCACATTGGATGCCGGAAACTCTTTCTGCTGCGATGAGGCAGTGACCGGTTTGTGTAATGCTACATTGACATTATCTGCATGTAGTCCTAAAAAGGGCATGACAATAGCACCACAGACTAAAAATAGTTGTTTCTTCAAGCTCATAAATTATCTTTTAATGGGTATTTCTATTCTTTAAAGTAACAGGCTTTATAAGCCGCTTCAGCATATCTCCTACCAAGGATTATCTGACTGTCAGCACTAAAATGAGGGTCATTTTCATTGATCAGGGGCACCAATTCCTGGGATGACACACAATAGGAATAGGGAATATGCCGGGGAACCGTACGCAACATCTTATTAAATGCATCCGAAGTCCCATTCATCCGCCATTCGGCAATCTCTCCCACAATGACGGGGAGCTTTGTATCTCCCAGATCTTCCCGCAAATCGGCAACCAACTTTTGTAACTTCGCCATATACGCTTCCGGATTCCGGCTATCGGCTTCGCCCTGATGCCAGATAATCGCTTTCAACGTTCCGTACTTCATGGCTTGGCGTATACGTGACAAAGCTTCTCCATAATAATCATCCTTAGCTCCTTTCAACCATGAGTTTATGGAACTCCCTCCGCGTGCATTAACCACTAATCCAAGTTTACGCCCCGTTTTATCTGCAATGGCCTTCGCAAAAGAATAGGCCGGGCCTACCCCTTGCAGATCTATTTGCTTGCGGATAGTAGAGTACTTATTTAAAGGATTCCTTGCAGGTTCCATATCACCGTTCGGAGTCAGCAAGTATACATCCTTTATACTGCTTTTATAGTTATCAGTAATATATCCCCGTCCTGCCATGTTGGACTGGCCAATGAAAAGGAACAGATCAAGCTGGGGTATCATCGGTTCAGGGTTGACATATACACCTTCCGTTTCCAACCTGTATTTATCCGTGCGGAAGGGAAGGGCGGGAAAGCCTTCTTTATTAAAGAAATTCATATATTCACTATTTACCCAGAGAAAACGGACATCTACAGGATTATTTACCTGATTGCTCTTTACACGTACCCGATTATTATCAACAATCACTGCTTCAGCCAGATAAAACAGACCATCTTTACCGGCAACCATAAATCCGGAAAGCGAGGAAGAACCGTCTTTGGCAATAATCCCTGTACCCACATTCGCAAATTCCAGAAGTAAACTGCCGTCTCCGGTTTTCGTCTTCTTTCTAAATTCAGGTCCCTGATAGACGATCTTCTTACCATAAACTTTACCCAAAGCCAACTGTGCAAGGCGCCAGCCAACTGTATCTTTCACTATCGGATGAATATCTTTGGGATTTCCTTGGTCAAAAGCAACGGCCATACCTGTATTCTTCACATGCAGTGAGGTGAGGTATTGCGCTTCACGTAACTCATTCCAGTAACGGGTCTTTGTTTCAAATCGGGGTAACTGTACAAACAGGAAAGGAATATCTCCCTGCCCCCACGACGCCCTCCACTCCTTTATCATAGCGGGGAACAGTTTACGATATTGTGCTCCACGTGCTGTATTCGACTCTCCCTGATAGAAAATAAATCCTTTCAGAGTATATGGACTAACAACGTTCAACATCGTTTCGGATAAACCGACCGGACGACGAAAATTCCATTTTCCCATAGGTTCCGTAGGTTTACCTATGTATTGTTTCTTTTCTGCTGATAATTTGTTATACTCTGCCAGAGACTTAATATAACGGTCATATATTTTCTCGTACTCTCCAGGCTGATAAGCATCAGCAATACTATCATAACGCTCTATGACAGGGCGGAAGTCTTTATCGGACAACAGCAACTTCCGGCTCGTCCACGCCTCAACCGTCGTTCCTCCTACGGGTAGTTGAATGATACCGATAGGAATATTCAAATCTTTATGCAGATTCTTCGCAAAGTAGTAAGCAACAGCTGCAAACTCCGGTGCTGTCTCAGGAGTACAAATCTTCCAGGATGTTTCAGGCACTTCGTGTTCCGGATAGTATTTTCTCGGTACTTTATAATAACGTATCTGAGGATAATCAGCCAAATCGATTTCCGCCTTCGCGTCCTTCACCCTGCGCAAAGCAAACTCCATATTTGACTGACCACCCGCCAGCCATACGTCACCTACGAAAACATCTCTAAAACTAACCTTATTATTACCATTTATGACTTCTAATTTATAAGGTCCTCCGGCTTCTCCGGTCCTTAATGTGACCATCCATTTTCCATCAACAGCCTTACTCTTCCGACTGTGCCCTTCAAACAACACTTCAACCTGCGAACCGTCTGCCGCTTCTCCCCAGATCTTCACGTTTGCATTACGTTGCAATACCATATGATCCGTAAAAACATCGGCAACTGTAAACCCGCCGTCAGCAAAAACAACAATGCTGGTCAGAAATAAAAATAAAGAAAATAAAATGCGTTTCATAGTTCAATTCGGTTTTAAAATGACTCTGCAAAGATGTCCGTTTACCGAGTGAAGACATATAACAATCGTTCTTTTATGAAGCAACTTTGTACAGTCGTGTTTAATACTGGCATTTTGCCATCGGATTGGCAAAGTTTTGCCAACAGGGTGGCAATATATTGCCTCCTTATTGGCAACTATCAGAAATCTTATTCCGTATGATCCGGACGCCTTGTACTTAATATTGTTTTCAGCAATATCACCCGACGGTCTCCTTTCAGGGAAACTTTCATTCTATTCTTTATATGCGAGATATCTGTTTCGACACTTAATTGTTGCTTGGGTTGAAGCACATAGTTCCCTGTTGTTTTGTCATTGATGGTGATACTGATGTTAAGAGGCTCGTCCACAGGATTCTCCAATATGGTAATCATGGTTTTCTTCTTCCCGGACAATGTCATGTAGAAATATCCTTCGCCGCTGGTAGATGATTTACTGATCAACGGGCTTCCTCCTTTTGAAAAAGTGAATGGAGCCATAGGCCTTCTTCCATAAGGTACATATTGCACACCCGGTTTTGAATTCCACCCACCATAAGCACCGGCATACTGGTAACCATATTCATCAATCTTCACTTCATATCTGGGGTCATGCTCCTGTCCTTTTGGAATGATAGGAACAGCGTTTACCATCAGGCCATTACAAGGTGCGTTCACGATTCCCCGTTCGGAAGCATAATCTCCCCAGATAATTGAGTCAGTCACTTCCACATACGGTTCATGCTGCTTGTCGACAGACATATAACGAAGCATATTGAAAAGGAGTTTATCTGCTACGGGATCTACTCCGCAATGATTAATCAAATCGAAACCAGACAACAGTATGGAGCCTTTACCCATAAACATCTCCGACAAGGCTGTCGCAGCCAAAGCACGGCTATAGTTGGCAAGGACGGCTACATTCTCCATCCCGGATTCACGAAGATCATATCCTTTGTCCACCGGATAAATGGCAGGAAAGCCTTTTTTCGATTCATCATAGGAGGTATAGTCGGACCAAAGGCGGAACTGCTTAGGGGTTAATCCGTTAAAAACCGGATGATACGGACGTTCGAGATTGATATTCATACCATCCGCATACGCCAGAGACGGTGAAAGATAAACCGGATCATTATTGCTGTCTTTCAGAAACTCCACGGAAGTTGGCAGCCACGATTGATTGAATGTTGCAGCATCCTGTTGCAGGCAAATAATGCGCCCACCCTTACTTACATATTCTTTCAACTGCTCTGACTGATTATTCAGTGAATCATCCCATGAATTCTTAGCCAGAATTAAGGTAGAATTCCGGGGTAATTCCTTAACCATACGTACCGCTTTTACAAGGTAACCGAGTTTCTGCAAACAGCTCAAGGTTTGCTCTCCTGCCGAAGAATCGTACACATAAATGGTTTTCTTTATCACCTCTGTACCCCGCCAGTCTTCTCCGGCTATGAACAGTTCACTTTCATTATAGGACACCTTACTGCCTTTCGACCAAATCTCACCTTTCAGCATATAGTCTCCCGAAGGCAGATTCTGAGGAATATCTATCGACAAAGGCCTTTTACAAGTGCCATAATAAGGAACAGATGGAAGATTGACCTCTCCCGCCAATACTTTCTCACCTTCCTTTTCAATCCACCACTGCAAATGAACTTCATCCAAATCATTGCCATAATCATCGTCATTGACGACATGAGCTACCACCGCAAGCTTACTCCCTGCATAAATCTGCGACTGCCAATTCTCCCAACTCAGCAATATAGGCTGATAGCTGATCTGATATTGCCAGGCTACAGGTTTCGGTTTCATCTCGGCAAAGGACTTTACTCCATCCCAGTTATGAAATATAATTGTAAAAGGCATGGTACCTGCCAGGCAGCTGTTTTGACTTCTCAACCGACGGAATAATTCCGTTGCATTCTTCAGTACAAAAGCCTGATAGGTCATAGCTGCTCTGGCTTGTTCATCATCGGGCAGATGTCCTGTCCAACACTTCTGCGAACCCGGTTGTTTGGTTCTGGAGCAGAGGTTGAAACGCCCGTCTATTCCTGTATAGTTTCCTACACATTCGGTAAAAGTAATCGGTTGTACTCTTCCCGGATTTTGCCACATCGCCTTATCACGCATATTGAGATAAGTAAGGAAAGTATTATAATACCATCCCCAATACCTATGTACATCATAGATATCGCCCGAATGTCCCAGCCCATAACCGGTATTGCCTATATACAATCTGGTATCATCCCATTTCTTGAGTTCACTACACATCTTTGTCAAGAACTCCCGATACAGATCGCCCGTTTTACCTTCATAAGGCATTTCATTGGATAAAATATAGATGACTACGGAAGGATGGGGAGTGAACGGTCCCAGATCAATTTCTTTATAGGTTCTGAGTGACAGGTCAAAGTCTGTCGGTGGTGCAGTCTTGGTTGCATGTTTGGGGCGACCATACCGGCCGGCAAATATCATCATACCTTCTTCATCGCACACATCCATCCAATTCTGGTCATCGGGAATACGGATGATATTAATGTTCAGGCTCTTCATAAAGCGAACATAATCACGTGCAAAGTCTTTGCTTCTTTCCAGCTGTTCGGGTATTCCCCGCTCAGGCGGATTAATGGCATTACCCCGCAGATAGATAGGTTTATCATTCAAATAAAATACACCATCCCGCATCTTGAACTTTCTGAACCCAATCCGCTTATGAAAAGTTTCAGTACCCGCCTTTACTTCCAAGTCATAAAGTGCAGGATTAACAGGACTCCATAATTCAGGAGTCAATTGGTCTATTTTCCAGACCACCGTTGTATCCACTTTATTCTTAAAATAAAATTCTCCGGAATGATTGCACAATATCGCCTTATTCCGGGCATGCGTAATTACAGCATCAAGGGACAAACTTTCGTTCGCCTCAGCAGACAACATTACTTCAATCCTGATATCCTTATCGGTAGTGATAGGAGTTATCTTATGAACCTTTGCCGCCAACAGAGACAACGGAAATAATGCACATAAAGCACACAATAATCTTGTTTTCATAGTATCAATTATAATAGTAAACTTATTCTTCTCCTTTCTGATATTGGGCGGGAGTCACCCCGAACAACTCCCTGAAACGTTTTATGAAATAGCTTGGGGAGTTGAAGCCAACTTCATATGCTATCTCCGAAACAGTTTTCGTATCCATCTGTTTCAGTAGCATCTGCGCCTTCTTCAATCTGATATTCAGAATGAAGTCATTGGGTGTCTGCCCTGTGATACCCTTAATCTTCAGGAAGAGTTTGGTACGGCCGGTATTCATGGCCTGGGCAAACATATTCACGTCAAAATCCGGATTATCCAGATTCTGTTCAATACACGCTACACATTGTTCCATGAACTGATGGTCTGCGCTATTCGTTGCCAGTATATCCACATTGTTATCCATTTGTTTTGCATATTTTTTCTGCAACAGCTTTCTGCTGTTTACCAGATTGTTACAACGCATAAACAAATGTTTCACATTAAAAGGTTTAGTCACATAGTCATCTGCACCCATTTTTAACCCTTGCATTGTATATTCTTCGGCTGTCTGGGCCGTCAGTAGTATCACTGGGATATGGGATGTTTCAAAATTACTCTTTATCTTCCTACACATTTCTATACCGGACATCTTGGGCATCATGATATCGCTCAGTACAATATCAGGCTGTATTTCTTTTGTTTTTTCCAATCCTTCTTCACCATCCTGCGCTTCGCAAACGGAATATACTTTGGAGAACAGACGGACCAGTAAGCCTCTGAGTTCTTCATTGTCTTCAACAATCAGGATTTTACTCTTTGTATCTTCCGATTCATTAGCGGGATTCTCATCATCCATCACATCAGTCAGTGCCTTGTCACCATACATGGTCAATTCTGAAATGCATGATGAATCGATATCGGGAGTTGCCACTTTCTGTGAATCGGCAATGTGACTATCTCCCAAAGGCAATTCAACCACAAAAGTGGTTCCCTTTCCCTCCATACTCCGCACACTGATTTTGCCTTTATGAGCTTCAATTATACTTTTAGCAAGTGCCAATCCTATGCCCGTACCTTTCTGGTTGTCTGTGCTGTCGACCTGATAAAAACGATCGAATATCTTATCCAGGCTCTTTTCGGCAATACCGATACCCGTATCTGAAATAAGAATAACCACACTATTTTCATATTCCTGTACTGATAAGGAGACTGTACCACCCAGAGATGTATATTTGAAAGCATTGGACAGCAAGTTATAAATCACCTTTTCAAGCTGTACCACATCAAACCAGACTTCCAGATTCCTATCCTTATTAAGAAATTCAAGATTAATCTGTTTACCCCGTGCATACTCCTTGAAAGACAGATAGATTTCATCCAGAAACGCATAAATATCCTGCTTGCTGTATTTGAACTTTTCGAAACCTTGTTCTTGTTTCCTGAAATCAAGAAGCTCGGTTATCAGGCGCTTCATACGTAATGTATTTCGATGGATATTCACCAGTTTATTGTACACTAACGGCTGAATATCATTCCTTTCCATCAGCATCTCCAACTGGCTCACAATCAATGTGAGCGGAGTACGGAATTCATGTGAAATATTGGTAAAGAAACGAAGTTTGGACTGGTTCAGTTCTTCTATCTGTTTCTTCTCTTTCTTCTCATATTCAAGTGAAGCCCGCAACTTTAATTTGGAAGAATAGAAACTAACCACTATATAGACAGATACAATCAAAATAATAACGTAAATACAATATGCCCAGACCGATTTGTAGAAAGGTGGCTTCACCACAATATCAATTTCCTTAAAGATACTTTCCTTACCGGAATATTCCTCAGAACTCTTTATCTTTAGCTTATACTTACCCGGATTCAGGTTGGTGTAAGTAATGCCTTTACGATAACCTACACTCATCCAGTCTTTATCAAATCCCTCCAATTTATAGTAAATCCGGTTTCTCAGTACCGACACATAATTGGATAACGAGAAATTTATAGTGATGATGGAATGGTTATGATTCAGCGTAATTTGTGGCTGATACAAAATAGACTCAGAGAGAATATTGGAGTCATCATTCGGCAATATAACCTGGTTATTCACTTCCAATGAGGTGAAGTTAAGCTGATAGGGCTTTACATAAGAATTCAATTCTTTTTCAAAGAAAGATATCATCATCTTGGGACCGGAAAGGAATATCTCATTATCGCTGGCCACAAACAATCCGTAAGGGTTCAATGCCGTCATCGGAAAACCATTCTGTTTATTATAGTTATAAAAGCGCTGATTCTCCATATCAAAACGTGAAAAGCCCTGATTACTGGCTATCAGGAGGTAACCGGACAAAGACTCTTTTATATCGAGGATATAATCATTGATCAGGTCCGAATTGTGTGAGTTAAACGGTTTGAACGAATTGATATCCGGCTCATATAGGAATATACCATCTCCCGAAGAACCTGCCCAGATATTACCTTTCTTATCTTCAAAAAGTACATTTATCAGATTACTGCCTATAACCCGCTTCGAACTATTAGGAACGAAATACTCATCTTGTTTCCGGGTTTCAAGATTATATTTAACCAATCCCAATGAATATGAGAACCATAAATTATTGTTCCTGTCAAGAAGCATATCAATAATCTGCCTGTTATTGAGTCTACTATCTTTCAGTAGCTTTGTGCACTCTCCTGTTTGAGGATCAAATAGACCTATTCCGTTATGGGTTGCCAGCAAGAGATTTCCTTTATATGGAATAATTTTGCGTATTACATCATTGATCAACGAATTCCCTTTCCCCGGAATATGCCTGTAATTGGTAAATTGATGCGTTTTCAAGTCCAATTTATCCAATCCTCCTCGTAATGTACCTACCCACAAAGTCTGGTTTTCCTCATCTAAATGCAGAGATTGTACCGTATTGGATGCAAGGGAATTCTTATTTATATCATGCTTAAACTCTGCGAAGCTTCTTGTTTTTCGATCGAGATAGTTCACTCCACCACCTTCCGTTGCAATCCAGATACCACCTTTGGAATCTTCTTTCATTCGTCCGGCAAAAGGAGAGGTCAGCTTTCCTTGTTGAGATTCATCGGAATAATAATAGGTATAAATCTCATAGTCCGGATTAAACAGATTAACCCCGCCATAATAAGTGCCAATCCAGAAAGTTCCTTGCTGATCCTTCATCATACAGATGATGGAAGAATTACTCAGGCTATAGGGTTTATTATCTTCACTGTAATTGGTGAAAGTATTGGTAGTGACATCCAATTTATCCAAACCTTTAAAAGTCCCCACCCAATAGTTACCTAAGTTATCTTCAACCACACAACGGACGTAATTGCTGGAAAGTCCATTCTTATAAGGTGCATGCACATAGTTTGTTTTTCCACCGTTCCTGTCCAGTCGGAAAAGCCCGTCATCTTTGGTACCTACCCAAATATTCTTTTTGGAGTCTTCATAAATACAGGTTATATCCTTTATTGGGAGATAATTAAGCCATTTCTTATTACTGTCCAGCATGTACAAGCCATTATTCATGGTTCCTACATATAGGTTTCCTTCATGGTCTTCGGTCACACAGGACATGCGTACATCCTCCAGGTGATAATAATATTCCAACTTATCTTCCGCACGGTTATAGGTGAATAAAGAGTCCCTGGTACAAGTCCACAGCCGAGAGTTACCGTAACTAATGGCCTGAATATTATTATCGCGAATCGTATGAAAAATATTCTTCTTAATATCATATTCAACTACGGCATACTTGCAACGAATATAAATATGCCCGTCCTTATCACCACAAATCGTACCTATATTATTATTATAAAGACTATGCTTATCATTCTCAATCGGGCGGAATATATAAAAATCGGTACCGTTATAACGGTTCAAACCATCTTTAGTACCTATCCAGATTATTCCGAATTCATCCTGATAAATAGATGTAACTGTTGGTTGCGAGATGCCATTTTCTACTCCGAATGTTTGAAAATGGATATCCTGTGCGAACAACAATCCGGGAATCAAAAATGAGAGCAGTAACAGCATCCGCAACACTATTATTGATAAGGGAGTCTTTTTCATCATCGTATACTTCAGTTATAAGGTTCCTTTTTTTATAGAAACAAAAATAGCGGAATCTATGTACAACCTATATAAAAATAGGACTAATCTGTGTCGATATCGTACGAAAGCCCTCCGAATTCACCGATTCATACCCGGAACTCATCGGCTTTTCTACCGGAAATCACCCGGAAAGGCTATACAGGGATGAATAATTCGCTTACCTTTGAGCCATCAACCCATAACAATGGAATATGAATCAATAACAATAGAAATAATGGAAAAGAAACAAAACTTCCCGTCTCATGCAGGCTTATCGGGCAAAGCACTGATAGCTTCGCTCTTCATCATCTCCGGAATATTACTGTTTGCCCGTAACGTAGGTTGGATTACGTATGACTTATTTAGCATAGTGGTATCCTGGCATAGTCTTCTTATTGTATTAGGTATCTATACGATGACACACCGCCATTATCTGAGCGGTTCTATCCTCACCTTGATAGGCATCTATTTTTTAGTTGAAGGATTATCGTGGTTACCGGAGAACTCACAGACCATTATCTGGCCTATTGCACTGATCATAGCAGGCATCCTGCTCTTTGTAAAAGCCCGCCGTAGGGAACGCTGGATGAAAAGCCATATGAGCGGCCGTTACCAGGACTGGGCTAAAAGAAGAGGTGGACATATACACATGAATATGGAAAACAATGAGCAGCAATGCGAATCGGAAAACGGTTATCTGCGTTCCGACAATGCTTTTGGTTCTGTACGCCATGTCGTATTGGACGAATTATTTAAAGGAGCCAGTATCCGGGCTTCATTCGGAGGAACTGTCATTGATCTGCGTCACACGCATCTTGCACCGGGAGAAACTTATATCGATATCGACTGTACCTGTAGTGGAATAGAGTTATACATTCCTTCGGACTGGAATATTCTACTGCAATGCAATGCTTTTGCCGGCGGATGCGAGGATAAGCGTTGGCAGGGAGCGAATATTAATAAAGAAAGTACACTCATAATCCGCGGGAATATTTCCTTCGGTGGATTAGAGATTAAAGACTAATCCTATGAGAGCACATCCAATTATAGATTATCCTTATCGTTGGTTTCCGATGCTTGTGCTTGCATTGGTTCTGGCAATCATCCAGGCGACTCTGTTGTGGGGATATGCCGGAACTAACTGGCTACCTGCCATCATCGACGGAATCACAACAATCGGATGGCTTGCAGCATTGGCATATCTGGCTTGGTTTGTAGTAGGCCAAGTATCCATTCTCCAGACAAATGTCATTACGGTTGTATCAGGAATATTACTCTGGATTGCGGGCAGCTTCATGGTCTGCGACATTATGGTAAGAATTGCAGGAATACCTTATATTTCTTTTGTCTCCACCATACCTTTCAGGCTTCTGTTCGGCATACCGACATGGATAGCCATTATATTGTGGTATCACCTGATAGTAGTGAAAGATCCGGAAACACAAGAAGATGAATTCATTCTACCGCAAGCCGTAAAAGAAGAAAAACCGGAAGAGCAAGAGGAAACCATTGATCGCATTACTGTAAAAGACGGGTCACGAATACATATCATCAAAGTAGATGAACTACTATATATCCAGGCGTGTGGAGATTATACGACTTTGATCACCCCCACAGGAGAGTACATCAAAGAGCAAACCATGAAGTATTTTGAAGGACATCTGCCAAGTGACAACTTTGTACGTATCCATCGTTCCACCATTGTAAACGTGACACAGATATCGCGGGTAGAACTATTCGGAAAAGAAACCTACCAGGTGTTATTGAAAAACGGAACTAAATTACGGGTTAGCCTGACGGGCTACCGGCTATTGAAAGAACGACTGGGAATATAAAGACCTAAACTATTCTATAAAGCAAAAGCGAAGAATCCGCCCCATTGTGGATTCTTCGCTTCTTTTTTGATAGCAGATAAGGTTATCTGATTATTTCTTCTTATCGTCTTTCTTTGGTTCATCTTTTTGGGCTTCCTGCTTATCTTCCTTTCCTTCCGGGTGGATGATTCCCTTTACGGTTTCACCAATAGGCAGTTTGTCCAGTACACCGAGGCTCGGAGCAACCGTCTTCACCAGCGAACTCAGGAAGTTGCTTGTACCTCCGTTTCCACCATCGAATACAGTAATGTTTCCTAAATTCATGTGTTCAAATGCTTTCACCTGTTCTCCTGCAATTTCTTTCCATTGATCTACCATCTTATACTGGATGGCAATAGCCGGATTAGATTCTGCTGCACGTACCATGGCCTCGAAACCTTCAGCTTCAGCAAGCAATGATTTCTTCTTACCTTCAGCCTCAGCTTCCAACTTCATCTGGATGGCTCTTGCTTCAGCCTCAGCCTGTGCCAGAGTCGCTTTTGCACGAGCTTCCGCCTCACGGGTAATCTTTTCGGCAACAGCATCAGCCTGAAGAATGGCTTCTTGCTTTGCAACTTCAGCAGGTACAATCTTTTCAGCCTTCAAAGAAGATTCCACTTTACGGGCTTTAGCCTCTTCCACTTCTTTTTGAGCTATTTCGCGGGCAGCCTGTACGGCAGCTTCCGAACGTGCTTCAGCTTCACCAGCCTGTTTGTCGGCATTGGCACGCGTTACAGCCAGCTCCGCATCAGATTGTGCCACGGCTTTCTGCGCCTCATTTCGTCCGATGGCAGCTTTCTTTCCCGCTTCCGCCTGCTTAATCTCCATGTCAGAATTCAGTTCAGCAATACGGCTTTCCTTTTCCGTATTAGCCTGCTCAATCCTGATATTTTTTTCAGCTTCAGCCTTTGCCACCTGCGACTCTTTTTCAGCGTTGGCAATGGCTACCTGCGAGATTCGATCCTTATCAGCATTAGCCACAGAGATTTCCTGCAATTTCTTAGTTTCGGCAATGGCAATATCCTGGTCTTTACGCGTTTCGGCAACTTTCGTCTCACGTTCCTTTATTTGATTGGCAATCTTGATGGCACCCAGTTTCTCCTGTTCCTCAATGTTTGCCTGAGCCTCATTCAGTGCCTTACTTTCAGCTTCCTTACCTAAGTTGACAATATAATTGGCAGCATCACGGATATCGCTGATGTTGATATTCATCAGATACAAACCGAATTTGCGGAGTTCCGTATCGATGTTGTCCTTTACTTTAGAAAGGAATTTATCACGGTCGGAGTTCAGTTCTTCAATCGTCATATCGGCAATAACCAGACGCATTTGGCCGTATACAACATCCGTAATCAGATTCTGCTTATCATCAATCGTCAACCCCAGCATACGTTCGGCAGCATTCTGCATAACCTCATGATCGGTACTGATAGCCACCGTAATCGTAGTCGGTACATCCACACGGATATTCTGGGCAGACAGCGCACCGGTCAGTTTACAGTCTATCTGCATCGGTTTCATGGACAGGAATTCATACCCCTGGATTATCGGCCACACAAATGCAGCACCACCATGATACAACTTGGCTGACTTCTTATCACCGCCCGTTTTACCATATACTACCAGTACTTCGTCACTTTTACATTTCCGGTAACGGGAAAGAATACCAATGAAGGTAAGTAAGATAACCGCCACGAGTATGGCGGCCATAATCATCATTTCTTGTGTCATAAATCTATGTTTTTGAGTTTTGTTTTATTGAATATATAGAGTTCCGTCTTTATAGCCCGTAATAATAGTTTTATCACCTGTCTGATAAGTCTTGTTCGTTTCAGATACTACATCTATCTCACGCATAGCTCCGTCGCGACTTGCCTGTACAGTAAATCTGCCATCTCCTTGCCCGAAGTAGATGGTACATTCTCGGCCTACTAATTTTTCCGTCTTTTCCGTCTTATTCACCTGCTGTAACTGATAGGCTTTCTTATAAAGAAACCACACAGCGAAAACGAAAAACAGACCAATCAAAATGGCAATGGCATAACTCTGAATGTCAGTATTTCCAATCAGATACATGTACCATCCAAAACCGATACCGAAATGTGTCAGTCCCTTAAAAGACACCACGCTGCTGATGTCGGCATCCACGTCTGTATCCGCATCAATGTCTCCGAAGAAAATGGAAAGAATGAACTGTATCACAAAAATACCAGTTGTGACCACGGCGATAATCAGAAATATATTACTGCTCATAGGAATTTGAATTATTGTGGTTTACAATATATTTAGATATATTATTCCAAATATACACATTTGCAGAACATGCACAAAGAAACCGTTCTCTATTTAACAAAATTTTCTTGAGGAGGAAAGCAACATTACACAAAGATATTTGTTATGTTTGCGGACGCTATGATGAAACATCTACACTATATATTTCTGTTTATGTGCCTCTCATTAGGAATGTCTGTCATTCTGCAAGAGGAACAGCCGGCACTTCGGATGATTACCGAAGCCTCGACGGATACTTCCGTCACTCCTACGCAAACAGGATGTTTCATTTCGATGTCAGCAGATTGTTACTCAACCATTGCCCACCGCTCGTTTTTTAATGATGAAAACAATGAACGTAAAATCAACGGTATCCTCTTTCAGGAGAACTTTTATAATCAAGCTAATGCTCCATCAAAATTACTGAAACTTAAGATCCATCCGTCCGTGGGACAGATGCAACGTATATTCTCCACCCATTTACCGGTGGAACAAAATGCCAGCCTCTCTTTCACTCCCAGCGCTATCCGTTATTCTTACGGATATTACGTCTACGAGTTGAAGCATATTCTAATTTAAACCATCACTCTACTTGTTACTCCCCCCTTACCGGAGGTATGCCATTGGCATGTCTTTGGTCAACCTATTGTTTATTCACATCTAAATTAATGTAATTACTATGCTCGATTTATTAATAGCCACCCTCGAAATGATGGGGCTTACATTCGTGATCGGCTTCTTCGTGGCTTTCATCATCAAGATGATTGCCGTTGCTGCGGATTCATTCGACTTTTACAGTTCACACCAGAAAGAACTGCTTCGCCTGCGGCGCCTGCGCAAGTTGCGCCAGAAGGTGGAGCTCATGATACGGGATATCCCTATGGAAGAAGACGGACTCTACAACGATAAACGCGAAGAGTTCAGCCGCGGAGTCAACCGTGAGCTTTCCGATTATCGCGGATATTATCATGGAGTAAGCGCTGGAGTTTCCAACGCTAACCTGATGGATTACTACTATCCCGAAGATACGCACATGATGTATCTGAAGCAACAAGAAGAGATGTTATATCATAAGAATAAGAAACAGTCCGGAAAACCTGCCGGTAAGACCAAATAAGAAATAGTATGGAAAATATAGATTTCGCGACCCTATTCCAAGGTTTTGGAACAATGATGGAAAGTGGCTACCTGCTTGCATCAGCCCGTGTGTTTTTAATCCTTTTAGGTTTGTTACTCATATATCTGGGCTGGAAAGGAGTGCTTGAGCCTATGGTAATGATTCCGATGGGGCTGGGTATGGTTGCCATCAATTGTGGAACACTTTTCATGCCGGACGGCACATTAGGCAACCTCTTTCTCGATCCGATGCTTTCGGATACGGACGACCTGATGAATACGATGCAGATAGACTTTTTACAACCTGTCTATACACTCACCTTCAGCAACGGATTGATAGCCTGCTTTGTGTTTATGGGCATAGGCACGCTGCTGGATGTGGGCTTTCTGTTGCAGAAGCCTTTCGTCAGCCTTTTCCTGGCACTGTGTGCGGAACTGGGAACTTTCCTGACTATACCGGTGGCTTCGGCCTTGGGACTGACATTGCAAGAAAGTGCCTCTGTGGCCATGGTGGGAGGTGCAGACGGGCCTATGGTGCTGTTCACGTCGCTGGCTCTGGCCAAGCATTTATTTGTACCTATCACAGTAGTGGCTTATCTGTATCTGGGACTGACGTATGGCGGCTACCCGTATCTGGTGAAGTTACTGGTTCCGAAACGCCTGCGTGCCATCAAGATGACTTCGAAGAAAGCTCCCAAGAACTACGATGCCAAGGTGAAACTGGCATTCTCGGCTGTGCTGTGTGCAGTGTTGTGCTTCTTGTTTCCGGTGGCTTCGCCATTGTTCTTCTCTCTCTTTCTGGGAGTGGCGGTACGCGAATCGGGCATGAAGCATATTTATGATTTCGTTAGCGGCCCGCTGCTTTATGGCTCTACATTTATGTTGGGTGTATTGCTGGGCGTGCTCTGTGATGCACATTTACTGCTCGATCCGAAGATTCTGAAATTGCTGGTACTGGGCATAGTGGCACTGTTGCTTTCGGGTATCGGCGGCATTATGGGAGGATACATCATGTACTTCATTAAGAAAGGAAATTATAATCCGGTGATCGGCATTGCAGCTGTCAGTTGTGTGCCAACTACGGCAAAGGTGGCCCAGAAGTTGGTTAGTAAGGATAATCCGGACTCGTTCATTCTGGGGGATGCCTTGGGGGCAAATATCTCCGGGGTTATCACTTCGGCCATTATTACGGGTATTTATATCACGATCATTCCATATCTCTAAGATAATTATAAAGTAAAGGTACACTTGATTTAGGCGCGGAATCTGCAGGTTTCGCGCCTATTATTATTATCTTTGGGCTGAGAAACATCTTATACATATGAAAAAGCCGAATTTGAACCTGAAGCGAGCGTCAGTGCTGACCTCAACGCTCCTGTGCAGTGCCCTCCTGATAGCCGCCCCCCTGCGAAGGGAGCTGAACGAGGGTTGGAAGTTTAAACAAGCCAGACTCAACAACTGGTATCCTGCCACCGTGCCCGGTGTGGTACATACCGACCTGATGGACAACAAAATTATTGAAGATCCTTTCTTCCGCCTCAACGAACGCAGCATGCAGTGGATTGACAAGGAGGACTGGGTGTACCAGACTACCTTCCACCTCACCCCGGAGATGATGGAGAGGCAGAACATCGAGCTCGTTTTCAAGGGACTGGATACGTATGCTGATGTGTATCTGAACGAGAAGAAGATACTGGAAGCCAACAATATGTTCCGCGAATGGAGGGTCGTCATCAAGCCCCATCTGGAAGCCGGCGAGAATGTATTGAAAATCTATTTCCACTCTCCCATCAAAGTAGATATTCCCAAATGGGATGCTCTCCCCTATCAATACGAAGCAAGTAATGACCAGTCTGAAAACGGCGGGGTATTCAATAAGAAAGTCAGCGTATTTGCCCGAAAGGCAGGCTATCATTACGGTTGGGACTGGGGCCCGCGCCTGGTAACTTCCGGTATCTGGCGCCCGGTATACGTGGAGGCGTGGGACGATGCAAGACTCAATGACGTCTTCATCCGGCAGCAGGAAGTGAACAAAAACTGTGCAACCATTCTCGGAGAAATAGAAATCCTTGCGGACAAAGAGATAGAAAAGGCCAATATCAGTATTACCGAAGCTTCTTCCGGCAGAGTCCTGGCGGGACAATCCGTTTCGCTCAAGAAGGGGATGAACAAGATGTCATTACCTTTTTCTATCCGGAACCCGAAACTGTGGTGGAGTAATGGTCTGGGCGAACAATATCTGTACGATTTCCGCACAGACCTCACCATCGATAATCGTACGGCTGATACTCAAACTAAGAAAGTCGGCCTGCGCTCGCTTAAGATTATTAACCAACCGGATAAGGATGGAAAGACTTTTTATGTAGAATTGAACGGAGTTCCTGTCTTTGCCAAAGGCGCTAATTACATTCCACAGGATAACTTCCTGCCACGTGTCACGCGGGAACAGTATGAAAAGACTATCCTCGATGCAGCTAATGTCCACATGAATATGCTCCGCATCTGGGGAGGCGGTATCTATGAAGAAGATGTATTCTATGAACTTTGTGACCGCTACGGCATCCTTGTCTGGCAAGATTTCATGTTTGCATGCAGTCTTTATCCGGCTGAAGGGGAACTTTTGGAAAATATCCGTCAGGAAGCTATTGACAATGTAAAGCGACTCCGCAACCATGCCTGTATTGCCCTTTGGTGCGGCAACAATGAATGCAACGATGCTTGGTTCAATTGGGGTTGGCAGAAACGATATAAAAAACAGAATCCTGAATACGAACAGATCATCTGGAAGCAGTTCAACGACCAATACAATGTCACCCTTCCCCAAGTAGTCAAAGAATATGCTCCTGAAAGCTTTTATTGGCCTTCTTCCCCCTTTGCCCGCTATGATGGCGGCAGTGACGACCACAATGGTGACCGACATTATTGGGAAGTATGGCACGGCAAGAAGCCGATTGAGATGTACAATAAGGAACGAAGCCGTTTCTTCAGTGAATATGGCTTCCAGTCTTTCCCGGAGTTCGAATCGGTGAAACGCTATGCTCCATGTGAGGAAGATTGGAATATCTACTCGGAAGTTATGATGTCTCATCAGCGCGGTGGAGCCCATGCCAATGAACTGATTGAAACTTATCTGCTGAATGAATACCGCAAGCCGAGAGACTTCGAGGCTTTTCTTTATATGAATCATGTGCTGCAAGGCGATGCGATCAAAACAGCCATCGAAGCGCACCGCCGGGATATGCCTTATTGTATGGGTACGCTCTTCTGGCAGCATAACGATTGTTGGCCGGTAGCTTCCTGGGCAAGCCGCGACTATTATGGTCGCTGGAAGGCACAACATTACTTTACCCGCAAGGCTTACCGGGATATGCTTGTATCTCCCATAGCTGATGAATCAGAGATATTGAAAGTTCAAGTAGTCTCCGACCGCCTGAAATCCTGTGGCGGAAAACTTGAGGTAAGTGTTATAAAGCTGACAGGTGAAGTTCTGAACCAGTATAATCGTAATGTAAAAATAGATGCTAACAGTAGCCGGACACTCTTTTCCATTCCACTGGAAGAAGCGCTGAATGGGGCACGCAAGGAAGATGTCTTTGTTCATGCTGTCTTGTCGACGGATAAAGGAAAGAACGACTATGCCAATAACTACTTCCTGGTAAAACAAAAAGAAGTCAACTATCCGCATGTTATGATTACGAAGAGTATACAGCCCATCGAAGACGGTTTTGAAGTGACGCTCAATAGTGATAATTTTGCTCGTGCCGTATTCATCGCTACCGGAGATGCAAACAGTTCGTTCAGCGATAACTATTTCGATATACTTCCCGGAAGTTCTGTTAAGGTGGAAGTTTACACAGATTTACCGCAGAACGTACTCGAGAAACAATTAAAGATCGTTTCGCTTAGTGATGAATATTGAGTATGAAAAACCCCTCCGAAGAATTGGCTTACTTCGGAGGGGTTCAGAACTTTCTATGGTTATCGAGTTTCTTTCAAAGCCGCATCCAAGTCTATACCTAAGGCTTTAGCTACCCCTGTACCATAAGCCGGATCCGCTTTATAGCAATTACGCACGTGGCGTTGCTTTATAAAGAGTTCGGCATCACCCATGGCACGGGCAGTATTTTCGCACGTTAGTTGCTGATCCTCCGCAGACATCAGGCGGAAAAGATCACCCGGCTGGCTGAAGTAATCGTCATCATACTCACGTTCGTTATAGTTATAAACGTCACCATGAACTTTCAAAGGCGGTTCTTTCTTTTCGGGAGAATCCTGCCATTCGCCGTAGCTGTTGGGCTCGTAACTCTTGGCACTACCATAATTACCATCTACACGCATAGCACCGTCGCGGTGGTAAGCATGGAACGGACAGCGGGGTTTATTTACCGGAATCTGCTCCGCATTCACCCCAAGGCGATAGCGCTGTGCATCACCGTAGGAGAAGAGACGTCCCTGCAACATCTTATCGGGAGAAAAACCGATACCTTCCACAATATTCTGCGGATTGAAAGCAGCCTGTTCTACCTCGGCGAAGTAATTCTCCGGATTACGATTCAGCTCCAGGATACCTACGTCCTGCAACGGAAAATCTTTGTGCGGCCATACTTTCGTAAGGTCAAAGGGGTTAATGCGATATTTGTCTGCCTGCTCTTCCGTCATCAGCTGAATTTGGAATTGCCACTTCGGGAAGTCACCCTTTTCAATACTCTCGTACAAATCGCGCTGGTGCGATTCACGATCCTTGGCAATGATAGCTTCGGCTTCCTGGTCGCTCAGGTTCTTGATCCCTTGCAGGGTACGCAGATGGAACTTCACCCAGATACGTTCGTTGGCAGCATTATAGAAACTATAAGTATGGCTGCCGAAACCATGCATGTGACGATAAGAATAAGGAATACCACGAGGGCTCATGGTGATGGTCACCTGATGCAACGCCTCAGGTAGCAAGGTCCAGAAGTCCCAGTTATTGTTCGGGCTACGCATATTAGTGCGCGGGTCACGTTTCACAGCATGGTTCAAATCGGGAAATTTCAACGGGTCACGCAGGAAGAATACAGGCGTATTATTTCCCACCAAATCCCAGTTACCCTCTTCCGTATAGAACTTCATGGCAAAACCACGAATATCACGTTCAGCATCCGCCGCTCCCCTCTCACCGGCCACGGTGGAGAAACGTACGAAGCACTCCGTCTTCTTGCCCACTTCACTGAAGATGGCGGCACGGGTGTACTTTGTGATGTCATGTGTTACGGTAAATGTACCATATGCACCGGAACCTTTGGCATGCATACGTCTTTCGGGGATTACTTCACGGTCGAAGTGTGCAAGTTTTTCCAGAAACCAGGGGTCTTGCATCATGATAGGACCACGTTGTCCTGCAGTTTGAGTGTTTTGATTGTCGGCGATCGGGCGCCCGTTAGCAGATGTAAGTTTTTTCTTTTCCATGGTGTTTTTGTTTAGATAACTAATATATGAAACAAAAGTAAGGATTCTTAAGTTCACATCAAACAGATAAATTCTATGGATAGATAGACAAAATCTATGTATCCACACGGGATGACTAATTCATTGAAAATTCATACCTTTGCAAACAAAGAATAAAGGTATGAAGTACATATATTATTTTCTACTTGTCCTCTGGTTCATCCCCGCATCCGCCCAAAAAAGCGAAACTGCAAAATATCTGGAGAGCATCGGACTGGTGAACATCGCCGAAGCAGACAGCAGCATCGTCATAGACCTGATGTACACCCGCGCGGACAATTTCACCGGAAAAGTCCTCTATGAAGATTTGCACGAAGCCTATCTGCATCCCGACGTCCTAAAAGGACTATTGCAAGCACAACAAGAGCTGAAGAAACATCACCCTGCGTATCGCCTCATTGTATATGATGCCGCCCGCCCGATGAGTGTACAGCAACAAATGTGGAACGTGGTGAAAGGCACCTCCAAGAACATCTACGTCTCCAACCCCGCCCGTGGTGGCGGACTGCATAACTACGGTCTGGCAGTAGACATCAGCATACTGGACGAAACGGGACACCCCCTGCCAATGGGAACAAAAGTAGACCACCTCGGTCCAGAAGCACATATCACCCATGAAGCCGCCTTGGTACAAAGCGGAAAAATCACCAAGCATGAACAGGCCAACCGGTTACTGCTGCGTAGCGTCATGCGCACCGCAGGCTTTCGCGCTTTGTCCAGCGAATGGTGGCATTTCAACTGGTGCAGCCGGCAGGAAGCCAAACAAAAATACAAGGTTATACCCTAAAGTTTCCCATATTCCTTTATATTTGTGCAGACAAACCGGGTAAGAACTTCATCCCACGCAACTATGAAACAAGCTCTCAAACTTATACTCTCCACCCTGATGGGTGCATGCATCGGCTTCGGTGCAGTGGTGCTTTGCATTACATTCTTTGCGGAAACCACCCTCAGTGAATTCTTCGGCAACATGGGGAATGTACAGCTCAGCAGATTATTGCTCTCCTGTATCCTGTCATTGGTCTGCCTCATACTTGCTGTCTTCGTACAAATCATCCTGCACGAAGGCGGACATCTGATTTTCGGGCTTGCTACCGGCTACCGATTCGTCTCTTTCCGTGTGGGCAGCCTCACCCTGATAAAAGAAGGCGGAAAGTTCCGATTCAAACGCTTCTCCATCTCCGGCACGGGCGGCCAATGCCTGCTCTCCCCACCGGATAAGCCTTACGAACAAATGCCTTATTTCTGGTACAATGCAGGTGGGGTACTGATGAATCTGCTGACGGGAATCATCGCACTTATTCTTTGGATTTCGTACCCTGAACTGCCGTTACCCCTGCATCTATTCCTCCTATTTTCCTTTATCTGCGGTTTCTTCCTGGCGCTGATGAACGGCATCCCATTGAAAATGTCGGGCATCACGAATGATGCCTACAACCTGATATTGATGCACCGCGACCTAAATACCCGAAAGTACCTGGCCCTGCAACTGTCCGTCAACGCTGAAGTTCAGAAAGGCATGAGACTGAAAGATATGCCGGACGAATGGTTCCCGAACGATGAAGTGACAGACTACAAGAATATCATGCAGGTTGCCGTAAAATTACTCTATATCTCGCGCTACGTCGACCGGAAAGAGTTCAAGACAGCGCAGAGCCTTTTCAGCGAGATAGAGCAACACAAAGAAGAAATTGTAGGATTATACGTAAAAGAAATCGAATGCGAACTCTTGTTCCTCGAACTAATAGGCGAACGAAGACAAGAAGAAGTGGAGCGACTTTATACAGACAGGACAAAGAGATACATCCAGCGATACAAGATCATGATGTCCTCCAAACAACGCCTGCTGTGTGCACTTGCCTTGTATTGGGAGAACCGGCCGGAGCGTGCGAAGGAGATTTATGAAAAGGTAGTCCGTAAGCGGGACAAGTATTTGCTGCAAGGTGAAGTCAACTCTGATCTGGATATCATGGAGACGATGCTTCGGGAAGCATAAATACAACTGTAAGTGAAGCCATTATTATTTTCTTTGCATTATTACTTTATAATAATTATCTTTGCATAATCATCATAAAGTAAAGAAGCCATGCCAATCATCCGAAACCCTTTCATTATAAACGGATACATATCCCCCGCCTATTTCTGTGACAGGAAAGCGGAGAGCGAGATACTTATCCGCCAAATGACTAATGGTAATAATATCGCGTTAATCTCAACGCGAAGAATGGGTAAGACAGGATTGATACGTCATTGTTTCCAGAGTAAAGAAATTCAAAAGATATATTACACATTCTTTGTTGACATATATGCGACCAAATCTCTACGTGAGTTTGTGTTTGCCCTTAGTAAAGAAATTATTGAGTCATTGAAATCCTCGGGCAAGAAAGCAATACAAACTTTTTGGGAAAGTATGAAGTCGCTGCAAGCCAGTCTGACATTCGACTTTAATGGTAACCCTTCATTCAATTTAGGCCTGGGAGACATCCAGTCTCCGGATGCTACATTGGATGAAATATTTCATTATCTGGAACAGGCAAACAAGCCCTGTATCGTAGCCATTGACGAATTCCAGCAAATTACCAATTATGCAGAAGACAATGTAGAAGCTATCCTGCGTACTTATGTGCAACATTGCAACAATTCCTATTTCATCTTTGCCGGAAGCCAGAGGCACATTATGGGTAATATATTCCTGACAGCATCACGTCCCTTTTATCAGAGCGTATCGATGATGCATCTGGAAAGCATTCCTTTAGAAGAATACATCAAATTTGCTCAGAAACATTTCAAAGAAGCAAATAAGACTATATCCAAAGAAGCTATCGAACAGATATACCAATATTTTGAAGGCATTACCTGGTATATGCAGAAAGTACTGCACACCCTTTATGACATGACACCCGTCAATCAGATTGCCGATATTTCGATGGTAGAGGAAGCCATCTGCCAAATCATAGGTTCATTTCAATATACCTATTCCGAAACCCTTTTCCGAATGCCCGAAAAACAAAAAGAATTGCTCATTGCCATAACCAAAGAAGGGAAAGCAAGTGCCATCACCTCCGGTGCATTCATCAAGAAATATAGATTGCCATCTTCCAGCTCCGTGCAATCGGCATTAAAAGGACTGTTGGAAAAGGATTTCGTCACGCAAGAGGCAGGAACTTATCAGATTTACGACCGTTTCTTCGGATTATGGCTTCAAAGAAACTACTAAACGACAAGGTTTATGGAATTGAATGACGAAACCCTTCGTTTTATACACGAACATTGCAAGGATAATGTACGCAACCTGGCTCTGCAAGCACCGAAGTATCCCGGTGTGGATATGCCTGTTGCACTGACACAGATAGCAGGCAGACAGGCGGCGGCAGAGAAAATACCGTCCTGGTATGCAGAAGAAGGCATTCTATATCCCCGCCACCTATCGTTAGAACAATGCTCCTCGGAAGCTACAGCACGATACAAAGCATCTATCATTCCGGAGTCTTCCTCTGGCACACTGACCGACTTAACCGGAGGGTTCGGCATAGACTGTGCTTTTCTTTCTCCGAAATTCCATCACGTCACCTATGTGGAACGACAGGAAGCACTTTGTGAGATTGCTTCGCATAACTTTCCACTACTGGCTCTGAACCATATCCGGATAGAAAACAAAGACGCCATCCGGCATCTGCAAGAAATGTCTTCCGTCGACTGGATATTCATTGACCCCGCCCGTCGCGACGGACATGGCGGTAAGACCGTTGCCATTGCCGACTGTGAACCAAATGTAGTCGAACTGGAACCCCTACTGCTCGAAAAAGCACAGCACATCATGGTGAAACTCTCTCCTATGCTCGACTTATCTCTGGCCATTCAGGATTTAAATCACGTACAGGAAGCGCATATCATTTCTGTAAACAATGAATGCAAGGAACTCTTACTTATCTTAGGACACAACACTATTGCCGCAGAGAATATTCCCATCCATTGCATCAATCTGCAAACGAAGGATGGGAGAAATACAGAGCCAACCGGACAGTTCTTCACTTTCACCCGCGAACAGGAACAATCAAGCCCCAATGAATATACCGGTACTTTAGATAAGTATCTGTATGAGCCCAATGCGCCCATCCTCAAAGCAGGGGCTTTCCGTAATGTAGCCTGTATATATAAGGTAAAGAAACTGCATCCTAACAGTCACCTCTATACTTCCGGTGAACCGATAAAGAACTTCCCCGGAAGAAGCTTCCGGATAACAGGTATATGTACATTGAATAAGAAAGAACTAAAAAGCGTATTAGGAGATCTGAAGAAAGCCAATATCACGGTTCGTAACTTTCCAAGTTCAGTAGCGGAACTCCGTAAACGTATCAAATTGAACGAAGGCGGAGAAGTTTATCTGTTCGCTACGACCTTGATTAATGAACAGAAAGTCCTGATCCGGTGTGAGAAGACAGAAATAAGGAACTAATACGATATGTTGCCGGAATTGCCCCTTCTGGACGGGGTATGAGGGAAAGTTGACGAGTTAACAGGTTTCCTTCCTTTCTTTTCCGATATAAGTTAAATGATAATTCATTGTATATTTCATCAGTTAGCAATTATACTTACAAAAAGCTCATAAATTTCCTCCTTTCCCGCAGCTACTCCTCCGACTCGTTGAGTGAATCTGATTCAGTCAGGGACTGAATACCTTTCACTCACTGACTGAATGCCTTTCAGTCC
>ENA-UPXC01000555-UPXC01000555.1-human-gut-metagenome-genome-assembly--contig:-NODE-555-length-61727-cov-5.428532_pt1 | contig 61727 bp, 53 predicted proteins | sample MGYA00250047_ERZ773371 | MGnify/ENA primary metagenome ERZ773371 (study PRJEB29103, sample SAMN06111975) | human gut metagenome | biome: human gut; feature: ankylosing spondylitis patient; material... | reverse complement strand
AGTGTCATCATTCCCATAATACTCTTTGCATTGACTTTGCGGTCCCCATCTTCCACATAAATCTTACTGTTGTACTGGCTTGCTACCTGAACCAGTACTGCCACCGGTCTCGGCTCCAGTCCGGAAGCGAGCTGAATGGTAATTGGTTTCTTAATCATAAATACTACTCCTCCTTGCCTTCACGCAAATCATCTGCGATCTGACTTAGCTTTCGCAGACGATGATTGACTCCTGACTTTCCCACCTTCGGGGACAACATATCCCCCAGCTCCTTTAAGCTGGCTTCTGTGTGCTCCAGTCTGAGTCTGGCTGTCTCCTCCAGATCCATCGGCAGTTTGTCAAGTCCGATCTTCTCCTGTATATATCGGATATCCTCTGCCTGTCTGACTGCTGCGGATACGGTCTTGTTTAAATTCGCCGTCTCACAATTTACTTTTCGGTTTACCGAATTGCGCATCTCTTTCACAATTCGTACATTCTCCAACTGCATGAGAGATATATGCGCCCCCATCAGCCCCAGAAGTTCTACAATCTGAGATCCCTCTTTTATGTACACCACATAATGACGTTTGCGAAGAACTACTTTGGCATCCACATCATAAGAAGCCAGCAGCTCCTGCAGCTGTCGCGCTTTTTCCGGTGCTGTACAGACGATCTCAAAGTGATAGGATTTCTTCGGATCACTGACAGAGCCAACTGCCAGAAATGCTCCCCGTATAAAAGCCCTTCTGCAACAGTTTTGTCTCAACAGTCGATGGTGCATAGGTGACATGCATTCAGAGACGTTTCCATCTTCATCCAGCAGACAGGTCTCACCCAAAAGCCGCCTTGCTTCCGGATCCTTGGATACGATCACGGAGTAAAACCGGACTTCTCTGCTTTTCCTGACAGAAACCTCAGCTCTAATATTAAATGTTTTTCTCAATAATGTAAAGTACTTTCTTGCAACTGCAAGGTTTTCTGTCTGTATTTTTACACAGTATCTGTCATTTTCTGTAATGACGATCTTTCCGCACAGACTTAAGATCGCTGCAGTCTCTGCCAGACGGCAGTGCCGCCCGCTTGCAATCTGCTCTGAAAGTTCTTCTTTCACTTCCGAAGAAAAGGACATATGTGCCTCCTGAACCTATTTTCCTCTGGCGGCATCCTTCCCAATATCCCGATGCTCCAGCTTGATGCCGTAATCTGTCTGATCTGACAGACGCTCATATAATTTATTCGCCAGAGTCACTGAACGATGCTTTCCACCGGTGCAGCCAATGGCGATCACCAGCTGATTCTTACCTTCCAGCACATAGTTCGGCACCAGAAAACGGATCATATCCTCCAGCTTGTCCAGAAAAATATGCGCCATGTCGTAACCCATGACAAAATCCTGGATTTCTTTATCATTACCGGTCAGTTTCCGAAGATTTTCATAATAATATGGATTTGGAAGGAAACGGACATCAAAGACCAGATCCGCATCTGCCGGAATTCCGTACTTGAATCCAAAGGACAATACCGTGATCATCAGATTCTTAAATTCCCGGTTCTGTACAAAGATTTTATCCAGTTCCTGCTTCAGTTCCCTGGTAAGGAGCTGACTGGTATCAATGATGTAATCTGCATGTTTTTTCAGGAATCCAAGCCGTTCACGCTCCAGCGTGATTCCCTGCTCCACACGGCCGGATTCCGCCAGCGGATGCATACGTCTTGTCTCCTTATACCTCTTGACAAGCACATCATCAGAGGCATCCAGAAACAGGATCTCATAATCAATATGTTCTGCTGTCAGGCGCTCCAAAATCTGTTCCAGCTGGCTTAAGGATTTACCGCTTCGGATGTCAATACCGATGGCAACCTTTGTGATCTCGCTATTTCCTGAAGCAGTCAGCTCAGCAAATTTGTCTATAAATGGAACCGGAAGGTTATCCACGCAGAAATATCCTGCATCCTCCAGCATCTTCAATGCGGTTGTTCTCCCTGCACCGGACATACCGGTCACGATCACCAGTCTCATTCGTCTCCATTTCCTCTCTTATCTTAAAAACCTAACATTCTTACTTCTGGTTCCAGTTTTACCTGGAATTTCTCATACACCTGTTCCTGTACTTTCCGGATCAGGTCTGCCACATCAGCAGCCGTTGCTTCTCCACGGTTAATTACAAATCCACAGTGCTTCTCTGATACCTGGGCATCTCCCACAGAAAATCCGGAGAGTCCCGCATCCTGAATCAGTTTTCCTGCAAAATATCCTTCCGGCCGCTTAAAGGTACTTCCTGCACTTGCATAATTCAGCGGCTGCTTGGTAATTCTTGCTTCTTTCAGTTCTTCCATCCGATTCTGGATCGCTGTCGGATCTCCCGGGGTCAGCTCCAGCACTGCTTCCAGCGCCACACTCTTCTCATGTAAGACACGGCTGGTGCGATAGCCAAATTCCATCTCAGCTCCTGTGTATTCCCGGAAGCTTCCGTCCTCACACATCACCTGTACCAGACGGACCACATCCTTCATCTCACCGCCGTAAGCGCCTGCATTCATGACCAGCGCGCCCCCGATGGTTCCCGGAATCCCGGAAGCAAATTCCATTCCGGTCAACCCTTTTCTTCCTGCCTGTACAGCCACTTTGGACAACAGCGCACCTGCCTGTACATAGACCTTATTTCCTTCGATCCGCATGGCGGACATGTTTTTGAACAGATGAATAATGACTCCATCATATCCCTTGTCACTTACCAGCAGATTGCTTCCATTTCCTACTATATAATAGGGGATCTGCTCACTTTTGCAGAACTCCACCACTGATTTTACATCTTCTGCAGATCCTGGCTCCACCAGCGCACGGGCCGGTCCTCCCACACGAAATGTGGTATGCTTTTTCATAGGCTCATCATACAGAACATGCCCTTTGCCGATCAGTTCTTCCAGCTTTGTTAACATCTTGTTCCCCCTGAAGTCTCTTTTTTTCATACCTATTAGCATACATCAATTTATCGTTTTTGAGAAGTCGCTTTTTCCAAATAATGCTTCACATAATATCCTGTATAGGACTCTTTCACTTCTGCAATCTCTTCCGGTGTTCCCTGTGCAACCACCGTTCCGCCGCCATCTCCGCCTTCCGGTCCCATATCAATGATATAATCAGCAGTCTTGATCACATCCAGATTGTGTTCAATAACGATCACCGTATTGCCGCCTTCTGCCAGTCTCTGGAGGATCTCGGTCAGCTTATGCACATCTGCAAAATGAAGACCTGTGGTAGGCTCATCCAGAATATATACCGTCTTGCCTGTACTTCTTCGGCTCAGCTCGGTAGCCAGCTTGATCCGCTGTGCCTCTCCGCCTGACAATGTAGTGGACGGCTGCCCCAGCTTAATATAGGAAAGTCCCACATCATAGAGCGTCTGGATCTTTCTTCGGACAAACGGCACATTTTCGAAAAAGTCCAGTGCTTCCTCCACTGTCATCTCCAGCACATCGTAGATGCTCTTTCCTTTATATTTTACTTCCAAAGTCTCCCGATTATACCGTTTTCCCTGGCAGACTTCACATGGCACATAGACATCCGGCAGAAAATGCATCTCGATCTTGATAATTCCATCACCGGAGCAGGCTTCGCAGCGGCCGCCCTTTACGTTAAAGCTGAACCGTCCTTTTTTGTAACCCTTGGCTTTTGCATCCGATGTAGATGCGAACAGATCCCGGATCATATCAAATACACCGGTGTAGGTAGCCGGATTGGACCGGGGCGTTCTTCCGATGGGGGACTGATCGATGCAGATTACCTTGTCAAGCTGCTCCATGCCTTCAATGGTGCGGTGTTTACCCGGAATGGTTCTTGCCCGGTTCAAGGTCTTCGCCAGCGTCTTATAAAGAATCTCATTGACCAGTGAACTCTTGCCAGATCCTGACACACCTGTCACGCAGGTCAGCACTCCCAGCGGAAACCGCACATCAATATTCCGCAGATTATTCTCTCTTGCGCCACGGACGGTCATCCACCCCGTCGGTGTCCGTCTGGTCTCAGGGACCGGGATCTGCAGGCGGCCGCTAAGGTACGCTCCGGTCACAGATGCCGGATTCTCCATCAGCTCTCTGGCTGTGCCGGTGGCAACTACCTGTCCACCGTGTTCTCCTGCTCCCGGTCCGATATCCACAATATAATCTGCTGCCAGCATGGTATCCTCGTCATGTTCAACCACGATCACTGTATTTCCCAGATCCCGCAGACGACACAGGGTTCTCAGCAGCTTGTCATTATCTCTCTGATGAAGTCCGATACTTGGCTCATCCAGAATATAAGCAACGCCTACCAGCCCAGAACCGATCTGAGTTGCCAGACGGATACGCTGGGCTTCACCGCCGGACAGTGTTCCGGTAGCACGGGTCAGGGACAGATAATCAAGACCCACATCCATCAGGAATCGGATTCTTGCACGAATTTCTTTCAGGATCTGTCCGCCGATCAACTCCTGTTGATGAGTGAGTGTCATCTGTTCCAGAAACTGCTGCAGATCCCGCACCGACTGATCTGTCACCTCAAAAATATTTTTATCACAGACAGTCACCGCCAGTGAAGTCGGTTTCAGTCGCTGTCCTTTACATGCACGGCAGGGCGTGATCCTCATAAAGCTCTCATACTCCTGCTTCATGGCATCGGAACCCGTCTCGCGATACCGTCTCTCACAATTCTTGATCAATCCTTCAAATGCTACCGGATAGATGCCTTCACCTCTCTGCCCTTTATAATGGACCATCACTTCTCTGCCATCAGTTCCATGGATCAGCATATGACGGATCTCTTCCGGCAGTTCCTCATAAGGAGTATTCAGGTTAAAGTCATAGGCCTCTGACAGTGCTTTCAGGATCGCATAGGTAAAGCTGGACGGATCCGTACAGGACTGCCATCCCATTACCTGGATGGCTCCCTCTGCAATGCTCAAAGCTTTATCCGGGATCATCAGATCCTCATCAAATTCCATCTTGTAACCAAGTCCGGAACACTCCGGGCAGGCACCAAAGGGATTGTTGAAGGAAAAACTTCTCGGCTCCACTTCCTCAATGCTGATACCACAATCCGGGCAGGCATAGCTGGAACTGAAGGTCAGGATCTCCCCGTCGATCACTTCCACCACCAATAGTCCATCCGACAGTCCAAGCACTGTTTCAATTGAGTCTGCCAGACGTTTCTCGATCCCCGGCTTTACTACCAGACGATCTACCACGATCTCAATGAGGTGCTTGTTATTTTTCTCCAGCTTGATCTCCTCGGACAGATCATACAGATGCCCATCAATCTTCACACGGACAAATCCGCTCTTTCTGGCTTTTTCCAGCACTTTCACATGCTCACCCTTCCGGCCTTTGACCACCGGAGCCAGCAGCTGGATCTTCGTTCTCTCTGGCAGCGCCATGACATGATCCACCATCTGATCCACACTCTGCTTGTGGATCTCTCTGCCGCATTTGGGACAGTGTGGTGTACCGATCCTTGCATAGAGCAGACGGAAATAATCATAGATCTCCGTCACTGTTCCCACCGTAGATCTTGGATTACGGTTGGTGGATTTCTGATCAATAGAGATGGCCGGAGACAGTCCTTCAATACTCTCCACATCCGGCTTCTCCATCTGTCCTAAGAACTGACGGGCATAGGAGGATAAGGACTCCATATAGCGTCTCTGCCCTTCCGCATAGATCGTATCAAAGGCCAGGGAAGATTTTCCCGAACCGGACAGACCCGTCAGAACCACCAGCTCATTTCTGGGAATCTCCAGACTGATATTTTTCAGATTGTGCTCATTGGCACCTCGAATCTTTATAAATTTTCTTCTCTCTTCAGACATTCTTACTCCTCATTCTGCAGTTTCTTCAGTTCGATCATCTGGTCACGCAGGGCTGCTGCAGTCTCAAAATCCAGATCTGCCGCTGCTTTCTTCATCTTCTTCTGTACCTGCTCGATCAGTTTCTTCAGTTCCTTCGGGCTCATGGATTCCGGATCCTTCTCAAACTTCAGGTCATCCTGAGCCACTTCCCTTGATATACGGATTAGATCCCGCACAGCCTTGTGAATGGTCTGCGGTGTGATGCCGTGTTCCTCATTATATGCCTTCTGGATCTCCCGTCTACGGTTGGTCTCCTCGATAGCCAGACGCATGGAATCCGTCATATGATCTGCATACATGATGACATGACCTTCACTGTTACGTGCCGCACGTCCAATAGTCTGGATCAGAGAGGTCTCCGAACGCAGGAATCCCTCCTTGTCCGCATCCAGGATCGCTACCAGCGTGATCTCTGGAATATCCAGCCCTTCACGAAGCAAGTTGATACCCACCAGCACGTCAAACACATCCAGACGCATATCCCGGATGATCTCCATTCGTTCCAGGGTATCCACATCCGAGTGAAGATACCTCACCCGAATGCCCAGTTCCTTCATATAATCAGTCAGATCTTCTGCCATCCGCTTAGTCAGTGTAGTGATCAGCACCTTGTGTTTTCCTTCTACTTCCTTGCGGATCTCCCCGATCAGATCATCAATCTGTCCTTCCACCGGACGCACAGACACCTCCGGATCCAAAAGACCGGTAGGTCTGATGATCTGCTCTGCTCTCAACAGCTCATGCTCCGCCTCATAGTCTCCCGGTGTTGCCGACACGAACAACATCTGATTGATCTTACTCTCAAATTCTTCAAAATTCAATGGACGGTTATCCTTGGCAGATGGCAGACGGAATCCATAGTCCACCAGCGTGTTTTTCCGGCTCTGGTCTCCAAAATACATTCCGCGGATCTGCGGAATGGTCTTGTGGGACTCATCAATGATGATCAGAGAATCATCGGGAAAATAATCCATCAGCGTGTGCGGCGGCTGTCCCGGCTTCAGGCCTGCCAGATGTCTGGAATAATTCTCAATTCCCGAACAGAATCCCGTCTCCTTTAACATCTCGATATCAAAGTTGGTACGCTCTGCGATCCGCTGGGCTTCCAGCAGCTTGTCCTCGCTCTTAAAATAACGTACCCTCTCATCCAGTTCTTTTTCAATCTCCACCACTGCCCGCTTGATCTGATCTCCGGGTACTACATAGTGAGATGCCGGGAAGATCGCCACATGCTCAAGCTCTCCTTTGATCTCTCCGGTCAGTACATCGATCTCAGTGATCCGCTCGATCTCGTCTCCGAAAAATTCCACGCGGACTGCAGTATCCGTGGATGCTGCCGGAAAGATCTCCACCACATCCCCGCGGACACGGAAGGTACCACGCTTAAAATCCATCTCATTCCGGTCATACTGAATGTCGATCAGTGCCCGCAGGATCTCATCCCGATCCCGCTCCATGCCAGGCCGCAGAGATACCATCATCTTCTCAAAGTTCTCCGGCTCACCTAGTCCATAGATGCAGGATACACTGGAGACGATGATCACATCCCGCCGTTCGATTAGTGCCGCCGTTGCCGACAGACGCAGCTTATCGATCTCATCATTGATAGACGAATCCTTTGCTATATAAGTATCGCTGGAAGGCACATACGCCTCCGGCTGATAATAATCGTAATACGAAACAAAATATTCCACCGCATTTTCCGGAAAGAACTCCTTCATCTCTCCATATAACTGTGCGGCCAGTGTTTTATTATGGGCGATCAGCAGCGTCGGCTTGTTCAGCTTCTGGATCACATTTGCCATGGTAAATGTCTTTCCTGATCCCGTCACGCCAAGCAGTGTCTCAAACTGATTGCCCTCCTCAAATCCCTTCACCAGCTGGTCAATGGCCTGTGGCTGGTCTCCGGTCGGTTGATATTCAGATACTAATTTGAAGTGATCCATAGTCTTCTCCTGATTGATCTTTGCTTCTGTTCCTAGTATTGTTACCCATCAAGTATATCATTCAAAAGAAAAAAAGTACAGAACAAACTCGAATGTTTGTTCTGTACTTTTTTCTTAATCATTCAGATTCCGTGAAGACCGGTCTTTATGGAGTTCCGTCATATAATTGTACCAGATATCCAACGGATAGGTGGCTCCCGACAGAGAGTGGGTACTACGTGGGGAGTCAAATCCGACCCACACGCCGGTGGTGTAGTAAGCTGTATATCCCACAAACCATCCGTCAATGTTATCGTTGGTGGTTCCGGTCTTTCCGGCGCAGGGCATATTGGTCAGTGCTTTTCCGTGGGCGGTTCCACGGGTCAGAACCCCTTCCAGAATGTTGGTCATCTCATGAGCAGCCGAAGACTGATAGACCTGCTTCTCTTCTGTTTCCGGCCTGACGACCACATTTCCCGCGCTGTCAGTGATCAGGGTGACACAGGTAGGCTGGCGGAACACACCTTCATTTTCCAATGTAGCATAAGCAGATGTCATCTCCAGACAGCTTGCACCTTTACTCAATCCACCCAGTGCAGCGGATAACACATAATCGCTGTCCTGGATCGATGAAAAATTCATATTCAACAGATACTGAAGCCCCACCTCCGGTGTCAGTTCCCGGAACAGTTTATATGCAACCGTGTTCTTGGACTGTTCCACTGCAGTCCGAAGCGATATGGCTCCGGAATAACTTCCTGCATTGGAAGGTCCATCCGGCTCCTTGGAATCGACCACCGTGGAAGAAGCCGTGTAGCCACGCTCCAATGCCGGCGTGTAGACGATCAATGGCTTGATGGAGCTTCCCGGCTGACGGAAGCTTAAGTAAGCCCGGTTATAATCCGCAGACACATCATCCTGGCTGCGTCCGCCTACAATAGCAGTGACCAGACCAGTCGTGTTATCAATGGTAACCGCTGATGCCTGCAGCGCATAGGATCCGTTGTTATTTCTCGTATTATAATCTTCCAGTTCCGTATCTACCGTCGTCTGCAGCAGTTCCTGCGCTTCCATATCAATGGAGGTATAGACCTTGTAACCATTGTTGTACAGCATATCATGACAGGTATCATAATCCTTCCCCGTCACTTCCATCAATGCTCTCGTTGCACATTCATAGATATACGTATGTGCCCATGTACGGGTGTAGGACGGGCTGTACGGATTCAGTGTGATCTTCTCATTTACCGCATCCGTATATTGCTGCTCATTGATGATCCCGTCATCCAGCATATTCTGAAGGATCAGATTCCGGCGCTCTATCGTCTTGTCCGCATGAGTCAACGGATCATAGATACTTGGATTGTTGGGAATTGCGCATAAAAATGCCGTTTCCGACAGATCCAGATCAGACACACTGCGGCTGAAATATTTCTGACTGGCAGCCTCGATACCATAACATCCATTGGAAAAATAAATATTATTGATGTAAAATTCCAACAGCTCGTCTTTGGAATATTCCCGTTCCATAGCATGGGCAATAAAGATCTCCTCCACTTTACGTTCCCAGCGGATGGTATGAGTCAGATAAATGTTCCTCACCAGCTGCTGTGTGATCGTACTTCCGCCCTGGGTGATCCGTCCCTTTCCGAGCAGTGAAGTCACCGCACGCACAATAGCAAATGAATCAGAACCATGGTGCTTGTAAAACCTCTTATCCTCAATACTGACAAATGCCTGTTTTACCAGTTCTGGAATCTGGTCAGAAGTCAGATAAATAATATTTTTATCGTTCTGCAGTAATGCGATCCGGTTGCCGTCGGAATCATAGACTTCCCCCACCTGCCCAGTCTGAAAATCACTGGCAGATGACTCCCTGGCAACGGTCTGTGCTTCCAGATACAGAGAAAATACTTTCTGCGGATATCCTGCCACAAAAAACAGTCCGATCGCACCAAGTACAATACACAATACACAGATCTGTGTCAGATGAAATACAAAACTGTTCATGTTCTTGCGGGAATGCTTCTTTGTTGTGGTCTTTTTGTGTTGTGATTTTTTATGATGTGCCCTTTTCTTTGTCTGTTTATCAGGTAAATGTTCGTTCTCCATAATCGGCCCCTTTATTATTTCTCTATTACTTTGTGATTTCATCACTCAATAATTTCGCCGTTCGTCAAGAGTGAGCAAGCGCTCTTTGACTCTCTTGCGCTCATTATTTCATATTTTGGCAGGAAGTTCAACCATGGCAGAACAAGATTTCTATACTTCTGCGGTGCAGTCTGTTATAATAAAAGCCACTTACAGACGGAGGACTGACTGTGAACTACGTGATTTCAGATATTCATGGCTGCTATGAGCAGTACATGAAATTATTAGATAAAATTCATTTTTCAGAGAGAGATACTTTATATCTGCTGGGAGATCTGGTAGACCGTGGACCTGAGCCCATGGAAGTGGTCAAGGACGTGATGCGGCGAAAAAATGTGGTGACGATCATGGGTAACCATGACTACCGGGCACTGCGGATCCTGGAGCGTTTCGATATCGGCGAGACACCGAACCCACATGGAACCATCATCAATTCCGAGGATCTGCTGACCTGCAAATACTGGATCAAAGACGGCGGAAAGTCAACGGTACAGGGATTCTTAAATATGAGCCTTCATGAACGAAGTGAATTTCTGGATTATTTTCGGAAGATGCCTTCTTATCAGAAAGTGACAGCCGCAGACAAAACTTACATTCTGGTTCATGGCGGCATCCGTGATTTTGAAGAGTCGAAACCTCTGGAACAATATAAACTTCAGGACTTTATCTACGAACGGACCGATTATGAAAGACGATATTATTCCGATCCTTCCATCTATCTTGTGACCGGACACACCCCCACCCAGCTGATCCGGAAAGATATGGAACCACTGATCTACGAAGGTGCCGGACATATCGCCGTGGACTGCGGCTGTGTCTTCGGAGGAAATCTGGCCGCCTATTGCCTGGAAACCGGAGAATGCACCTATGTGGAGGGATATGAGAAGTAATCAAATACTCTCGAAAACCTACAGCAGCCCTGAGCGGTAGCAATAAACTGCGCTTTTATGCTACCACTCAGGGCTGCTATATTTTATATTTTTTTATGGAATTGGCGCCGGTTCATTACTTTCCTGTGCCGCAGCTCCACCTTGATCCTGCGCTGGTGCTGCCGTTCCAGCGGCTCCGCCGCCGGACAATTCATATTCACTCGGCACATAGACACCGCCACTATGAACCGTACAGGTTGCTGCCTGCAGATTGGCACTGATACCATATGCCGTATCCTGCGTTACTGCCTCTGCCACTCCCTCCTGCATTGCCGGAAGAAGCAGTTTCACCTGCGGTACCTGATTCGGGCACATGCTGGTTGCCAGAAGTCCTGTATCTGCACAGATATTTACGATCACATGATGATCACAGGTCTCTGTCGGCACGGTTCCTTCTGCAAAATATTCATTTCGCACAATACCTTCCCGACCATCACTGTCACACAAGCCAGCCACTGCCAGTTTGCCTGATTTGGTACAGATGGTTGCCTGCACAATTCCTGAAGGTTTCTCAAAATCTTTATTTTCCAGACCTTCATGGATCCGGCTCATAACTTTCGCCCACAGTTTCTTGTGGAAGCTGGTCTCACCGGCCTTACTGCTCAACTCATGCTTATACCCGTTGTTGTCATAACCAACCCAGATACCTGCCGTGTAATACGGGGACATACCAACAAACCATACGTCACGGTTTTCAGATGTGGTACCAGATTTACCAGCAGTAGTCATATTGGTGATCTTCGCCGAACCGGAAGTTCCGCCTGCACCATTGACAACATCTTTCATACAGTCGATCAGAAGCCATGCGTTCTGCTCGGAGATGACCTGCGTCTCATCCGGCTCGTTGTCCAGGACTACATTTCCTTCATTGTCCACAACTTTGGTGTACATTCTCGGTTTGATATAGTCACCCTTATTGGCAATACCTGCATAAGCGGCTGTCAGTTCCAGATTGGATACGCCGTTGGTGATTCCACCCAGAGCAGTTGCCTGACCATAGTCTGTATTAGAGCCCTCCAGTGACAGGCTGGTAAATCCAAACCGAAGCAGATAATCAACCGCTACCGGAGTAGTCACATCCGTAATGGTCTTAACTGCCATAATATTCATGGAACGGGTGATCGCCTCGCGAATCGTTGTCCATCCACGGTATGGAGTATTTTTATCCCAGTTCTTTACCAGTCGGCTGTCCGCACCGGAATATGCATACGGTCCATCATATAATACAGTTCCCGGTCCATAACCTAATTCCTCAAAAGCAGGAGCATAAGCTGCCACGATCTTAAAAGTAGAACCAGGGTTTCTGAGGGAATCAGATGCACGGTTCAAAGTTTTGTTCGCAGTCTTCTCTCCACGGCCTCCGATCATGGCAACCACTTCGCCAGTTGTCTGATCCATGATCACCATGGAAGCCTGTGGCTGCATGATAAAGGAACAGTCTTCATAGACCGTATCATCATCTGTAATTCCAAGAGTTGCCACATAACCATCAATAGCTGCCTGTGCATCATCCTTGGAGCTGTACAGAGGTTCATAACTGCTGTCGTTCTGTTTATAGTAGGAGATCATCATTTCCTGACTGTAATTGGTGGTATCTCCGTTAGGCTTCACCACAGTCATGGCCCACTCAATACCTACCTTTACATTGCTCGGGAAATTCTCTTCATTTGCAAATTCTTCATCCAGCGCTTTTTGTATACTGGGACTTTGCGTACTGTAGATCTTCAATCCGCTGCTATACAGCGCATTGGACGCCTGGGAATCCGTATATCCGGCTTTTTCCACCAGATCAGCCTTTACCTGATCGATCAGCTCATCTACAAAATAAGAATATACTGTGTTGGTTGTCTCTGTTGTTTCATTATTTTCCTGGATCCGTGCATATACATCATCTGCCAGTGCGTCTTCATACTCACTCTCTGAGATGTACCCCTGATCCATCATATTTTTCAGAACCAGTGCACGACGCTCTTTGTTCTTATCCGGATGCTTGATTGGGTTATATCCGCTGGGGCTCTTAGTGATTGCCGCAATAACCGCTGCTTCAGAAATATCCAGTTCACTGACGCTCTTTCCAAAATACCGGTTGGCTGCCGCCTGAACGCCCAGGCAGTTCTGCCCCAGGTTAATGGTATTCAGATAGCTCTCCAGAATCTCATCCTTAGACATGACCTTTTCCAGCTGGATCGCCAGATACTGCTCCTGCAGCTTTCTCTCGATCTTATCCAGCATGCCGTCCTCTGACATGAAGTCAAAGACATTATTCTTCAGCAGCTGCTGGGTGATCGTACTTGCACCCTGTGTAGTTCTGAATCCGCTGACTACAAATTTGACTCCCGCACGGACCATACCCTGAATATCAATTCCATTGTGTTCATAGAAGCGCTCATCCTCGATAGCGATAAATGCTTCCTGCACATGCTTTGGAATATTATCCAGCTTTACATACGTACGGTTGGTTCCTTCTGCCACAAGCTCTGCCGTCTTGTTACCGTCCGCATCATAAACAACGGATTTATAACCTCTTGGCAGTACACTGGCACTGGTAATGTCAGGTGCATTTTCCATAACACCTTTAATAATACCGATTCCGCCGCACAGACCGGCGACGCCCAGCGCAATGATCAGCACCAACAGTGTCTTCATAAAGACGACTCCCAGTTTCTTACCCATCTTGGTACCTTTTCCTTTGAGAGCCTTCTGTTTTCTGGAGGTGCTTTTCTTACTGTAATTCATTCGTTGGCCTCCTTTTATTCGCTCAATACTTCGATTGCCTTCTGCAGCTGGTTATCATCTGCACTTTCTGTATCTTTATCTAAAACAATATCTGGTGCAATTCCTACTTCATGAATATTATTTCCTGCCGGAGTATAATATCTGGACACAGTGATCTTAATGGCAGATCCGTCGCTTAAGGGGAACAGGCTCTGCACGATTCCTTTTCCAAATGTCTGGGTTCCGATCAGTGTTCCCACTCCATAATCTTTGATGGCACCTGCGAAGATCTCGGATGCACTGGCACTGTTTCCATTGACCAGCACAGCCATCTTTCCGTCAAAATAATGCTCCGCATCGGAATATTCTTCCTGACGATTTCCATATTTATCTTCTGTATAGACGATCAGACCTTCTGGAAGCAATTCATCCAGGATATTACAGGTCACATCCACCAGTCCGCCGCCGTTGTTGCGAAGATCGATCACAAGATCCTGCATTCCTTCTTCTTTCAACTCATCTAACGCGCTTAAGAACTGGTCATCTGTCACATCATCAAATTCTGTGATTCCAATATATCCGATGGTATCTGTGAGCATTCTGCTCTCTACTGTCGGAACTTCGATCTTTCTTCTGGTTACCGTAAGATCGATCTCCTCAGTGCCTCTCATCACACTGATATCCACAGCTGTGCCTTCTTCCCCTTTCAGATCTGTCACGACCAGAGACAGATCCTGTCCGGTTACTTCTTCCCCCTTTACCTTGTAAAGAATGTCGTCAGGCTGAAGTCCCACTTCTTCTGCCGGGGATCCTTCAAACACCTGTACAACCGTGATGATACCGGTGGAATAATCCTGGCTCAGCATAGCACCAATACCGCTGTAATTACCATTGGAGCTCTCCATGAAGCTTGCATACTCATCTGGTGTATAATAGCAGGTATATATATCTCCAAGTCCTGCCATCATCCCTTTATAGATGCCGCTTTCTACATTCTCATCTGTGTAATCAAAGAGGTAGTACTGATTGATATAGTCGTTCAGTTCCTCCATCTTCTCTGTGATCTCTGCTTCATTTTCCAGACTTTTGTTCAGGCTGGTGTGTGTGAACATTTTATAGAAATAGGGCGCAGCACATCCGCCCACGCCCATCGCAACCACACACAACAGAATGCCACAGAGCAGCCCTTTTCCAAAAGAATGCCGCTTCGGTCTTTCTTCCATCTGTTGTCTCTCCTTTTTTACTCCTCACATTCTATGTCCCAATCAGTTTACATAGCCCAACGGGTTCACATAACTTCCATTGACGATCACGCCGAAATGCAGGTGCGGTCCGGTTGAAAATCCTGTGGATCCCACAGCAGCGATGGTCTGCCCTTTGGAAACCACATCACCTTCTGATACATAGCGTGCAGAAGCATGCATATACACCGTTGATATCCCATTTCCATGGGATATAACCACATAATTTCCTGCTGAAGAACTATATGCAGAGGTTGTCACTCTGCCGGAAGCTGCTGCCACAATGGCAGAGCCCGATGATGCTCCAATATCGATTCCTTTATGATAGGTGGATGCTCCTGCAACCGGAGCCGTACGCTTACCAAATGTACTGGTGATCCGATGACTGGCCGGACATGGCCACATGAAACCGGAGCTTCCTCCGTCTCCATCACTGGCCGCCGCTTTGGCAGCTGCCGCCGCTGCAATCTGATTCTCCACCTGTGCCAACAGCTTTTCCTGTTCGTTCAGCTGCTTTTCATATTCGCTCTGTTCGCCGGAAGCGGAATTGATCTGCTCCTGATAGCTGTTGATCTCGGCTGTCTTGGCATCCATGGCTTTGTTGACCGCCTGCTTCTGTGCCTGTACTTCACTCAGCAGATCTTCCTGCTCCTGCTTTTCTTGCTCCAGCGCTTCCTTCTGTTCTTTTATATCCTGCATGGTATCACTCAGCTTCTGCATCATCCGCTGATCATATTCAGACACCTGTCTTGCATATTCTACCCGATTTATCATATCTGCCATACTGTCCGCTTCCAGAAATGCAGCCAGCATCGACGGATTCCCGTTTTCATACAAATAGCAGATCCGCGTTTTCATCATCTCATACTGATCCTGCGCATCCGCTTCTGCTTTTTCCAGCTCTTCTGTACGAGCTGCTATATCATCTTCCGTAGCTGCTATATCATCTTCCAGCTTTTTGATCTGGGAAGAAAGAGTATTCATCTGCCCGTCAAGCTGATTGATATATGACTGAAGATTGCTCTTACTGTTCTTCAGTTCCTTGATCTTGCTCTCTACAGTGGAAATATCAGACTTCAGTGACTTGATCTGGTCAAGCGCATTATTTCGCTTCTGTTCCAGTTCTTTTGTATAACTGTCGTCCTCTTCTTCCTCATCTTCATCCTCTTCATCATCAGACGTGTCCGACTCTTCTGCCGCATACACACTGTCAATCGCTGTGCTGACCCTGCCAGACGCAAAAGCCAGCACTGCCATGCCAAGCAGGATACCGATCGTTCTTTTTCTCATGTTCAGCCTCCGGCCTGCACTCCTCTATACCTTCAGATGTCTCTGAATGGTCACTATACTTCCAAAGAATCCAATTCCCACACCCAGTGCCATACCTACCGGAAGCAGAGTCTGGAACAGCTGCGCTGCAGGAAGAAAATCCATCACATTGCTCAGTCCTGTAAACTGGGTTCCCACATAAGTGATCAGTTTATTATACAGGAAATACAGAAGGATCAGCGGGAAGATCGCTCCCACCAGTCCGATCACAATACCTTCAATAAGAAACGGTGCTTTGATAAAGGAATTCTTCGCTCCGATCAGTCTCATAATACCAATCTCTTCTCTTCTGACGGAGATACCGATAGCAACTGTATTATTGATCAGGAAGATCGCTACTGCCAGCAGCAGCCCGATAATTGCAACCGACACATAACTGACCAGTCTGTTGAAATCTGTCAGCATGGATGCAACCGAATCTGAACGGTTTACTTTTCTTACCTTATCCAGTGATTCAATATAAGTAACCAGATCATCCTGTTTGGAAATATCCTTCATATAGATCTCAAGGTTCGAACTGTTTGCCAGCGGGTTATCATCTACAAATGCCTCAGCAACTTCCGGATTGCCCTCAAAATATTTCTCCTGATAGCTTTTCCATGCTTCGTCCGCTGAAACATAGACAACCTCCGAGACACCGTCACGCTTGGTCAGTCCCTGTCCGATCTCCAGGATCTCATCCTCTGTGGTTCCTTCGTCAAACAGAACCGTTACTGCAACACCCTCTTCCGCTTCTCTTACAAAATGCTGAAAATTCTGTACCATACAGAAAAAGATGCCAAACATAAATATACATGCTGCCATGGTTGCCATGGAAGCCAGTGAAAATAACTTGTTTCTCCAGATATTTTTAAATCCCTGCTTAAAGCAGTATCCTATCGTATTGAATCTCATCCGATGTACCCGCTTTCTTTCTCGTCTTCCGTAATGATTCCCTTCTGCATACGGATCACTCGTTTTTTCATCGTATTAACGATTGCCTGATCATGTGTAACCACAAGCACCGTCGTACCGCGGGCATTGATCTCCTCCAGAAGCTTCATGATCTCTCTGGAGGTCTTGGGGTCAAGATTTCCGGTCGGCTCATCTGCCAGCAGGATATCCGGGCTGTTCACCAGCGCACGCGCCAGTGCCACTCTCTGCTGTTCTCCACCGGAGAGCTGTCTTGGAAATGACTTGTATTTTTCTGCCAGTCCCACCAGCGACAACATGGCCGGAACATTTTTCTTGATCTCTTTGATCGGTGTGACAACAACTCTCTGGGCAAATGCCACATTCTCATATACATTTCTGTCTTTCAGAAGACGGAAATCCTGGAATACACATCCGATCTTTCTGCGGTATTTGGGGATCGCGCGCTTTTTCATACGTCCAAGATTCACACCATTTACACGGATCGTTCCGCTGGTGGGTTCCAGTTCCTTCAAAAGCAGCTTGATCAATGTTGATTTACCCGAACCGCTGTCACCTACCACAAATACAAATTCTCCCCGCTCAATATGCAGGCTGATCCCATTGATGGCGCCCACGCCATTGGGATATTCTTTCACCACGTTTTCCAGTACAATCATGGAAATCCTCCTAAGTGTCTTACTTCAGCAGCGGCATACTGCCGCGGGAGACTTTTTAATAATCCAGAGTCTCCATATACTTCATATATTTTACAACCATCAGTGCGATCTTGAACGTGATGGCATCTTCAAACACACGAATGTCAAGTCCTGTGGACTTTTGTAACTTATCCAGACGATATACCAGAGTATTTCTATGAATGTAGAGCTGTCTGGAAGTCTCCGATACATTCAGGCTGTTCTCAAAGAACTTATTGATCGTTGTCAGCGTCTCTTCATCAAAATCATCCGGCGATCTGCCGTCAAAGATCTCTCTGATAAACATCTTGCACAGCGGAATCGGAAGCTGATAGATCAGACGACCAATTCCCAGGGAGCTGTACGCAATAATATCTCTGTCATCAAAGAAAATACGTCCCACATCCAAAGCCATCTTGGCTTCCTTGTAGGATCTGGATACTTCCTTGATCTCACCTACAATGGTTCCCAGCGCCACATGAATATCTTCTCCATCCTGTGCCACTACACCTTTCATGGCTTCTGCTTCCTGGAACATCTCATCATAGCCTTCATTCAATGCCAGTTCTTTTACCACGATCACGTTCTTCTCATCTACGGCTGTAATGAAATCTCTGGATTTCGCACCATAGAGATTACGCACGCTGTCCAGTGCTGCATTCACACGCTCGCGGTCGCTTTCTATAATAAATACCACACGACGTACTTCTGTTGCAATATGCAGTTTCTTTGCACGGTTATAAATATCTACCAGAAGCAGATTATCAAGCAGCAGGTTCTTGATAAAATTATCTTTATCAAAACGCTCTTTATAAGCAGTCAGAAGACTGGTCAGCTGGAAGGATGCCATCTTTCCCACCATATAAACGTCATCACTGGATCCCTTTGCCAGTAGAATGTACTCCAGCTGATTTTCATCAAATACCTTAAAAAACTGATATCCATGAACCACCTGACTGTCTGCCGGTGATGAAATAAAAGCCGCGACTTCACCGCCAAAATTCTCCGGCTGTGCTTCTGTTGACGCAAGGGTCTGTCCCTCCATGTCCAGTACGCACAGGTCGATCCTGGTAATCCCCTTCAGTCCATCAATGGTGTTTTGAAGTATCTGATTCGAAATCATAGCATGTCCTCTCCTTTATAACGATTCTTTTTCCCCTGAAACCCCTAGATACTAAATATCTACGTTATATAATAATGCAAAATAGCAAAAAAAGAAAGAACTTTTTTATGAATTTTTATGCATAAATCCATGACAGTTCACATAAAGTGTAGTCAAAGAAACCCCGATACAGGAGTCTATCCATGAGTTCAAAAACCAGAATATGGGTCTTCCATATGAAAGAACTGATCTACACCGCAATCTTTGTTGTACTGGGCATCGTACTGCTTCTGCTCCTGATCTTTATGTTCTCAGGAGACCATTCAGAACGCACTCTTACGGATCTCTCCGGAAAATATACAGCCGGGATCTACACTGCTTCCATGACTCTTGGCGGCAGTCCGGTGGAAATAGCAGTAACTGTGGACCGGGACTACATCTCTTCCATCACCTTTCATCAGCTGGATGAGACCGTAGCAGCCATGTATCCTCTGATGGAACCGGCTCTTCATGATCTCTCCGCTCAGATCTGTGAAAAGCAGTCTGCGGAGGATGTCTCTTATTCCGAAGACAGCCAGTATACCTCCATGATGCTCATGAGCACCATCCGCACTGCTCTGGAAAAAGCCGAAAAATAAAAGAAGCCACTCCCGGAAGTCTTATCTTCGGGAATGGCCTTCTCTTCCAAGCCAGACAAGCACAGCGCCTGCCATAATAAAGAAGTCTGACAGATTAAATACCAGCTCATTCAACCGTTTCCATGGAGAATGGAAGCGGATATAATCTGTTACATAACCTTTCCTGCAACGATCATACAGGTTGGACAATGCTCCTCCCAGCAGGAACGTATATCCGGTCTTCTCCATCTTCCGATCTGGCTTTGTCAGCACCCACGCAAACATAGCAGCAATTCCTGCAGTCACACAGCCGCTCCAGCGGATGATCTTGTCCATGTGTCCCCTGGCATGTCCTCCGGCTATTCCATAATTATGTAATCGCTTAATCCCTGCCAGCCCTCCAGGAAGAAGATGTTCTTCTTCCTGTTCAGGCAGCTGCTCGATCTCCTGCTTCACTGCATGATCCAGCTGAAACAGTCCCAAAGCAAGTTGTACATATAATAATATCATCTCTTAACCCTGCATTTCCAGTGCGGGCACTCCGCGCATGGTGATCAGCGGTCCGCCCTTATGTTCAATATAGTCGCCGGTGATCGTCACCTGTCCGATATTATCATCTTTTGGGATCTCGTACATAATATCCAGCATAAAATCCTCAATGATCGCACGCAGTGCTCTCGCACCTGTATCTTTTTCCATCGCTTTTTTGGCGATCGCAGACAGCGCATCATCTGTAAAATCAAGCTTTACTTCATCCAGCGCCAGCAGCTTCTGATACTGCTTCAGGATCGCATTTTTCGGCTCTTTCAAGATACGCACCATCATCTCTTCACTGAGTCCATCCAACGTGTAGATGATCGGTAATCTTCCAAGAAATTCCGGAATCATGCCAAAATTACGAAGATCCTCTACAGTCACTTTCCGGATCAGATTCTTTTCATGATCATATTTATCCTTCAGATCTGCCCGGAAACCGATAGAAGACTGTTTATTCAGACGCTCCTTGATAATATTTTCAAGATCCGGGAATGCACCTCCACAGATAAACAGAATATTTTTCGTATTCACAGTCTCCAGCGGAACCATGGCATTCTTGCTGTTGGCTCCCACCGGCACTTCTACCTCTGCACCTTCCAGCAGCTTCAGCAGTCCTTGCTGTACAGATTCTCCGCTCACATCACGCTGATTGGTATTGCGCTTCTTGGCGATCTTATCGATCTCATCAATGAATACGATTCCTTTTTCTGCCTTCTCCACGTCATTGTCTGCAGCTGCCAGAAGCTTGGACAATACACTCTCAATATCATCACCGATATAGCCGGCCTCTGTAAGAGACGTAGCATCTGCAATGGCCAGCGGTACATCCAGTAATCTGGCCAGGGTCTTTACCAGGTAAGTCTTGCCGCTTCCAGTCGGTCCGATCATCAGCATATTGGATTTTTCGATCTCAATGCCATCTGCATCCGGACCTGCAGCCACTCTTTTATAGTGATTGTACACTGCCACGGAAATCACTTTTTTCGCCTGCTCCTGTCCCACTACATATTCATCCAGGCTGGCTTTGATTTTATGAGGTGCTGGGATTGAATGGATATCCAGCACTTTTTCCGGCTTTTTTTCCTTGTCCGGTGCTTTTTTCTTTACTTTCTGACGACCCGGGAAGATGTTCTGGAGATCTGACAGATTCACCATACTGATATTGGGCATTCTGGAGAAATCCATCTTACTGTAATCCACATTGCCATTATTCATCATATCCAGTGTTTTCTGCATGCAATCCTGGCAGATGCAGATCTCATCGGTCAGATGGATCATCTTTCCCGCTTTACTGCTTGGTCTGTGGCAGACAAAACACGCCTCCTGGCTGCTGTTGTCATCCGGATTCTGTCCTTCTTTTAATTCTGTATCTTTTTCGTCTATGTTCATACTTATTATTCTCCTCTTTTCACTGGTTCAATTATATAGTACCGTTTTGCCATCCGCAAGTGAACTTTTTATAAACAACCTGTTGAAAAAAGGCTGCGGCAGTAACTGCCTCAGCCCTCTTCACTGTTTTTATTTCCTCTGGATTATTTTTCCTGCTTATTCTGGATCTGGCTCTGAGCTGTCGTCTCATCCTGTGTACTCAAAGTCACCTGCAGAGTCTGCTCCTCATAGGCATTGCCATTCAGACGCTGTACCTTTACCTCAATGGTCTCTCCTGCGGAATAATAGCTCATCATCTCTCTCAGCTGATCAGACGTGCTTACCGTGGTTCCATCTACAGAAGTAATAATATCTCCATCCTGCATACCGGCTTTGTCGGATCCCAGTCCTTCCAGAACGGTCTTTACATAAACACCTACCGGCATATTGTAGTTCTTGGATACATCATCGGTAACATCTACCATATTGCTGATTCCAAGGTAACCTTTCTGTGCATCGTCTACTTTATCTCTGGTTTCTTTATTCATCAGATTGCCAATAATAGACTCTACATCAGAAATCGGGATTGCATAACCCATGCCTTCCACATCCTCTGAGATGAATTTTACAGAGTTGATGCCGATCAGCTCTCCTTTGCTGTTCAGAAGAGCTCCGCCGCTGTTGCCAGGATTGATGGCCGCATCGGTCTGGATCAGTTTGTTGGTAATATTCTGTCCGTCAGACTGTACGGTTACTTCACGGTTCAGTGCACTGACAATACCGGATGTTACGGACAATCCATAACCGTATGCATTACCAATAGCAACTACCGGCTCACCGACTTTCAATGCGGAAGAATCACCGACTGTTGCAATTTTGATGCTCTCCATGGTCTCATCCGGAATATCAGACAGCTTGACAGCGATAACAGCCAGGTCTTTATTCGGATCAGTTCCCTTAATCTTAGCAGAAATCACATTACTGTCATCAGCAGCATCTCCATCAGAGTTAAAATAAACACTCAGTTCTTTTGCTCCGGATACTACATGATTGTTGGTCACGATCAGAAGTTCGGTGTCATTCTTTCCAATAATAATACCGGATCCACTGGACTGTGTATTCTGTTCATAATTTCCAAAGATCGTCTGGAACTCCTGGGTTCCTACATTCGTGATGGATACTACCGACGGCATGCAATTTGTAACAATGTCAGATACATCATACACATCAGAAGCGGATGATGCCGTAGTTGTAGTCGTCAGATTATTGCCTGCCTTACTCAGGGACACCTGACTTTTCACAGAATTTCCCAGATACTGGTTTCCCACATAATTCACTCCCATGAAGGCTGCACTGGAAACACTTCCGAATACCAATGCCAGAACCAGACATTTTGCAACAGTTCTGCCAAATCCGCCTTTTTTCCGTTTCTTCGGAGTTGATCCCTGATTCATCGCCTCGGAAGAATCATAATGGGTGTAAGTACTTCCTGTATCATAGTGATTCATATTTTCCTGTTCATTATTATTTATATCATCATACATAATTGCTTTCTCCTTTCACAATTCCTGTTGTTCTCTTTGTTTGTGATTACAATATAACAGTCAATTGTGATGGAAATGTGATGAAATAGCGAAAAAAATTTGAACCCAAAAGAAAAGTAGTGTATACTATAAGAATCTGAGAAAAAACAGAAAGGATTCAATTGCATGAAGAAAAAATTGTTACTTCTTTTCCTCAGCACCGCACTGGCTGCCACTACACTGGCAGGATGTGGAAATTCCACTGAAGAGGCTGCAGCACCGGCTGTAACAGATGTCTCTGAAGCAGAAGAGGAAGTAGAAGCAGAAGAACCGGAAGAGGAAGAACCTGCCGTAGAAGAAGAAACCCGTGAAGGAATGTACCGCAGCGAGATGACCAACGAGTGGATCGACGATAGTCTCCAGAGTCAGCGCCCGGTAGCAATTATGGTCGACAACGAGAAGACTGCACTTCTTCACTATGGACTGACTCAGGCAGACATCATCTATGAGATGCAGAACAGTACCATGAACGGAGGAGTTACCCGTTTTATGTGTATCGTAAAAGACTGGGACAGCATCACTCAGTTCGGTAGTATCCGAAGTGTCCGTCCGACTAACTTCATGATCGCACCAGAGTATGATGCAGTCGTGATCCATGACGGAGGTCCTTACTATATTGATGCATTCTTAAAAAACCCGTGGGTTAAACATTTAAGCGGCGGATTCAAACGAATCAACAACGGTAAACCAAGAGAGTTCACTGAGTACGTAACGACTGGTGAAGTTGCAAGCCGGCTGAAAGCTGCCAACATCTCTGAAAGCTATGATGATTACTATCAGGGACCACACTGGCAGTTCGCAAGTGAAGCTGATCCGACCGATCTGTCTGCTGCAGCTGATTCTATCGACTGTACACTGGTAGATCTTCCGTTCGAGCACAATGGATCTCAGCTTGACTACGATGCAGCAAGCAACACATATCTGTATTCCGAATACAATATGAAACATACTGATCCGGCTAATGGCAACAAGCAGCTTGCATTTACCAATGTTATTCTTCAGAGCGCACCGATCACCCAGTATGATGATCATGGTTATATGCAGTACAATATTCTGAAGAGCAACGGTAAGGGCTACTATATCACCGGCGGAAAAGCGATCCCGATCACCTGGTCCAAGGGCGGCGACGTTGATATCACCAAATTTGTTGATAAAGACGGCAATGAGATCAAGCTGAACACCGGTAAAACCTATGTAGGTCTTGTAAACTCTGCAAAATGGAATGACCTTGTACTGAAATAAATCATCCCGAAAAAGAATGATCCCCGATCCGCAGTTCCGCGGTCGGGGATTTTTTGATGTTCAAATTCTATAATTCTTCCATTACACTCTTATAAGACGGTCGGATGATCTTTCCATTTCCAACAATCTCTTCCAGGCGATGAGCACTCCACCCCACAATACGGGCTACTGCAAAGATCGGAGTGTACAATTCCACCGGAATACCAAGCATATCATAGACAAAACCACTATAGAAGTCCACGTTAGGGCTGACACCTTTGTAGATTTTCCGCTTCTGGGCAATGATCTCCGGTGCAAGCTCTTCGATATTATTATAGAGAGTCATATCCCTCTCCCGGTGTTTTGCCGCAGACAGCTGCTCCACAAAGCCTTTGAAGATCCGCTCTCTTGGGTCAGACAGAGAATACACTGCATGTCCCATTCCGTAGATCAGGCCTTTCTGATCAAATGCCTGTCCCTCCAGGATCTTTGTCAGATACGCTTTGATCTCGTCTTTATCTTCATAGTCCTTCACATGCTCCCGGATATCGTCCATCATTTCCATCACCTTGATGTTGGCTCCGCCGTGCCGTGGTCCCTTCAGGGAAGACATGGCCGCCGCCACCGCAGAATAAGTATCAGAACCGGAGGATGTTACCACACGGGTCGTAAAGGTAGAGTTATTACCACCGCCATGCTCCATATGAAGCATCAGCGCCACATCCAGAACCTTTGCCTCCAGAAAACTGTACTGTTTATCCGGGCGCAGCAGCATCAGAAGATTCTCTGCAGTAGACAGTCCCGGATCCGGGCGATGGATATACATACTTTCATCTCTCTCATAATGGTTGTATGCATGATAAGCATATACTGCCAGCATTGGAAATACACTGATCAGGTTCACGCATTGACGGATCACATTTCCGATATCATTGGAATTCACATTTTCATCATATGATGCCAGGGTCAGAATACTTCTGGTCATAGAATTCATAATATCTTTACTTGGCGCCTTCATAATAACATCTCTGGTAAAATTGGTAGGAAGCGCACGACACTTACCCATCAGTTCCTTAAATTCCTTTTCTTCTTCTGCTGTCGGCGCCTTTCCAAAGAGCAGAAGATAGGCAGTCTTTCCAAAACCAAGAGAATCTTTGGGAATATTTCTGATCCAGTCTGTCACATTGTATCCACGGTACCACAGCTTTCCATCACACGGAACTTTCTTTCCGTCTTTTACGCAAAAAGAATCAATTCTTGAAATATTGGTAAGGCCGGTAAGAACACCATTTCCATTAATATCTCGAAGACCTCGGTTCACACCATATTCTTTGAACAGACTATCCGGGATTACATCATTTTCCATACATAATTTCTGATATTTTTCCGTATAATTCTCCCACTGTTTGTTATATCCCATATAACATCTCCTTTCTTCTGCATTCTACACAAGTTGTCAGTCTTCTTTATCTTACCATATCATCCGTCATTTTTCCAGTTCAGACTCAGTGGAACGTTCTGTCCCTGCCAGATGATAACAGATCACTGGTGTGCCTTTTTCAATATAGCCGTAAAGCTCCTGTGCTTTTTCATAAGGCATATTGATGCAGCCATGTGACCCTTTCGTCTTGTAAATAATTCCTCCAAAGCTGGCTCTCCAGGTAGCATCATGCATACCGATATTTTTGTTGAACGGCATCCAATAAGATACCGGCGTCTCATAGTTTTCTCCCACCAGTGTCGCATTTCGCTGCTTGTAAGTGATGCTGTAAGTGCCCTCCGGAGTATCATAACCTCTCGCCGAGTTACCGGACACAAAATCAGACTCCATCACCAGCTGCCCATCCTTATAGAAAAACAGATGCTGCGCAGTCAGATTGATCTCAACATAGGTATCACCATAATCCGGTGCTCCATAAGAAGCAGCTGTCTGATAATAGACCGGCGTCCTCTCTCCGCTCTCTCCGGTCTCGATCTGTGCTGCCAGTTCTTTAGCCTCCTGCTGGTAATTCATCCACCAGCCATAATCGCCGCCATCTACTGTGATTTCCTTCCCATAGCTGGTCATAAACGTTCTGGAACGGAAAATCGAATCATACTTCTTCCGCAGAGTCGCCACATAATTTTCCACCTGCGTCTGATCCAGTGTCACAGCGAATCCATCAACCTCCAGCCAGGTACTGATGGTGCTTCCATCCAGAACTTCTATGTTATCTCCAAACCGATATGTAATCGTAACTGTCCCATACTTCTGAAGCTTCTGCAATGTATTCTGAAGTTCTTCGCTGTCTGATGTTACTGCAGGTGTTTCATAGCAGCCCTCTGCATCCAGATTCACCAGACCTTTAAGTTCTTCCACTGCATTACCGATCACTTCCAGTGTCTTTGCCTGATCCAGTTCATTTCCCTGTGTCTCTGCCACAATAGAAAATCCAGCCACCGGGGTATACTCACTGATATGTGCGTTCGTGGGTGCCTGTGCAAAATCTTCCTCAAAACCTTTTAATGCTCGGACCGCCTGTGTCAGTTTATCTTTATTATAGGAAAGAAGGGCTTCCGTCTCATGTTCTTCACGCTGCGGTATAAACCACAGATACTGGTTCTGCTCTCTCAGGATCTGCTGCAAAGGTTCTGTGGATGCATAGGAAAGATCGATGGCTTTTCCATCGATGGATTCCTCATAACTGCTACCGTCGCTCTTCCTCTCCTGAATCCGAAGGAAATACGCATCTACCCGGTCTGCCAGATCCTGCACCGTCAGGTTGGAGACATCCACCTGATCGATCAGAGTTCCCCGTTGGAAATGGTTTCCGTAATAATAGCAGCCTCCTGCGTAGACAACCAGTAAAAGAAGCACACATGCACATATGATCTTGATTCCAATTCCAGTTTTTTTCATTTATCCTCATCCTCTCCGGTTCTGTTCGTACCTTACAGTATACTGGTTTCCACCAAAAATACAACCGAAGGATGTCGAATTCCTGATCTTTCCATTCTGAAATATTTTCATGAACGGAGCATGAATTTTTTGACTTTTATTTTCATTTATGATATACATTATTTATCTTAGGAATTCTCCTATGATTTCCCGATTATACACTAATTGATTTATTGCAGTTCTATTGACATACGTATTTTTACGTAATATTATATGAAGTAAAGGAGATACAAAAGATGCCGATGACTCCACGCGAACTTATTGTCCTTCTAAAACATAATGGTTTTGAAGAAGTCAGTCAGAATGGATCGCATGTAAAAATGAAAAATTTCCAAACAGGAAAACAAACTATTATTCCCTATCACAATAAAGCTTTGAAAAAAGGACTTGAACAGGCAATATTAAAACAGGCTGGACTGAAATAGTCCATTTTAAGTGTTCAGAAAGGAGTGTATTTCATGAAAAAATTATTTTATCCGGCAATTTTTCATAAAGAAGATGATGGCTTCTGGGTATCTTTTCCTGACTTTCCAGAATGTCTGACAGAAGGGGATAATATGGAACAGGCTTATGATATGGCTGTCGATGCTCTTGGGCTGGCAATTACCAGCAGAAAAGAGGAAAAAGAAGAGATTCCATCTCCATCCGATCCCGATGTAATTGATGCCGATGGTGGAATTATCACTGTCATTTGCTTTGATATGATGGAATATTTAAAAAGACACAGCTCAAAGGCTGTCAAAAAAACATTGAGTATTCCAGAGTGGCTCAATGAAGCTGCCTGCTCTATGGGTCTTAATTTCTCGCAGGTTCTTCAAGAAGCATTACTGCAGAAAGTGCAATCAAAATTTTAAATATGGTATATCATGCCCCCAGCCCAAAGGTTGGGGGCTTTTTATCTGATACGTATTTAGAACGGTTTGATCTCAATGCCATCCGCAGTCAGTGCTTCTCTGATCTTCTTGACGAATGCCAGTGCTTTTTCACCATCTCCGTGAACGCAGATGGAATCTGCCTGAATAGCAACTTCTTTTCCGGTGATGGCGGTTACTTTTCCGTCTTTTACCATACCGATCACACGGCGGATGGCTTCGTCTTCATCAGTGATCATAGCACCTGGTTTGCGGCGGTTCACAAGAGTTCCGTCTTCTTCATAGGCACGGTCTGCAAATACTTCCTGTGCATAGGCAAGACCCGTATCTTTGGCTGCTTCGATCATCTTGCTGTTGCTTAAGCCCAGAAGCTTGATGGACGGATCTACTTCATAGATGCCTTCGCAGATGGCCTTTGCCAGATCGTAATCTTTGGCTGCCATATTGTAAAAAGCACCATGAGGTTTTACATGGGCAAGCTTTACACCTTCTGCTTTGCAGAATGCCAGCAATGCTCCGATCTGATATTTGGTATAAGCTTTTGCCTCTTCGTTGGAGACTGCCATATTTCTGCGGCCAAATCCCATCAGGTCCGGGAATCCGGTATGAGCACCGATGCTCACCTGATGCTCCTTCGCCATTTTAACCGTCTTTTCCATGATCACCGGATCGGATGCATGATATCCGCAGGCAATATTTGCTGAAGAGATCAGCGGAATCACCTGATCGTCCAGTCCAAGTGTATATCTCCCAAAGCTCTCGCCAAGATCACAGTTCAAATCAACGCTTTTCATAACTTTTTCTCCTCATATCCTTACAGTTTCAGTGACACATTTTTCACATCTGTGATAAACATATGTCCCGGTGCATGGGTGATGGCAAATGACGGACGGCTGTTCATCACTGCCGCCTGTGGAGTTACACCACAAGGCCAGAATACCGGTACTTCACCTTCGCGGATGGTCACCATATCACCAAAATCCGGTTTATTGATATCTTTGATACCGATTGCTTCCGGATAACCGATCTGTACCGGTGCTCCATGGACTCTCGGCATCGCTGCTGTCACAGTCACTGCCGCCGGAATCAGATGATGAGGAATCGGACGCATACTTACGACCATATTTCCGGAGAATGCGCCTGCAGACTCACAGGGAATATTGGTCAGATACATAGGAACGTTACAGCCTTCTTCAATGTGACGCACCGGAATACCGGCTTCCAGCAGTTCCGACTCAAAGGAGAAACTGCATCCGATCAGGAAGCTGACCAGATCTTCTCTGTAGAACCGGGAAACATCTGTATACTCTCCTGTCAGTTCTCCATTTTCATAGATCCGGTATTTTGGAATATCTTTGTAGATGTCCACATTCTTGCCAAGATAGGACAGACCTTTTCCACCCACATCACTGACTTCCAGCAGCGGACAGGATTTTGGATTTCTCTGTGTAAACAATAAGAAATCATATGCCAGATCTTTGGGCAGGATCACCAGGTTTGCCTGAGCATAACCTGCGCACATTCCTGCTGTGGGTCCTGTGATCTTTTCTTCTCTGATAAGTGCTCTCACCTCTGCCGGTGACATACTGCTGTAATCCATCCCTGTGTTCCTCCTTGTTCTCTGTTTCCCTTAGCCGTTGATCTTCTTATCCAATGTATCCAGATATTTTTTCCGCTCCAGATTAAGCTTCTGAGCTTCTTCTACTGATATATAGGAAAATCTCACTTTTTCTCCCGGTTTCCGCTGTCCGATAGCCGGAATATCCGTGGAGATCACGGTTCCGATCTTAGCGTATCCGCCAGTTGTCTGATGATCTGCCAGCATCACGATGGGCATCCCGCTGGATGAGATCTGAACAGAACCTGTTGTGATTCCATCCGAAATAATATCTCCGCTGGTCACAAATTCAATTGCTTCTCCGGTAAGCTTGCATGCCATCCGATTAGAATCCTGCGTAACCGTATATGCCTGTTCTGCAAAGGTCTTCTGACCTTTTTCTGTGAAATACTCACTTTGCGGTCCTGGAACCACCCGCAGCACTGGAAGTTTATCCGCTGATACAGGCGTCTGAAAACTTCCTTCTGCAGCATTTACTTTTCGTTTTTCCATATGCGGAAGAGTTGCCTTTTCTGTCCGAAGTTCCAGCACATCTCCAGTCTTCAGTGCACGTCCCTCATATCCGCCAAGTCCACATTTCAGATTGGTGGAACGGCTTCCCAGCACCGGTTCCACAGCAAATCCGCCAGCCACTGCCAGATATCCTCGGCAACCGGTCATAGCAAATCCACACACAAGCGTATCTCCTGCATGAACCTCCACTGCTTCATACAATGGCATCGCTGTACCATTCAGTTTCGGTGTCATGTTGGCACCCGCCATGGCGATCACTGCCGGAGCAGTAAACCGGATTGAAGGTCCCATGATCGTTGCTTCCAGAACCGCTTCCTTCTGGTCATTTCCCACCAGAATATTTGCCAGACGCATAGCCTGGTCATCCACAGCTCCTGACACCTGAAATCCTTTATTCATATATCCGAAGCGCCCCAGATCCTGAACGGTTGTCAGGGCGCCGCCATTTACTATTTCCAGACTCATAGGTATGCCTCGTATTCTTCCGCTGTAATCGGTACAAAGCGGATATAGTCTCCTGCCTGATAGAGAAATGGCTGTTCTCTGTCAGGATCATAAAGTTTCAGCGGTGTTCTTCCGATCAACCGCCAGCCGCCAGGAGATTCCAGCGGGTAGATACCGGTCTGTTCTCCGCCGATTCCCACGCTTCCTTCCGGGATTCTGGTCCTCGGATTATCAAGACGCGGGGTAAATAACTTCGGATCCAGTCCTCCCAGATACGGAAATCCAGGAAGGAATCCCAACATATAGATATTGTAGTCTACAGAAGAATGAAGGCGTATCACTTCTTCCTCGGTAAGACCTGCGTGAGCTGCCACATCTTTTAAATCTTCTCCGTAACTGCCGCCGTAGCATACCGGAATCTCCACCACATGATGAGGTGTCTCCTGTCCTGCAGACTCTTCTACGGAAATACCGGACAGTTCTTTTTTCAGCTGTTCAAAGCTGATCTCTGACGGATCATAGGTCACCATCAGCGAACGAAAGGTAGGAACCGTCTCCACGATTCCTTTCACATGGGCTGCTGCCACTTTTTCATTCAGACACTGAACCTTTCGGTTCAGTGCCTCATTGATCTCATTTCCAAATTCTACCACCAGAGCACAGTCTCCAGCCGGCAGGATCTTTCTTCCATCTTCCAGTTTCTTTCCGAAAAGAGAACGGAATACAGACCACATAGGTTCCACCTACTTTCTGCCGATGGCTGTCAGATACTCATCCATCAGAAGTTTTCTTAATGTTGCAAGGATTTCCGGAGCTTTTCCTCCTACCGGTTTCTCATCGATCTCATGAGCACTCAGGCAGAAGTTGCTGGAAGAGCTTACGATAACCTCATCTGCATCCATCATCTCTGCTACAGTGAACGGTCTTTCATCAACCGGGATGCCTGCTACTTTACACATCTTGATCAGATGGACGCGGGAAATACCCGGCAGGATATAATGATCTGTCGGATGTGTGATAAATACACCATCTTTGATCATATGTACATTACTGTGTGCACACTCAGTTACAATATCACCTCTGTGGAATACGATCTCGTTGCATCCATGCTGTTTACCAAGCTCGGAAGCCATAACGTTCGGGATCAGGTTCAAAGTCTTGATGTTGCAGTGCAGGAAACGGGTATCCTCTACGGTCATCAGTTTCAGAGTCTTGGACGGATCACCGATCTTGGACGGACGGATCATGATCCACAGACGTCCTTTCTGTCCTTCCGGAAATACATGATTTCTCGGTGCAACGGCCCTGGTTACCTGCCAGTATACGAACAGCTCATCTCCGTCAACTTTTTTCACCATCTCGTTCAGGATATCTTTTACTTCCTGTTTCGTATGCGGAATCTCGATCTTCAGCAGTGCTGCACTGTTAAAAAAACGATCCACATGCTCATCCAGATTGAAGATCACATGGTTGCCTGCACAGGTGGCATCATATACACCGTCACCATAGTAATGAGAACGGTCATCAAAAGGAACCACCATTTTGTCGATTTCGTCATACTTTCCATCATAGTAACCTAAAGTCTGCATCATATATTCCTCCATCTCCGGTGCGCAAGCGCGATGTCTCTTTTCTTATCCGTTATAACAAAAAAAGATGCTGCCCGGCCCCCAGGCCAAGTAACATCTTTGTTACGCTTGCATTTCACTCATTTGTTGCAATGATTATATATCCAGACTTTAGGAAATGCAAGTTTTTCAGATATTTCTGAATGTTTTTTTATTTTCAGCTTTCTATGTAAATATTTTTAAGTTCTATATTATATTTTCAAAAATATTTACATTTTCTTTTATTTGATCAGTTCTTCCGCACGCTTCAGAGCATCTGAGATATTGGCACAGAAATTGTCTTTTCCAACCAGCTCCACAAATCCGGCCTTCTCCATCACATGCATCGGCTGCTCATTCACATGAGAAAAGATGGGTGTGATGCCTTTCGCTTCACAGTATTTCACAAGATTCTGAAGGGCATTCATAGCGGTACTGTCAAGTGCAGGAACACTTCTCATACGAAGCACCAGACATTTGGTAAAATCTTTCACTACAATGTGTTCAATCGCATTGGCAGCCCCAAAGAACAACGGTCCGGTAATCTCATAGACACGAATCCCTTTCGCAAGTTTCTGCATATGATCGTTGACTGCATCAGAATCATCATCCACATAAGTCCAACTGTCCACATGTGTCTCATCACTCATACGCTTCATGAACAGCAGACAGGTCAGCAGCATACCGATCTCAATAGCAACTACCAGATCAAATACAACGGTCAGGAAGAAGGTCACAAGCAACACAAGAATATCACTCTTCGGTGCGGTCTGAATCAGATGAGCGAACGGTCTCCACTGACACATATTGTAAGCAACCACGAACAGAATTGCAGCAATGGTCGGCATGGGGATCATTCCTGCATATGGCATCAGAACTACCAGTACCAGTACCAATGTGATAGAATGCACCATTCCAGCTATGGGAGTACGTCCACCATTTTTAATGTTGGCTGCTGTACGTGCGATGGCTCCTGTGGCCGGGATTCCGCCGAACAGGGCAGAGGCAATATTTCCTGCTCCCTGAGCTACCAGTTCCATGTCTGAACGGTGTTTCCCGTTGATCATACCGTCTGCAACCACACAAGACAGCAGAGACTCAATAGCTGCCAGCACCGCAATGGTAAATGCGTTGGGGATCGCATCCTTCACGGCTGCAAGGCTCAATGCCGGAAGATGGAAGCCTGGCAGTGCATTGCTGATAGAATACAGATCTCCAATGGTAGAAGCCTTCAACGGAAGGAATTTTACCATCAGGATTCCTGCGACCACAGCCAGCAGAGAACCCGGAATCTTTTTGAAAATATAAGGAGAAATGATCAGGATTGCAAGACTTACCACACCAACAATCACTGCAGACAGATTAACAGTGCCGCAATTTTCAACAAAAGCGTGAAGCTTTTCCATGGTCTCAATGGGTTTTACTCCGTCCGGATAAGTCACGCCAAAGAAATCTTTGAGCTGACCGATCACGATGGTCACAGCAATTCCGGCTGTAAATCCGGTGGTGATGGTGTACGGAATAAAACGGATCAGTGTACCAAAATGGCACAGTCCCATCAGAATCAGAAAGATTCCTGCCAGGATCGTCGCAATCACCAGTCCATCCAGACCATTTTTCGCCACAATGCCAGCTACAATCGTCGCAAATGCAGCTGTCGGTCCCGCAATCTGTACGCTGCTGCCACCTAGAGCAGAGATCACAAATCCTGCCACAATCGCGGTAAAAATACCTGCCTCCGGACCGACGCCTGATGCCAGTGCCAGTGCAATGGACAACGGAAGGGCAATGATCGCCACAATGATTCCAGCTGTCACATCTTTGACAAACTGTTCCCGGCTATACGTTTTCATACATGTTAGTAACATTGGTTTCAAAGAACTCATCAGTTAAAAATCCTTTCTTGTTGGATATCCTCGGTTGTCAAACACAACTTTCCCAGTATATCACAAGAAAGGGATTTTTCAATGTTTAATTCGTACAGATTTCGTTTAATTCTTCTGCGATTCTTCTTGCCACATAAACTCCACTGGCTGATGCATGAGAAAGAGAATGGGTGACCCCGCTTCCATCACCAATGATATAAAGTCCACGATGTCTGCTCTCCAGATGTTCATCAATATCAACTTCCATATTGTAGAACTTTACTTCCACGCCATACAGCAATGTATCATCATTAGCCGTTCCGGGTGCAATTTTATCAAGTGCGTAAATCATCTCGATGATTCCATCCAAAATTCGTTTAGGAAGTACAAGACTAAGATCACCAGGTGTAGCTGCCAATGTTGGAATCACAGTACTCTCTTCCAATCTGCGGGCATTGGTTCTTCTTCCTCTCACCAGGTCTCCAAATCGCTGTACGATCACACCACCGCCCAGCATATTGGACAATCTTGCAATACTTTCTCCATAACCATTACTGTCCTTGAACGGCTCTGAAAAATGTTTTGATACCAGCAAAGCAAAGTTGGTATTCTCTGTCCGTTTTTCTTTTCCCTCATAACTATGACCATTTACCGTAACGATTCCATTATTATTTTCATTTACGACCATTCCATATGGATTCATACAGAAAGTACGCACATTATCTTCAAATTTTTCAGTACGATATACAATCTTGCTCTCATAGAGTTCATCCGTCAGATGTGAAAAGATTACTGCCGGAAGTTCTACACGGACACCAAGATCGACACGATTAGATTTTGTCTCAATATCCAGAGATCTGCAGACGTTTTCCATCCATTTGCTTCCACTTCTACCAACAGAGATAATACATTTTTTACACTCTGTGTTCTGTCCTTCTGCACAGATTCTGTATCCATCCTCCAACAGTTCTACTTTATCTACCGGGGTGCGGAAGAAAAAGTCCACTTTATCTTTTAATTCATTATAAATATTTTCCAGAACCACATAATTAATATCTGTTCCCAGATGGCGAACCGATGCATCCAGAAGAAGAAGTTTATTCTGCAGACAAAGTTTTTTGAACTGGGTACCGGCAGTGGAATACATCTTTGTCCCCTCTCCACCGTGAGCAACATTGATTTCATCCACATACTTCATTAATTCGATAGCTTTTGCACGTCCGATATGCTCATATAATGTTCCACCAAAATCATTGGTAATGTTATATTTTCCATCAGAAAAGGCTCCTGCTCCGCCAAATCCACTCATGATTGCACAGACCGGACATTTGATACAGCTTTTTACCTTTTCTCCATCAATAGGACATTTTCTCTTTTCCAGCGGATATCCCGCTTCAAATACTACAATTTTCAGTTTTTCATTTTTCTTCAGGAGCTCATATGCCGAGAAAATACCACCCGGCCCAGCTCCTATAATCGCTACATCATATTTCATTAGTTTTCTCCTGCTCTAAAGACATATAAAAAGGAGCTACCATATCAGCAATCTTTGCCAGGCGGCAGCTCCTCCATGTTGTTTTACTTATCCTTATGTAACTCAATCAGCTCCATAATTACCAGTTTCAACATTTCCGCGCCCATCAGCTGATCCTCCGCATGAGCCATCAGAAGACTGATCTGAGGTTCTTCTGAGGACATCTCTTTCTGCAGAAGATCCGCATGGATATGATGCGACTCTACAATATATCGACTTCCTTCTTTCAGCTTATCGTCAGACTCCGAAAATTTTTCCTGTTTTGCAAATCCAAGGGCTTCCATGTAACTGGATTTTGCCATACCAGCATAGGTAATAATTCCCATTGCCTTTTCCGTTATAAACTCAACGCTTACCAATGTTACTCTTCCTCCCCGGTTTCCATCTTAACCAAAGATTTTTCGTAAATCTTGAAAAACGGGAAATAAATTACCATATCAAGAATTACCAGTACAATAATCAGAATTGCTGCCTTAATATCCATAGTTGATAAGAATGCTCCGAAAACACTTGGCATATTCCAGGAAAGCATTGCAAAGCTCTTACCAATCACTCCTCCACTGACAAGCAGGAACGAAATTATTCCATTGACAGTAGATGTCATCAGGAACGGAATAAAGAATACCGGATTCAACATAAGTGGTACTCCAAAAATAATCGGTTCTGAAATATTAAAGAATGCCGGAATAAGACCAATTCGTCCTACGGTTTTTAACTGCTTGGATTTAGAGAAACACAGCAGGATTGCCAGTGCAAGTACAGATCCACAACCTCCAATGATAACAAAATATACCCAGAATGAAGTGGTAAAAGTATAGGGAAGCTGTTCTCCTGCCAGTTTTGCAGCTGCATTTACAGAAAGATTACCATCACGAATCGGTCCTAAAATACCTCCAAAAGCTGCATCATGAATACCAAAGAACCAGAATACATGTAAAAGCAGGGTAACAATAATTGTAAATCCAAGAGAGTCTGATGCTTCAAAAGCAGGAGATACAATCTGGTAAATCAATCCCGGCAGCGTAGTTCCGCATGCTTTCAGAATTGCAAATAATACAGAGGATATCAGCAGCAGAACAGTTCCAGGAACCAGAGAAGCAAAAGTCTCACTTAAAGCTGCCGGCACACTGTCAGGAAGCTTGATTCTACCCCAGTTATGCTTTCTCATATAGGTATATGCCTCAGCCGTAAAAATAGCAATCAAAATAGCCGGAAGAAGTCCTTTACCATCCATATACGAAATTTCCGCAGTTTTTCCGGCAAAACTCAGCTCAAGCGGATCCACAACCAGCATGATAAAGCTGCCCACCGCCAGCAGACAGGGCATAAAAGAATCCATCTTATAATGTTTGCACAAAAAGTGTACAATTCCGATACAGATGTACAAAGCCATAGATCCCATAGTAACTGCATTCACCCAGCTAAGCAGCAGGCTGTTTTTCTCTGCGAAAGCTGCCCATGCCAGCAGAAAGCCATTGGTTGTAGTATCTGTAACAGGTGCTGCACTCAGAACAGAAGCAATTCCTCCTACAAGTGTGATCGGCAGAATAGATACAAAAGCATCACGGATCGCACGCAGGTGTCTCTGTCCACTCATCTTATTTGCCAGAGGCATAACTTTTGCCTCCAGAACACTGTTTATCTTATCCATGTTCATAATCAAAATCCCCCTTTTTTATAAGTATTCCTGAATATCTTTCAGAACTCCCTTACCATCCATCAGACCATAACGCTGGGGACTGATTCCCACTATGGGAATGTCCGTCTCCTTTTTAAAATCAGGAATGCGGAAACGAAGCTGCGGACCTACCAGAATCACGCTTGCACCTTCAATGTGCTCTAAAAACTCTACCTCCCCATAAGCTGCGATATCCAGTTCTTCCTCTGAAGCCTCTCTCATCCGCTTTGCAAGCATTGCTGTTGACATACCACCATTGCATACTAATACAATTTTTTTCATAGTTTTCTTCTTTCCACCCTTTCTCCCTTACTTTCTATTACATCTTTAAACCAATAGTAAGATTTCTTTGGTCTGCGACATAATCCATTCTCAAAATCCACAGCTACAAGACCGTAACGTTTTTCGCATCCATTTTTCCATGAATACAAGTCAAAAGAAGACCATGCGAAATAACCTCTTACATCCACACCATCATCCATAGCATTCATAATTGCATTAATATGGTCATTCATATAGGAGATGCGCCAGTCGTCCTGGACACAATCCACACTCACATCCTCATAACAGCCAATTCCATTTTCTGTAATAAATATGGGTAAATGATAACGTTCCCATGCCCGAATCAACCCATCATAGAGTCCTTTCGGATAAATTTCTGTATCCCATTCCGTATACTCGGAATCCGGATCCTGCACCTGCTCAAACCAGTTCTTGACAATTGTTTTGCTTGTGCCTTTTCCTTTCTTACCGGTGTTGTTGACAATCAACGTTGTTTCACCTTCTGTATACGGTTTTACAAGAGTACGGGAATAATAATTCAGTCCCAGAAAATCCACATGATTATTACGGATAATCTGTAAATCCGCCTCATTCATAAAGGATAAATCAATTCCTTCTGCACTTAATTTATCCAACATGTCCTGGGGAATTTCTCCCTTAGCCGCCGTATCCAGCACCCAGTTATTACAGTAGTTATCTGCATAACGCATTGCTTTCAGAGTCTCAGGCCTGTCATCTACACCATCTACCGGTGTATAGGAATGGACAATACCGATTTTTCCCTGTATTCCTTCCTCCCGAAAAGCCTGTACAGCCATGGCATGAGCCAAAAGTACATGCCATGCTCCTTTTATGGTCATTTGCGCACTATGACACTCTGGTGGATAGTTTCCAATAAAATACCCATTGAAAATGAACCAGCGCGGCTCATTAAAGGTAGTCCAATAAGTAATCTTTCCATCAAACTCCTTCATGACCACACGTGCATAATGCATGAATGCATCGCAGGTTGCCCGGTTCTGCCAGCCTCCTTCTGCTTCCAGATACTGTGGCAGATCCCAATGATAAATCGTCACAAAAGGCTCAATTCCCTGTCTGAGACATTCATCAATAAGATCATGATAGAACTGAAGTCCTTTCGGATTCACAGTTCCTTCTTTGTCCAGAATGATCCTTGGCCAGGAAAGCGAAAACCGGAAAGAATTCTGTCCTCCCTCTTTCATCATACGGATATCTTCTTTATATCTGTGATAAAAATCAGATGCTACATCTCCGTTTTCCAGTCCTTTTTCATGTAGATACGCATCCCACATAGAGTCAACTTTATCGTCCTCATTCCAAGCCCCTTCGCACTGATATGAAGCGGTAGCGCCTCCCCACAAAAAGCTATTGTTCATGCTACGTCCTCCTTTTCTCTGCAAGAATACTTTAACATGCAATCAAACAAATAAAAAATGGAAATTTACCGTTACGAAACGGAAAAACCGCGGGATCGGTAATTCCGAAAATCCCGCGGTTCTGATATCAGCCTTTTATAAACTCCTCTACAAATTCTTCATAGTTCTGCTTCTGTAACAATCTTTTGATTCCGTCTTTATCATCGAGTCTTTCTACGATACTGCCATATAGCTTCATCATATCCTCATTATCCTTCGGCAGGGAAAACATAAATACCAGCCGCACCTTCTGCCCGGACCAGTCCATTGTTTTTTTTAATACAGCAATGGCAACCCCTGATCGTAATGCTTCCTTTTTCACCGGATGAGGAATTGCAAAAAGATTTCCAAAGCTGGTTGGTGCAATCCGTTCACGCTCCAGAATCAATTCTTCATAGTTTTCATCACAATATCCATATTTCGTAAGTTTCCCACACATAAGATGAATAAGTTCTTTCTTCCCTCTGACATCCGGTTCATAAAAAAACAATCTCTCATCAAACTGCAGACGAAGCATCTGATTTTTCGTCCGTTCGTTTTTTAATTCTTTCATACATCTCTCTATCTTCTTTATGTCTGTTTCCATTAAAAGCGGGCTGCATAAAAGAGATGGCACATCAAATTTTTCCTGTAATCCTGCCGTCATAATGATAAAGGAAGGTAAAAAATCCCGTATAATCTCCAATTCAAAAAGTGAAAAACACTCCACTTCTATGAGTTCATTTGGAAAACAGAATTCCAGCCGTGTCTGATAGTAAGATACATTTCTGCCACTTACAGGATCGATCACCGCAATGCGCCAGCACTCCCGGTTCATTTTTTCTGCCAGGCACATCAAATGGAGTGTGATAAAACCTATCTCGTCCTCCTGAATATTAACCTGAAACTGCTTCTGAAACTCTACCATGATAAATACACTGATATCATAAAGGAACGGAAACTTTTCCCGAATTTCCATTATCAATGGATTTTCCCATTGCCGACCGTGCTGTGCCCTCCCAAGGAGTGCCAACAAATGCATCAGAAGATTATTTTCAAATCCACTGTCCTGCTTCAGTACTATATTATAGCTTGTCTCAACTTCATTCAGAATATGCTTGATAAACTTCTGAATTTTCACGGTACGCTCTTCTTCAGCAAACTGTCCTCCGCTTCTGGCAGACAGCAATGAAGCCACATAGCTTTGTTCCACTTCATTCAGCAAAAGTGAATAACGCTCCTCAATACATTTACAAAGTTCCTCCGCATGGGGTACATTCCTGTTATTTCCCGTAATTAAAAATTCTTCTCCAGAATTTCCACTCTTTACGCTGTCAATCAGAATACCAATATGGATAAGAAAGGTCAGCAATTCAATATCATTGAAATCCAAGCCATTTTTTCTTGAAAAATCCAACAGCAGTTTCTTCAATTCCTCCGGTGTGGAATAAATAAAGCAGTTTTCATAAGAATCCAGATTAAATTCATGAGTTTCCACCTCCTTCATAAGGAGATTTGTATGGATTTGACGCCGCACTTGTTTCTGGCAGTCCAGGTACAGGCAATTCTTCTTTCGCACAATACTCGTCTGGTATCTGTTAAGTATTCCTGCATTCAACTCCTGAATATCACTTTCCAACGTAGATTCACTGATATAATAGTTGTCAGCCAGCTCATAATAGTCAACCTTATCCTTTACAAGAATCTCTTTTAAGAATTCTTTCTTCCTATCATAACTGTCCACCCCCATTAAGGCGTCATTTATCTCCTTCTCATCAATCCTAAACCCTTTCCCTTTGACAGGAAACAAAACTGTTTCTCCATTAATACGGTTTATTTCCTTAATCTCTTTACGAACTGTCTTTTCACTGATCTGGAGTTCCCTGGCTATCTCTTCTGCGGTAGCATGCTCTTTATGAACAAGTTCTTTAATAATATTTTTCTGACGTATACTATATCCCATAATGCTACTTATATGATAATCTGGAAACTCATTATCATAGTTTTCCTTTCTTTGCCGGATTCTTAATCACACATAATTCATCCCATCAGGACTTATTCTCATTCTCTTAAATTTATTATGGTTCTCTACACTGATATTGTCAACAGAGGAAATATATAACAAATTGATTTCACGCTTGACACCCAAGTGTGGCTCTGTTATATTTTTAACAGAATAAGTGTCGGCTAATCTTCGATTGAGTCGGTGAAAAGGGAAATGGGTGTGAGTCCCATGCGGTGCCGCCGCTGTAAGCGCACGATACAGGGTTGTTTTCTTTCACTGTCCTTTTCTCAAAACATGGATGGGAAGAGAGAAAACAGACAAGACCCGCGCAAGCCAGAAGACCTGCTTATTTTTCTTTTGCTGTCACGGTCCATGACACTTGCGAAAGATATAGGGCGCAGTGCGTCCAGATGCCGAAAACGGGTGCATCATCTGATCCATAGAGTTCAGATGATGCTTTTTTTATGGGCTGATTACAAACTACATATTAATGGAGGAAATCTTATGAAAAAGAGAACAGTAAGCGTATTGTTAACTACCTGTCTTGCAGCAGGTATGCTGGCTGGATGCGGTTCCACATCCGCTGATACCACAGCCACTCCTGACAAAACAACAGAAGAGACTACCAACGAGACGGAGAGTACAGATGCATCTGAGGCTTCTGAAACTGCCGATGCAGACAGCGACTATGAGCCGGTCACCATTACTCTGAATCTGGAGCGTTCCGGTCTTGGCGAAAATGTTGAATACACTTTCACTAAGAAACCATCCGAAGTCGTTGCTTCCGGTGATCAGATGGCTGACTTCTTCTTTGATCTGGGACTGGAGGACCAGATGGCTGGCTACACAAAAGGAAGCTGCTGGAGTACTGTATCCCAGTATCCGGCACGCGACAAAGTTCCACAGCTTCTGGAACCGGGTAAAGGTCTTTCCAATATGTCCAAGGAAGAGCTGCTGTCAACCGGATGTGATTTTCTGATTGGCTGGGACTCTGTATTTTCAGACAAAAACTTCAGTAAAGAATTCTGCGACCAGAACGGTATCGCAACTTATTTCCCATATGTGTGCTCCGACAAAGCAACCTTTGAGGATCTGTACAAAGATTATGAGACCCTTGGTGCTATTTTCCAGGTACAGGATGTAGCTGCTGAAAAAGTACAGGCTATGAAAGATACTCTGCAGAAAGTAAAAGACACTTTGGGTGATGAAGCTTATGAAAATCCGGTCACTGTATTCGCTTATGACTCTGGTGAAGATGCTCCGTTTACCGCATGCCAGGGTATGCCGGGCGACATTATCAAACTGGCTGGCGGAATCTCCATCTTCGATGATATCGAGGCTGGCTGGGCAACTCCGTCCTGGGAAGAGGTTGTGGAGCGTGATCCGGATGTAATTCTGATTCTCGAGTACACCGGAGGTGATGTGGCAGATAAAAAGGAATTCCTGGAGACCAACGAGTTCACCAAGAACCTGCGCGCTGTCAAAGAAGGAAAAATCTTCTCCGTATGTTGCAGTGATATGCAGGGAAGTGCCGGAAGTGCAGTCGCTGTAAAAGCAATCGCAGAGCAGTTATATCCGGACAAATTCTAAGAACATCTGGAAAACTGACAGGGGAGTGTAAAAGCTCCCCTTCTTTATTGCAGTAGGAGGAAAGTTTGAAACAAAGAAGTAAAGGTTACCCGAAAAAATAGAGCATAACAAATAAACCATCCCAGGGGGTGGCTTGAAAAAGTAAATATTAACGCAGCACCTAATCAGAAAACTGCTAAAGGCTTATCCTTTATGATGTAGCCCCGTTGTTTCAAAAGATTAAGTGCCTGTGAAGTGGAAAGAACTTTTTCTTCCTTCACAGGACGAGATTCAAGAAAACCTTCTGGTGTATATGGCTTTAAATCCGAAAGTATGTGCCAGATAGCGGTCAGGATCATACGACAGATAGCAATGATGGCTTTCTTGTGACCACGGCGTGCTTTGATACGCTTGTAGCGGTTGGTAAATTCGGAATGCTTCTTCGATTTGATTAAAGCATTTGCAACTTGTACCAGAACTGGTTTAAAATAAGAACCAGCACGGGAAATCCTAGTTGATTTGATTTTTTGATTGCTTTGATCGTTACGAGGACAGCATCCTGCCCATGAGACGAGGTGTTTCGCTGTGGGGAAGACAGACATATCACCACCAATCTCAGAAAGCACTTGAATAGCAGTAAGTGGATTCTTATCGAATCCGGGAACAGTCCTTATTAAATTTAAAGCAACCTCATATTTATCACTGAGACGAAGGATTTCCTGTTCTACTTCTGAAATGTGCTTATTGAGCTCATCAATGTGATCAAGGCACTGTCTGAGTTTCACAGCCTGTTCCTTAGAAATGGCACCATCAATAGCAGCTTGGATTTCTACGATAGGAGTTTTACATCTGCTATTGACAAAAGGTGCTACATCAAATGTTTCCCCAGGGTGTTGTAAAATCTGTTCTGTGATGGAACGAGAAGATTTACCAAATACATCGGAAAAGACATCGTCAAGTTTCAAATTAGATACAGTAAGACAATTTTGGGCACGATTCTTCTCACCGGTAATCATGCAAGTGAGTTTAAAACGGTATCTTACAAGATCGCGAAGCTCTCGGATGTCAGCAGGTGGAATAAAGGAAGGTTTAACCATACCGCACATGTAAAGATCACAGATCCATTTGGCATCTTTGCGATCGGTCTTATTTCCTTTCATCGGCTTTGTGTATTTGGGATGAGATAGAGTAACCCAGAGACTGCGTTGCTCTAAGATATTGAAAACAGGGATCCAGTACTTACCGGTTGATTCCATACACACATCGTTACAGTTATATTTTGCAAGCCAGTCACACAGCTCATTCAAACCTTTTGTAAAGGAAGAAAAGCGAGCCTGCTTGTACTCTGTACGATTGTTGGAATCAGTGATACCGATACAGGCAAAGATCCATGTTTTGTGGACATCAAGCCCACAGCAGTTATTTTTGATGATTTTAAAAGACAAGTAAGTACCTCCAGATATTTATAGTTATAAAACTGACAGTGACTGGTCATCCGGCGAGATCGAGTCGACTTCGGAAGAGATAAGTTTACGGGCTACAGTTATGCGCCATTCATTGATGCCTTAACGGATGACCGACAACAAATATATATACGAGGTCGCCGCTATACAGCCCCGCCACTCACCCCCACGTGTTCTGTAGTGTGTCAGTCTTATAGGTAAATAATATCAGAAGGAAGAAAAATTAGATAGCGAAAGCCAATGCACATGTTTCATGACGCATTGGTGTCTTTCGCAGAAAGACGGGTAATATATATGAAGGTACTTGTGATACCCGACATTCATCTGAAAACATGGATATTTGATAGGGCAGAGACTATCCTGAAAGCTGGTAAGGCTGACAGGGTTGTGTGCCTTATGGATATGCCGGATGACTGGGATATGGAGTTCCAGATAGAACGATATAAAGAGACATTTGATAGAGCTATTACTTTTGCAGCGGATCACCCGGATACATTGTGGTGTTATGGCAACCATGATGTCAGCTATCCGTGGGGAAGACTTGAAACGGGGTATTCTCCATATGCAGAGCGGACGGTAATGGCAAAGCTTGAAGAACTGGAGAACAGCCTTCAGGATCCCTCGCAGATAAACATAATGCACCGCATTGATAAAGTTCTGTTTTCACATGGCGGGCTTACTACTGAATTTGTGAAGTGGCTTAATGAGGATCTGCTGGATGCCGATATAGATGAAGTGATAGCTGTAGTGAATGATGCTTCACATGATTATCTTTGGAATGATGAGTCTCCTCTGTGGCTCAGACCGCAGAATAAAGACAGGGAAACCTTCAGAGCGGATATTTACAAGCAGGTAGTCGGACATACGCCGGTGGAGAGGATATTTGAAAAGGATGGGATCATCTCAACGGATGTTTTCTCTACTTATCGTGATGGCACCCAGATTGGAGAGTTGGCGATGATCGTTATTGATTCCGAGACAGGTAAGTACGAAAAGATTGAAGTCATGGGGAAGCTCGGGTATAAGATTGAGACCGTTTCCGTGATTGATGAATGACCGGGTGCAATCTTTGTCAGTTGCTGGTATTTGACTTTGACAATCATGCAAAAGGTGCAGAGCAGGATACTCTTCCCGAAGGTGGAATCGGGAATGTAATTAAAATTGCAAGTGCAAAAATGTCTCGATGAAACTCAATTAATATTTAACTCATTGATGCAGCAATATTTTGGATAGGGGAAATGGATATGGCAAAAATGACAGTATATCATGGTGGATATGAGCCGGTATCAGATCCAGAGATTCGTATTGGGCGCAATACAAAAGATTTTGGAGCAGGATTTTACTGTATAATTATAAAAGAACAGGCTGAAAGATGGGCACGAAGGTATAATTCTAAAATTGTATCAATCTATGATGTGCGGCTGAATTCTGATTTGAAAATAAAAGATTTCAGGGAAATGTCGGAAGAATGGCTGGACTTTATTGTCGATTGCAGAAGTGGAAAGGCACATGATTACGACATAGTGATAGGTGCGATGGCGGATGATCAGATTTACAATTTTATATCGGATTTTATGGATGGAGTAATTACAAGAAAACAATTTTGGGTGCTGGCTCAGTTTAAATATCCCACACATCAGATAAATTTTTGTAGTGAAGCAGCTTTGAAGTGTCTGGAATACAGAGGTTATGAGGTGGTGGAATGAGTTTAGAACAAGGACGAGAAGATAGAAAAGATAATGATCTGTTTTTTACCTGTGGTTTGATTGATTATATCGCAAGAAAAACAAAGAACACCAGAGCAACAGTTGTTGAGAAACTTGGAAAAGAACGATTGTCGAAGATTTATGATCTGGCAGATGTATATCACTGTGATAATATTGATAAAGTAAGTAATGACTTTATTCAGGATGCTGAAATCAAAACAGGGAATTTTGATAATGTGGCTGTATGCCGATATGCGATTCCTACTCATTGGGATATTGGAAAAGTATATAAGCGGCTGATTAAACAGGTGGCGATAAGCGAACATATAGATGTGATTGACGCACTGATGAAGGTGTATAGTTCCTTTATCAGTCCGAAGATTGATGATTATAATAGTAGTGTTTATTATGAAAATCCATCTTACATTTATGAGTGCTATAGGGAAAGTAAAATGCTGTAAGAGCAGATATCTGGCTCATCAGGTGTGAGTGGATGAAGGAGATCACTCTTGATTTTACAAATGAGTTGTTATTATGCTAGTGCATAAAATATACTGAGAAATAGCGAGGACTGCTGCATAGGTGTGCAGCGGTCCTTAGTTATTGTGTCACAGCAAAAATAGTTTAGCTCATACAAAAGTACAGTTTACAAGGGACTACACAGGGTAGGTATCTGACGGGGGTTCCGCCCGTCAGACTGTCCACCAGCTTTTCAATCTCGCTGTCCACATGGGCAAGCTCCACTTGCAGTGCTGCAATTTTCTTGTATAATGGGAAATAGGAAAAGGAGGTGCTGTGTATGGCTTTACCCGGAACACCCGGACAAAGGATTTCTGATTTGTGCAACGGCAATCATATTTCTCAAAAGCAACTTGCGGAGAAGATAGGCGTATCTGCTTCCCAGTTGAGCCGCATTGTCAGTGGGGAAACAAAGACGGTCAGCAGCGATATTCTCATAGGCGTTTTAAGGTATCAACGGACTACATATTAGGCTTTTCCACCTTGAGTGTCCGTAAAAGTTATGATATTTCTGAATTAGGATTGTCCGAGGGAGCTGTGAGAGGGCTTGTGGCAGGTACAGTCGATGTGCAAATCCTTAACCGTCTGTTGGAACACAGGAACTTCCCGAAACTGATGGATTTGATACGGATTTATTTTCAAGACACAGCGGCAAAGGGTATCATGGCACGAAATCAGCTGATTGAACTGGAAACGGCTTCCTTGTCCGATCTGATGAAAGAACACCCGGAACATCGGGCAGAAGCAAAACAGGATTTGCAACTTCTGAACGCACAGAAGATGGGAGAACATGAAGCGGAAATTGAAAAAATCAAGAATGTATTTCTTGCTATCCTGCGAGATATTAAGAAAGATATGGACAACAGAGAACAGCCAGGAGAAGCTGTGACCGCCGCTATGTTCCAAACCATGCAGGAAACCATGAAAGACCACCAGCAGGAGCTGCTTTCTATGGACGATGTAACTGCTATGATTGCCGGACAGATTGGGAAGTTTCTTCCGATGGACGAGGAAACGGCGGAACAGTTCCGGCAGTTGGCAAAGAGGATGATGGAGCAGGTAGGAAAATAATTGCAGAAAAATATATGTAGTTTTATAAAACAATCAGGAGGATTACATGAGACGGGTAAAAAAAGAAAAAAGGAATAAAGTGCTTATTTTTAGTGTGATTATCTTGCTTCTTGTATGTGCAGGCATTGCGATAGCCAGTTTGCATAAAGTAAATAATATTTTGTTGGAAAACTCGTCTGAGGCAACAATAGAAATTATTGGAAATTCAAGTACAACTGAACCTGCACAAGAGCTTCGAGGAACTGTAAAAGATGCAACAATGAATACTCTAACTGTTCAAGGTGAGGATAATCGTGAATATTATTTTGGAACAGAAGGTGTAAATATTTCAACTGGTGAGACAGGAATAGTGATTGGGAATCCAGTGACAGTTTCATATCATGGCAAATTGGATTTGAATGCATCTGTACAAGAGGTTGAATTACTTTCCATTACGGTTACGGATTCCAGTTTGAATACCGAAAATCCTGAACCAACAACTGGTGAAACAGAGCCAAGTCCCCCTTCTGCTTCCGTGACACAGAAAGCACAAGAAATTCTAAATGCAATGACGCTGGAAGAAAAAGTTGGACAGATGTTTATTGCACGCTGTCCCGAAATAAATAGCGTACAGAAGGTAAAGGAGTATAATCTTGGAGGTTATATTCTTTTTAGCCGAGACTTTTCTGGAAAAACAAGAGATGAAATTATCCAGAATATTCAAAGTTACCAAAGTGCAGCAAAAATCCCCATGTTTATCGGAGTAGATGAAGAAGGAGGCACTGTCAACCGTGTTAGCACAAACCCTAATTTGCGAGCTGTGCCTTTCTGGTCCCCTCAAGAACTCTATGCTGAAGGTGGCTTTGATTTGATTCAAAGTGACACACAAGAAAAATGTGAATTATTGAATAGTTTGGGGATTAATTTGAACTTTGCCCCAATCTGCGATGTTTCGAAAAATCCAGAGGATTTTATTTATGACCGGAGTTTTGGACAGAACGCAGAGCAAACTGCCGCTTATGTCCACTTAGTTGTGCAAACCATGTTTCAAGAAGGTATGGGGAGCGTCCTAAAGCATTTCCCCGGGTACGGAAATAATGTGGATACACATACAGGTATTGCTTATGATAATCGCACCTATGAAACATTTTTGAACTCAGATTTCTTGCCGTTTCAAGCAGGAATTGATTCTGGAGCCAATATGGTATTAGTTTCTCATAATGTGGTATCCTGCATGGATAGTCAAACCCCTGCTTCGCTGTCTTCACAGGTACACAAAATCCTGCGGGAAGAATTAAAATTTACTGGAGTTATTATTACAGATGACTTAGCTATGGATGGTGTGCGCAATTTTGCAGAAGACACAAAAATTGCAGTTCAAGCTGTGAAGGCAGGAAATGATATGTTATGCTGCACAGATTTTGAGGTGCAAATTCCAGCCATACTTGAAGCAGTCAAACAGGGAGAAATTACAGAGGAACGAATCGATGAATCTGTTTTACGCATATTAGAATTAAAAATTTCACTTGGGATAATATAAAGGTTTATTTACAAATAGTCTAAAATTTCAGTTTTTACGGGAGTGTGTCCACAAGTTCGGTGTAGAACGAGGAACGGGGACTTTCATATACGCCCTGGCTGCTGATGAAACCAGTCCTGCGCTTGCGGCTCCACGTCACGCAATCACAACCCTGTTTTCCTGCTGCTTCAAACGCCTTTGCCCTCCCCGGCGGCAACCTTATTTTCGCAGCAACGCCGACAGAGCGTATAACACACTACACTTTGCAAGCAAAGTCGTGTGCCAAGGGGCAAGCCCCTTTGGAAACCCCGGACAACAAAACAGGCTGAATATCTCGCACTTTCCCGGTGCTTGACACTCAGCCTTTATTTGTTGTCAGCAGCCCCCGTTTCGTGGTCTGCGTGTAGTTCCTTGTAAACTGACCTAAATGGGAATGCAAGTATCACATCGTTTTTGCAATGGTATTTTTAATCACACATTGTTGTGTGAATTTTATCGGGGCAAGCTATTGCTCTATTTAACGATACGTTTTGAAGAAAAGCCAAAGACGAACCTACCGGGTGATAATCTCAAGTACTACCGGCAGCGGAAACAGATGACAACAAGGCAGTTGGCGGAAAAGCTGGATATTGCACCAGTGACGGTTGTGATGTATGAAAACAGAAAACATCACATCCCTTATGATATAGCTATTAAACTGGCATATGTTCTGGAAATCGAAGTGTCCCTGCTCTATGATGATTTTTCACGCTTCCTTGTCGTGCCCTATACCGAAGCACTAAAGTGTGTTAGAACGTCTCTGGGGCTGTCACAAAAGGATTTTGTAAAACGAAAAGATATGCAATATTTTTTCTGACGATTAACATGCAAATCCAAAATAATGTATGTAGTTAGTGGTTGTAATTTTTCAAAATAAACGCTATAATATTTGCATACAATATTTTGAATTTGCATGCAGAAAGTTGGTGTTTGATTGAATAAAAAAGAAATTTTAAAAAAGGTAATTGAAAATAACGGCGGTATTGCAAAAACTTCAGATTTTGCTGCTAATGGGATCAATAAATATGAGGTGGCGACTTTTTGTAAAAAAGGAGTCATCGAAAGAATTCGCAGAGGATTTTATCAATTTCCCCAAAGTAATAGCACAACGGAGGAACAGTTAATACGAAAGTTGCTTCCACAGGGGATTGTTTGTGTGGAGTCCGCTTTGTTTCATTACGGATATAGTGATTTTTCTCCTCGTGAATGGTCGATTGCTGTACCAAGAACGGCATTCCGTGCCGTAAAGAACATTGAAGAATTTCCGATGAAGGCTTACTATATTCAAAAAGAATTTTTAGATATAGGTAAGTCCACAAGTAATTTTAACGGTGTGTTACTGTCTGTATATGATCGTGAACGAACAATATGCGATTGTTTTAAGTACCGCACAAAGCTTGACAATGAAATTTTTAATAAGGCTGTCAATGCTTATGCTGCTGATGAGAAAAAGAACCTTGCAAATTTATCTAAATATGCAAAGAGAATGAATCTTTATACAAAGGTGATGAATGTAATGGAGGTATTGCTCAATGGCTGATATGGCTGCATCTGTGCTTGCGCGACTCAAAAACAAGACAAAAGAAAGCGGAAGCATCTATATCGACCCGTTTACGGGTGAGTCGGTGAAGAAAAACAAGAAATAAACCACTTAGAGTGGTAGTAGGAAATCAAAGCAAACTAGCAAACCCCTTTTGGGACTGTGCCGGAGTAAGGTAGCACTAAATGGCCCCTTTAGGGGCAGAACAAGCCACCCGCTAAGCGGGTGGTCTTGACTGTATATACATAAAAATTACTCAAACGGATCTTCTTCCGGCTCATCAGATGCTTCCGGTTCTGCGGCATCATCTGCTTCCTCAGCATCTTTCGCGGAAGTATGCTTCAGTGCCTCTTTTTTCTCTTCGATATTTGCCTTATGGACAGAGATGGCGGTACACCATTCGCTGACTTCTTCAGCTACAGGAAATCCTGCGGCAAACTGTTCGTAGTACCAGGCACCGATCTTGGTTTCCAGCTCGCGGATGGATTTCTCATCGTTCAAAATCTGTGCCTTTAGGCGGGTATCTTCTACCACTTCAGTAGTCTTGTCAGCGGCAGCCTTTGCCAGTTCGTTTACTTTTTCAAAAAATTCCATGGTTTTAACTCCTTTCCGATATAAAGACAAGTGACATATGTCTTAAAATGATTATGATTATTGTACTATTTACCAAGAGAAAAGAAAAGCGAAAATCTATGCGAAATCTGAATATTTCCCAGGGTTTACATTTAATTTACGTTGTCGTATCATAATGGCAACTGTTGGTAAAACTGAAAAAAGAGGAGCGTGACGAGATGCAACAGGTGAAGAAACCAAAGAAACCGTTGATTTTCTATTATTGTGTTGTCCTTCTTGTGATGGTGCTGCTAAATACAATCGTAGTTCCATCATTATTAAAGACACAGATTAAGGAAGTGGATTACGGAACTTTCCTGACCATGTTGAATGACAAAGAAGTGGATACTGCTCAGGTGGAAGATGATGTGATTTATTTCACTGATAAGGCAGAAAAGCAGCAGGCTTATTCCACGGTTGTGTTTAATGATCCGGATCTGGTAGATCGACTCTATAATTCCGGATGTAAATTTGGAAAAATACAGGATGAAAAAGATTCCTGGGTAAGTCAGTTTATTTTGTTTGTTCTGCAGATCGCTGTCTTTGTGGCAATCGGGCAGATGCTGTCCCGGATGCTGATGAAAAAGATGGGTGGCGGCGGTCTTGGAAATGCCATGCAGTTTGGTAAGAGTAATGCCAAGATTTATGTGGCCAGCGAGACGGGAATCAAATTCCATGATGTGGCTGGTGAGGATGAGGCAAAGGAGCAGTTGCAGGAGATCGTTGATTTTCTTCATAATCCGGGGAAATATCAGGCAATTGGTGCAACCATGCCAAAAGGAGCCCTGCTTGTAGGCCCTCCTGGAACTGGTAAAACATTGTTGGCTAAAGCAGTTGCCGGTGAGGCAGAAGTACCGTTTTTCTCCATTTCTGGTTCGGAATTTGTGGAAATGTTTGTCGGCATGGGAGCTGCCAAGGTTCGTGATCTGTTCAAGCAGGCAAATGAAAAAGCACCTTGTATCGTATTTATTGATGAGATCGATACCATTGGTAAGAAGAGAGACAGTGCCGGTGTGGGCGGCAACGATGAACGGGAGCAGACCCTGAACCAGCTTTTGACAGAGATGGATGGATTTGATGGCTCCAAGGGTGTCGTGATCCTGGCAGCAACTAACCGTCCGGAGACTCTGGATCCTGCACTGCTTCGACCGGGCCGCTTTGACAGACGAATCCCGGTGGAATTGCCGGATCTGGAAGGCCGTGAAGCTATCCTAAAAGTACATGCAAAGAAAGTGAAGCTGGGAGATAACGTAGATTTCCATGCTATCGCAAGAGCCGCAGCAGGTGCATCTGGCGCAGAGCTGGCAAATATGGTAAATGAGGCAGCTCTCCGTGCAGTCAGAAATGGTCGTACTTATGTGATCCAGGAAGATCTGGAAGAGAGTATCGAAGTAGTTATTGCTGGATATCAGAAGAAAAATGCCGTTCTTTCTGATAAGGAAAAACTGATCGTAGCATACCATGAGACGGGTCATGCTCTGGTGGCAGCCCTGCAGAGTCATTCTGCACCGGTCACCAAGATCACGATCATTCCGAGAACTTCTGGAGCCCTTGGTTATACCATGCAGGTGGAGGAGCGGGATCAGTATCTGCTCAGCAAAGAAGAACTGGAAAATAAGATTGCAACTTATGCGGGAGGCCGTGCAGCAGAAGAGCTGATCTTCGGGTCCATTACCACAGGTGCTTCCAATGATATCGAGCAGATGACCAAGCTTGCCCGTGCCATGATCACACGTTACGGTATGAGTGATGAGTTTGGTATGATGGCACTGGAAACTGTCAACGGTCAGTACCTGGGTGGAGACACTTCCCTTGCATGTGCCGCTGAGACCGCAGCAATCGTCGATGAAAAAGCAAAAACACTTCTGAAGAAAGAATATGAAAAAGCTATGGATCTTCTGAAAAATAATAAGCAGAAGCTTCACGAACTGGCAAAATATCTGTATGAAAAAGAGACCATTACCGGTGATGAATTTATGCAGATCCTGAATGCACAGGAGCCGACGCAGGAATAAATGACATTGTAAACAGCTCTGGACGATAGCATAAAAGATTATACGGCGAGTACTGAACAGAAAAGTCCTGATATATAGCGTAGTTTATTGCAATCGTTCGGAGCTGTTGTAATTTTTTATGGAATTTGGTCTAAGTTACGAAAAAATTAGAAAAATATATGTAAAAATATGGACAGGAAAAAATGGCTGTGCTACAGTAACATTGTTATTATTCCATTGAGGGAAAGGAAGGAAATACAAATGAAGCTGAAAAAAGCATTGGCGTTGTTATTGGCATTTTGTCTGATAGTACCGACACCGATCACATCGCGTGCGGAAGAATCGTCTGCAGAGCAGACAAGTCAAAGTGTAACAACAGAGACAGAAGATGTAAAAGAGAACCTGAAATCTGAAACTGACTCGGAAAATGCATCAAATTCTCAGAACAAAGATACTCCTGCAGTAGAAAATAAAGCGACTGCGGACGGCGAAAACAAAGAAGCTGGTAAAAATGGTGCGGATTCAACATCTGATACAGGCAGTGTGGCAGATGCAACTCAGACAACAAAAAAATCAGAAGAAACTCAGCACACAGAAGAAAGTGCACAGCTCAGTGTACAGGCAGCAGGCGCAGCACAGAATCCTGCTGTTCAGGCAGAAGACGCAGCACAGAATCCTGCTGTTCAGGCAGATGACAGTGCGGTGAAAGTTGGCAACGATTCTTATGTGAATATTGCAAACGCATTGAATAATGTGTCTGGTGATGTGACGATCGTGCTTCAGCAGGATCTGAAAGAGGATGTAGTGATCCCGTCTGGAAGAACCGTGACACTTGATCTGAATGGTCATCACATTACCAACGTATCTGATAATACGATCACCAACAGAGGAACTCTGACTGTTGAAAATTCTGGGGATGATAGTAATGGATATGTGGACAATGTGACTCATCAGAAAGCTGCTGTTTATAATGAAGCAGGTGCAAAAGCAACTTTGTCTGGTGGTACTTTCAAAAGAAGCGAAGAAGCAGGAAAGTCATTTGATTCGGCATATGGAAACAGTTTTTATACTATTAACAATCGTGGCAATATGTCAATCAATGGATCAGCAGAGGTATGGAATAGGGGTATTTTCTCCAGTTGTATTGAAAATGGTTGGTATACTCCGTCTGAAAATCAAGCAGAAACATACGCAGAGCTTACGATTGATGGTGCAACCATTGGTGGCGGAAAATATGCAGTAAAGAATGATGATTATGGAATTCTTGATATCAAAAATGGTGAATTCAGTGCTGAAGGTGGCGCTGGCATTATCCTAAATTGGAATAATACGACCATTGAAGATGGAAATTTTGCAGTGGATGAATTGCCATGTGCAATTTATAATGGAGCCACACCAGGTCTTGCTTATGAGACGGGAACTCTTACAATTACTGGTGGAACCTTCGGTCTGAGTAATTGGAATCATGTTCCGGATAAAGTAATTGTAACTGCATCTAATCCGGGAGAGATTTCTATTTCTGGTGGAACATTTTATAAGAAATTTGATGAATCTTTCTGTGCAGAGGGATACATATTAGTGGATTCCCTGGGTATGGGATATGAGGTAGTCAGAAAGGATCTGCCTGCAGTAGCTCAGATTGGTGACACAACTTACACTTCTCTGGAACGTGCATTGGCTGGTGCACGAGATGGCGATACCATTAAAATATTACAGGATGTGACTGCTACAGGAATACTTAATTGTTGGATGGACACCTCTTTGACCATTGATCTGAACGGCAAGAAAGTTACGACTGCAGATAATGTGACGAATAGTGAAGGAGAAAGTGTTTCTCCCGTAAATATTGTCGGGAAATTAACAATAAGGATTCTTCAGGCGGTGGAGTGTTGGAGAGCGGTTCTTCTCTTCAGGTAGATGGAGAAAATGCAGCGCTGACATTGGAGAGCGGAACAATCAATGTGTCAAAAGATTATGGTATTTATGCAAAGAATGGTGGATCTGTTGTAATTAATGGAGGAACAGTTACTTCTTTGTATGCGCCGTTGACTGGTAATAACACAACAGGAAATATGAATTTCACTGTCAATGGTGGAACATTGACTGCACAGCAGGGCCCGGCAATTTATATGCCAGGACAAACAAATCTTACGGTTACCGGCGGTACTTTGAATGGTGGTATTTCCCTTCGTATGGGTACTGTAAAGATTTCCGGAGGAACGATCAATGCAGTGACAGAAAACATTGATAAACCGAACGAATATTATAATTATAGTGGCAATGCATGGTTTCCGGACGCATTGTATGTATTTGGCGGTACCTATACATCACCTTCTGGAAATAATCTGGATCTTCAGATTACCGGAGGTACATTCAATTGCAGTAACGGACAGGGAAGCGCAGTCGCAATCTATGATCTCGGAAAAGTTGAACAGAACATGTCTGTGAAAATTTCCGGAAATGCAGGACTTTCTACGAATGCCACAGGAAGAAAGGCATATCAGGTTATGAGCCTTTCAGAGATTGGAGTAAGTTCTCCGGCAGCAGGATATGGAACCTATACAAAAAAGGTTTCAAGTGCACTTTCTGGTGGATATTACAGTACAGATATTGCTAAGCCTTATATTGCAAAAGATTATGAGTGCGTAAAAGGTTCTTATCCGGTGAACGGTAAGACTTATACATATGCAATTGCAAAAGAAGGCACACTGGCATCCGTAGAGGCAACGCCAGGTAAAGCAGATGGAGGGGTGGCATCTACAATTAAACCGTTGGATAGAGACACAGCAGAAAATATCGCCGGAAGTGCCACTGTAACTACCAAAGGATCACATGCTATGGTAGAGAGCGTAAGTTCCGTGGTATCCGATTTGTCAAAGAACAAGAAAAAGACAGAAGAAAAAGCAAAACAGGCATTAGAAGCAAATAAAATTGAAACAACTGGAAGGACTATTACAACCGTTGTCGAACCTTATTTCAAGACAGAGGCAAAAGAAATCTCCGGTGAAGACGGTAAAAAAGTCGTTACAGTAGAGATTAAACTGTATTACCAGGTGAAGGCAACCGTTGCAAATGATTCTGAAAAAATGGATGACTCAAATACAGTAGTTCTTGGAGATCCGGTTGAAGTAAAAGATGCGGATACTGTGGGAAAAGCAATTGAGATTCAGGTAAAAGTTCCGAGTGGATATTTTAATGCCGGTGATACAAATCTCTATGTAAGACATGAAAAAGAGGATGGTACCGTTTACTATCACAAGGCAACCCTGACAAAAGCGACAGGATCTGAAAAAGAGGATACCATTACCTTTACAAATGATAAAGGTTTCAGTCCGTTTACCTTTGCTTATGTGACAAAAAAGGCTATTGTAGAATATGAAGGTGGAACTACTGTGAATTACACAGTAGCAGATGTTACGGCAACAGCATTGCCAACAGCTTCCAAAGCAGGATATACTTTTAAAGGATGGAAATATTCATACAATGGAACATCTGTTGATGGTGTATATACAGGTGCACTGACAGATGATCTGCTCACAAAGCTGGATACATTGGGAAATAGTGGAGCCAATACGATCACAGCAACTGCTCAGTGGGAGGCACAGAGCCAGTCGGCAGCAGGTGGAAATAATGGTGGTGGATCCAGTCATAAACATAAGAGCAGCAGTAACAACAACAGTACAGCTACAGCAACCGCAACAGCAACTTCTACAGTTGTTACTGTCAGTGGAGCCAAGACTGGTGACAATGCAAATATCGCTCTTTTGGTAGTTCTGATCGTACTTGCAGGAGCAGGTGCAGCGGGAATTTTACTGTATGAGAAGAAAAGAAAGAGATGTTAAGTATTGAATTATACGATGAGTAAGATTCAATAAAACAGAAGCAGCTTCGGGTATAGCCATCCCGAAGCTGTTTTTACATTCTTGTATCGTAGGTTGTTGTAGGTTTACAAAAGCGACAAATTCATCTATATTTGAGTTAGTAAGCTGGCGTTTACAGAGAGGAGCAAGATGGAGAGAGTTTATGTAGACATGAGTCAGGTGGACGGGGCTTGTGTTGGAGTTTTTGTATCAGGAAAAGACGTCATTCCGGCAGGTACAACGGTATATTCCATGCCGGTGGAAGACAGAGATGAGAAATATCAGAGATATGCAGATGAGTATGACATTCATTTCATCTTTGATGATAAGACTGTGAATATAGATTTTTTCACCGTTCCATGGATCGATATTATGGCTTGGGACAGTGATGATGGTTATATCGGAACTGTTGGTGGAACGACAGATATAGAAAGTGATTTGCCGATCTGTTATATCGACAAAGACAGAAAAACTTATCTGATTGCTGCTGATCTTAAAGAATTTTTGGAAAATTGCAAGAACTGGAAATCTGAATTAAAACTCTGTGAAGAAATAGAAATCTTCCCTTCTAAAGAAGAAGCAAATAAAAAATATACTTTTATAACCTACAACAGCCCAGGGTGACAGCGCAGTTATGCTGTCACCCCGGGCTGTTACAAGTTTACAAGTATCACATTTTTATGGCTCAAACTTATATCCCATTCCCCAGATGGTTTTGATAAGTTCTCCTTTTTCACCCAGTTTGCTTCTCAGTTTCTTTACATGGGTATCAATGGTTCTGGCATCACCGAAATAATCATAATTCCACACATTATTAAGGATTTTCTCACGGGAAAGAGCGATGCCTTGATTTTCCATAAAATAAGCCAACAATTCGAATTCCTTGAAGCTCAGTTCGATGTCCTTGCCATCAATCTTCACCTGATGGGCAGATTTATTCAGTTCAATGCCGCCGGCAGAGATGATATCTTCGCTGGTCAGAAGATTGGAACGACGTAAGATCGCCTCTACACGGGCAACCAGGATCTTGGGGCTGAATGGTTTGGTAATATATTCGTCTACTCCCAGGTCAAAGCCTTGCAGTTCATCACGCTCATCACTCTTGGCAGTCAGCATGATGATCGGCACCTTGGAATAGGCGCGGATCTCACGGCATACCTGCCAGCCATCCATCTTTGGCATCATTACATCCAGAATGATCAGTGCAATATCTTTTTCGCGGAAGAAGATGTCAACCGCTTCTTCGCCATCTCCGGCTTCCAGTACATCATAATTTTGTTTTACAAGAAAGTCTCTGACCAGCTTGCGCATGCGACTTTCATCATCAACTACAAGGATCTTCAGTTTATCCATGATAGACACTCCTCCCGGTCTTTTTGCTTTATTGTAGCAAGGGAATATGTTTATTTTGTGAAAATGAGACAATGATGTAAGTTTTGTTTATAAAAAAAGAGCCCCGATTCTAAAAATCAGAACTCCTCGTCCGTATGGACCTGGCGGGAATCGAACCCGCGTCCGAAAGCCCATTCATTGCGGTATCTCCCATCACAGTCACTTGTTTGACATTCCCTCCGCTGCACGCCAAATGACAGGCTTACAGTTTTAGTAGCTTCATGATACGCCCACACGCGCAAAGCTTAGCGTGTGTCGTTTCCTACATAGTCGATGCCTGGGTCACAAAGTGTAGGTGCTCTGAGTCAGACAGCTGCCATTAGGCAGCGATTGCTAAATTATCTTCAGCGTTTATATTTAGATTTGCACCTTACGCGGTGCCTTCGGATGGCTGCCACAACTTCAAAACCCCCGTCGAAACCTTTACAAGCCCGAAAACATGTAAAGCTTACGCCAAAGTGAAATTGCATCTTTGATACATGATAGAGGATGGAAAGTACGATGTCAAGTAGTTTTTGTAATATAAAAGACAGAAGATACATCGTTTGTGTAAAGCACATTTATAAAAACTAACTGCTGAATTTGTCAAAATGCACAGTAAAAAACTGTTTATTTCGTATATTGTGCATAATATCAGAAAATGATAATATATATTCATAGGGTTATGTGCGAACTGCACAAAATAAATATATGGGACAAGGAGGAATAAGGAATGCTGGACCAGTCTTATTATCGTAAGACAGACGAGATCATCGAGCACTACGGCAAGAAAGCCGGTTCGCTGATTCCAATTATGCAGGATATTCAGGCGGAGTACCGCTACCTGCCGGGGGAACTGTTAACTTATGTAGCCGAACAGATCGGAATCACAGAGGCAAAAGCTTACAGCGTCGCTACTTTCTATGAGAATTTTTCTTTTGAAGCCAAGGGAAAATATGTGATCAAAGTGTGTGACGGAACGGCCTGCCATGTACGTAAATCTATGCCAGTGTTGGAGGCACTTTGGAAAGAACTTGGATTGAGCAGGAAAAAGCATACGACTGACGACATGATGTTCACCGTAGAGACCGTATCCTGTCTGGGTGCCTGTGGACTTGCGCCTACCATGATGGTCAATGAAGAGGTGCATCCTTCCATGACACCGGAGAAAGCGCTGGCAGTGATTGAAGAATTGAGAGGTATTGGCTGATGATCAAAAACAGAGAAGATTTAATGCAGGTGCGGACGGCGGCCAAAGCGCATATAGAAGACTGTGACTGCCGCATTCTTGTCTGTTCCGGCACCGGCTGTATTGCAACCGGTTCAACAAAGATTTATGAGGAATTTCTGGAACTTGTAAAAGATACGCCAAATGTCTGTCTGGATTTTGCACCACATGATGAGGGAGAACATGTGGGGGTGAAGAAGACAGGATGTCAGGGCTTCTGTGAGTTAGGCCCCCTGGTCAGAATTCAGAGAGGCGGAGAGACCATCCAGTACGTAAAAGTGCAGAAGGAGGACTGCCAGGAGATTTTTGAACAGACCGTTCTGCGTGGAGAAGTGGTAGAACGTCTTCTTTATGCCAAGAAAGATGTACATTATCGTCACCCGGAAGACATTCCATTTATGGAAAAGCAGACCAGAATCGTTCTGGAGAACTGTGGTCGTGTGGATGCGGAGTCGTTGGACGAATACATTGCAGCTGGAGGTTTTGAAGCACTGTCAAAAGCCATGTTTGAGATGTCCAAAGAGGATGTGATCAATGAAGTTGACCGTTCCGGACTTCGTGGACGTGGAGGCGGAGGATTCCCCTGTGGCAAGAAATGGAAACAGGTGGCACGTCAGGCTGAGAAAACCCGTTATGTAGTATGTAATGGTGATGAAGGTGATCCGGGAGCGTTCATGGATGGTTCTGTTATGGAAGGCGATCCGTTCAAACTGATCGAAGGTATGATGATCGCCGCTTACGCAGTAGAATCTTCAGATGGATATATTTATGTACGTGCGGAATATCCAATGTCTGTAGCGAGACTTCGCCATGCTATTGCACAGCTGGAAGAGAGGGGTCTTTTAGGAGATAATATTCTGGGAACAGATTTTTCTTTCCGCTTACATATTAATAGAGGAGCAGGTGCATTTGTCTGTGGAGAAGGTTCTGCACTGACTGCTTCTATTGAAGGCAAACGTGGTATGCCGCGTGTGAAACCTCCAAGAACCGTAGAAAAAGGTCTGTGGGAGAAGCCGACCGTATTAAATAACGTAGAGACTTATGCCAATGTGCCGAAGATCATTCTGCAGGGAGCAGATTGGTATCGTACTATTGGTACAGAGGGCAGCCCGGGAACCAAGACCTTCTCATTGACTGGTTCTATTGAAAATACAGGTCTGATCGAGGTGCCGATGGGAAGTACCCTTCGCCAGATCATCTTTGATATTGGTGGCGGTCTCAAAAATGGTGCACAGTTCAAAGCAGTTCAGATCGGTGGACCTTCCGGTGGATGCCTGACAGAGAAACATCTGGATGAACCTCTGGATTTTGATTCTGTAAAGAAATTCGACGCAATCGTAGGATCCGGTGGAATGGTAGTTATGGATACCAATACCTGTATGGTAGAGGTTGCCCGTTTCTTCATGAGCTTCACCCAGAGAGAGTCCTGTGGAAAATGTGTTCCATGTCGTGAAGGAACCAAGAGAATGCTTGAGATCCTGGAACGGATCGTAAATGATGAAGGCGAAATGGAAGATCTGGACCGTCTGGAGGAACTGGCAAAGATGATCCAGAGCATGGCTCTGTGCGGACTTGGTAAGAGTGCGCCGCTGCCGGTGCTTAGTACTCTGAAGACCTTCCGCGATGAGTACGAGGAACATATTCGTGACCACAAGTGTCGTGCAAAAGTCTGTCAGGCAATGCGCAGATTCATTATCAACCCAGAGTTCTGTAAGGGTTGTGGAAAGTGTGCAAAGAACTGTCCGGTGGGAGCTATCACAGGTGTGCGTAAGGAGAGCTACCACATTGATCCGAGCCTGTGCATCAAGTGTTCGGCATGTAAGGATAACTGTGCATTTGACGCTGTCTATATTGAAGCATAGGGGGGACGAATATGGGAACAATTACAATCGATGGAAGAAAAGTAGAATTTACCGATGAGAAGAACCTCCTGACTGTTATCCGTAAAGCGGGTATTGATATTCCAACATTATGTTATCACTCGGAATTGTCCACGTTTGGAGCCTGTCGTCTGTGTACGGTAGAGGATGACAGAGGAAGAACTTTTGCTTCCTGCTCAGAAGAACCAAGAGACGGTATGGTGATCTACACCAATACCGGAAAATTAAAAAAATACAGAAAACTGATCATTGAGCTTTTGCTTGCATCTCACTGCAGAGACTGTACGACCTGTGTTAAGAGTGGTGACTGTAATCTGCAGACACTGGCACACCGTTTTGGCGTGACTTCTGTACGATACAACAATTACAGAGAACAGAAGCCACGGGATTTCAGTTCTCCGTCTATCGTCAGAGATCCGAATAAATGTATTC
>ENA-UPXC01000544-UPXC01000544.1-human-gut-metagenome-genome-assembly--contig:-NODE-544-length-62512-cov-16.656939_pt1 | contig 62512 bp, 55 predicted proteins | sample MGYA00250047_ERZ773371 | MGnify/ENA primary metagenome ERZ773371 (study PRJEB29103, sample SAMN06111975) | human gut metagenome | biome: human gut; feature: ankylosing spondylitis patient; material... | reverse complement strand
GTAAAAGAGAAAATCGAAAATTTTGATGGAGTTGTTCTTTTTACCAGAGACACCCATGAGACTTACTATCTTGACACCCAGGAAGGACAGAAGCTTCCTGTACCGCACTGTATCCGTGACACTGAAGGCTGGCAGATCAGAAGCGAATTAGATGCACTCAGAAAAACAGAACCCATTGATAAAGAAACCTTTGGTTCCACAGACCTTGCAGGAGAACTGGTGGCAATGAATGAGGATAATGAAATCGAAAGTATCACATTCGTAGGTTTATGCACAGACATCTGTGTTATTTCCAATGCACTTCTGGCAAAAGCATCTCTCCCGGAAGTTCCGATCATCGTAGATGCTAAATGCTGCGCAGGCGTAACACCGGAAAGCCATGAGAATGCACTGAAAGCAATGGAAGCATGTCAGATCCAGATTGACAGATAAACTGCAGAGCAGTTATTCAGTTATAAACAAGCAGTAAAGCAGATGATTTTATCCACCTGACAATTCAGATATGAGGAGTGACAAATGGAGACAATTACACGAGACGAGGCATTTACATTATTAAAAAAATACAACAAGGATCCCTTCCACATTCAGCATGCCCTGACTGTAGAAGCAGTAATGAAATGGTATGCCAATGAACTTGGCTATGGCGAAGATGCAGAATACTGGGGAATTGTAGGGCTCCTCCACGACATCGACTTTGAACTATATCCGGAAGAACACTGTCTGAAAGCTCCGGAAATGCTCCGCGAAGCAGGCGTAGGCGAAGACGTGATCCATTCAGTTGTATCCCACGGCTACGGTATCACAGTAGGATGTGGCGCAACCATTGATGTAGCACCGGAACACGAAATGGAAAAAGTACTCTTTGCAGCAGACGAACTTACAGGACTTATCTGGGCAGCAGCACTTATGAGACCATCCAAAAGCACAAAAGACATGGAACTCAAATCCCTCAAGAAGAAATATAAAAGCAAGGGCTTCGCAGCAGGATGCTCCAGAGAAGTCATCGAGCGAGGAGCCGAACAACTTGGCTGGGAACTGCAGAAGCTGCTCACTATGACACTGCAGGCAATGGCAGACTGCGAGGATGAGATTAAGGCGGAGATGGACGCGGAAGCATAAATATTAAAACTGAATAATAAAGTAACAAGAATTGCTTAGAAAGAAAGGGACATATCAGAGGTAGAAGGTATGTCTCTTTTTGTATTACAGTGAATTGAATATAATAGGTAATGTCGAACGAAAATTGTTGCCGTTTATGTCGAAAAATTGTATAATATGACGTAAAGTAGTTAGCTTTATCAGATGACTTAGGCAGTAAAGAATATAAAAGAGAAATAATGTCTGAAGAGACATTTGGAAATTGGATAAAAATAATGAATAAGACTTTAAATTACTATAACGAAAATGCACAGTCCTTTGCGTCTGGAACTGTTTCCGTAGAGTTTACAGAAATGCAGGACAAATTTTTGCAAAAGCTTAATCCGGGAGCATATATACTCGATTTTGGTTGCGGCGCAGGAAGGGACACGAAATATTTTTTGGACCAAGGCTATCTGGTAGAGGCAATAGACGGTTCCGAACAGTTATGCCAGATTGCGAGTAAACATACTGGAATCAAAGTTAGACAGATGCTGTTTCAGGAACTGAAAGTGAATGAGAAATACGACGGCATATGGGCTTGTGCTTCCATTCTTCATTTACCGAAAAAAGAACTAAAAGAGGTTTTCAAGAAAATGCTCACAGCGTTGAAACCTGGTGGACGGATTTATACTTCTTTCAAATATGGAGAGTATGAGGGAGAGCGAAACGGACGATACTTTACAGATTTTACAATAGACACATTTGCGGATTTTGTACAGGAGATACACAATCTGCAAATAGAAGAACACTGGATCACAGGAGATGTCCGACCGGGAAGAGGTGAGGAAAAATGGCTGAACTTAATTATGCAGAAAAAATGAACATCGGATATGAAAATGAATATTCCACAGATGCCATGACCGGCGGACCTGATAAAAGAAGACAATTATATTATCAGTTAATCCAGAGTATGAAGAAAGCAGAAAGCGTTGATATCATTGTTTCATTCCTTATGGAATCAGGAGTAAAAATGCTTCTTCAGGAACTGGAAAACACCCTGAAACGCGGAGCCAAAATCCGAATCCTGACAGGAAATTATCTCGGAATAACCCAGCCGTCTGCACTATATCTGATTAAAAGAAAACTCGGTGACAGAGTTGATCTTAGATTTTACTGCGAAAAAGGCCGTTCTTTTCATCCAAAGTCTTACATATTCCATTATGCAGACCATAGTGAACTTTACATTGGATCGTCCAATATTTCAAGAAGTGCACTGACTTCAGGAATAGAATGGAACTACCGTTTTAGCAGCAAAAAAGATCCAGAAAACTATGCTGAATTTTTTTATACATTTGAAGACTTGTTTGAAAACCATTCCATCATAATCGATGATAAAGAATTAAAGAGATATTCCCAGAACTGGCATCGTCCTGCAGTTGCAAAAGATCTTGACAAATATGACTTTGAACAGGATACAGAAGATACTAAAATTAAAACAATGTATGAACCAAGAGGGGCACAGATTGAAGCACTCTGTGCATTGGAAGATACAAGAGCAGAAGGAGCAAAGAAAGCGCTCATCCAGGCTGCAACGGGTATCGGAAAAACTTATCTGGCAGCATTTGATTCCAAACCATATGAAAAGGTTTTATTTGTTGCACACAGAGAGGAAATCCTGAAACAGGCGGCAGATTCTTTCCGAAATGTAAGAAATTCGGAGGATTATGGATTCTTTACAGGAGATGAGAAATGCACGGATAAATCAGTTATCTTTGCTTCAGTAGCAACTCTCGGAAAATCAGAATACCTGAATGAAAAATACTTTGCACCGGATTACTTCAACTACGTAGTAATCGACGAATTCCATCATGCAGTCAATGATCAGTACAGAAAAATCGTAGAGTATTTTAAACCCCAATTTCTCCTCGGACTGACAGCAACACCTGAGAGAATGGATGGCAAAAATATATATGAAATCTGTGATTATAATGTGCCGTATGAGATTTCATTAAAAGATGGCATCAATAAAGGAATGCTGGTTCCATTTCACTATTACGGAATCTACGACGAGACAGACTATACCAAACTGCATATAGTCAGAGGAAAATATGCGGAAGAAGAACTGAACAAAACATACATAGGAAATGCTTACAGACATGATCTGATTTACAAATATTACTGTAAATATGGTTCAAAACAGGCATTAGGCTTCTGCTGTTCCAGAAAACATGCAGAAGAAATGGCAAAGGAATTCAGCAGAAGAGGAATCCCATCAGCAGCAGTTTACAGTAATGCAAATGGAGAATTCTCCATGGACAGAACAGAAGCAATTGAGAAATTGGAAAGTGGAAAAATCAAAGTCGTCTTTTCGGTGGATATGTTCAACGAAGGCGTAGATATTCCCTCTGTAGATATGGTAATGTTTCTCCGTCCGACGGAATCTCCAATAGTATTCCTGCAGCAACTTGGAAGAGGATTGCGGAGAAGTAAAGGAAAAGAATATCTCAATGTCCTGGACTTCATCGGCAATTACGAAAAGGCAGGAAGAGTCAGATACTTACTGACAGGAAAAAGTAAAGCAGAGAAACAAACCTATTCTCCAGCAGATAAAACAGATTATCCGGATGATTGTTTTGTTGATTTTGATATGAAATTAATTGATTTGTTTGCAGAAATGGACAAGAAACAACAATCACTTAAAGATCAGATAAAAAAAGAATATTTCAGAGTAAAAGAATTACTCGGCAAACAACCATCCAGAATGGATTTATTTACATATATGGATGATGACGTTTATCAGAAGGCAATTGCACGTTCAAGTGAGAATCCATTTAAAAAGTATCTGGAATATCTGAATGAATTAAATGAACTTACAGATGAACAAAAAACTTTCTTCCAGGGAATAGGAAAAGAATTTATAAAACTGCTGGAAAACACCAATATGACCAAGGTATACAAAATGCCAGTACTGATGGCTTTCTATAATCATGGTGATGTAAGAATGGAAGTGACAGAAACAGAACTTTTGGCAAGTTGGAAAGAATTCTTCTCTACAGGAACGAACTGGAAAGATCTGGATACAGGGATTACATATGAGCAGTACTGCAAAATTTCGGATAAAGATCATATTAAAAGGATTATTAAGATGCCAGTGAACTTCTTAGTGAAATCAGGAAAAGGATTTTTTTTGAAAAGGGAAGATTCAGCGCTGGTATTAAGGGATGAAATGAAAGAAATTATAAAGAATCCAGTATTAGCACAGCAGATGAAAGATGTAATTGAATATAGGGCAATGGATTATTATCAGAGACGATATAAAGAACAAATGACAGCTCTTTTACAGTGATGGAGAGATGCGTATGGAAACAGAAAATTATGTATATAAAAAAGAGATAGATTGGTCCACGTTAATGGAAGGATTTACATTGCCATTAGATAACCAAATAATCTTTTTACGCAATATGGAAAACTTTTTGCAACGCGGAGAGTCTAAAATTATTCATTTTTTTATGAATGGAAAAACGTATGATGCGAAAATAGTTAATGTAAATAATTCGGTAGAAAAGAGAAAAAAAGATGCATATCAAATCAGATATACAAGAAATAGAAAATTGGCACAGACGTTGCAGCAATACTTTTTCAAAAGTATGAGTTATATAAAGACAATCCGTGAAAGCGGAGATCCGAAAGACAGGAGTTATATAAAAGTGCCGGAAGGATTAAAAGAATATCTCGCTATTTGTAAGACTGAATATGAGGACACTTTTTTGTTCGAACCAATTGCACAGGATGATTTTCAGGTTATGAGAAAAGCAATTCAAGGAATGCGGGAACGTTCCGTAGAGAATGAAATAGAATATGAACTTGAAGACAATGATATAGAAGGAAGATTACAGATTGTCAAGATCCGAAAATTGAACAGAAAAATAGGCGAAAATCTGAAACTGTTATATGGATGCCGTTGTCAAATATGCGGTTAGATAACTGGTGAAAATATGGTTCACATATAGCGAAAACACGTCATATTGATTATTTTGTTAATAGTTTGAATAATGACGCAAATAATTAAATGATTGTTTGACCAAATCATCATAGTATTATACATGATGCGAATCCGATATTTGACCGGAAAAGAATGGCGTATAGATATAATAAAGTAGAAGAAAAACTTAGAATTAATAGGCATTTGATAGAGTAATTTATTTGTATATTGCTACAAAAGGATGGTAAGTAAAAAATATATTATAGTAAATTAACAGAGAATATTTATAATTGGAGGAAGAATGAGATATATAGAAACATATGAGGATTTTAAAGAAAAAGAAGTTAAAGAATCTATAACGCCACATATTATAGAAGAGTGGGAGTTTCGTGAAGACAGAAGTGTTGAACAGGTAGAATTGATTAAACTATTGAAAAATAAAATTAGTTGTGAGCTAATTGATATTTCATTTAGTAAGGATGAGAAGCCTTGTTATTATATAGATAAAAAAATATTACGAATTAATGTAGAGGAAGAACAACAATGGGAATGGGATGAATTCGTAAAATTATATAAGGACATAAGATATTTGGTTATACGGAATGCAAACAGAATATCATCAAAAATATTTCAAATCAGTAATTTAGTGTATCTTGAACTTTATTGTTGTGATTTAACAGAGCTTTCATATGAAGGAATTTCAAATCTAAAAAATATAGAGACATTGAGTTTGGAAGGCTCAATGGTAAATAAAATAGATAAGCATATTTTTACATTAGAAAATCTTAAAAATTTTTCTGTAATGCATACTTCAATTAAAGAAATTCCAGAAGATTTGTGTTCTTTAAAAAAGTTAAGGTATATAGGCTTAAATGGAACTAAAATAAAAGAAGTTCCTAAGGCTATTGCAAAAATAGAGGGATTAACAGATTTGTATTTGGGACAAACAGATATTTGTGAGTTCCCGATTGAGATGAAAAACTTAAAAAAATTAGAAAGATTGGCATTGTGGGAAACACAATTAGAAGAACTTCCTGATTGGATATGTGAATATAAGTATCTTAGAGGACTATATTTAGGTCGCACAAAAAAATTATGTTGTCTTCCAGAAAGAATCGGTGAATTAATAAATCTTGAGCAATTATATTTGGATGGAACACAATTAAATTATTTACCTAAAAGTTTTGGAAATTTAATAAACTTAAAAGACTTATCGTTGAAAGGAACTAAAATACGTAAATTTCCACCGTTAAGAGAAATGAAACATTTAATAACATGTGATCTAAGCAATATGATTTTAGAAAGAATACCGGGAGAATTTTTAGAATCTGATATGGAAATCCAACCAGAAATGGATTTCCCAAATAATGGTTTAATATTAGCAAATACAAAACTTTTATGTCAACCAATAAGTCTTTTTTCTCATGAAAAAGCTTTTATTAAAACCTACTATGAAGAGAAAAAAATTCATTTAAATGAAACAAAAATAGTATTTCTGGGAGATGGAGAAGCTGGAAAAAGTCATATTATAGAAAGAATAAAAAAGGATAATCATTTGTTAAAAACTTTTAAGGAAGAAAGCACGCCTGGAATTGCAATTTCACAAAAATTATGTGATGTGGATGGAGAATTAATTCGATTGCAAATATGGGATTTTGGTGGACAGGAAATTATGCATTCCATGCATCGTTTTTTTTTAACAGAAAGAACATTGTATGTCATTGTTATAAATGCACGAGATAATACACAAGATGAGAGAGCCGAATATTGGTTAAATAATGTCAAAAATTTTGCAAATGGTTGTCCAGTCATAATGGTGTTAAATAAAATGGATCAGAATCCAACTGCGAGTATAAATGAAAGACTACTTAGAAATGATTACCCACAGATTGTTAAAATTATAAAAATGTCTGCAATGAAGGATAATGTCGAAAAGTTTGGAGAATTAATGTCTACTGTTATTTCTACAATAAGAACGTTTGATAGTTATGCAATGGATTTTCCGGTATCTTGGAATAAAATAAAAATTAGATTAATGGAGATGAATAGTAATTATATTACTGATAGAGAATATAGAAAAATTTGTAGCCAATATATGGTAGAAGATGAACAAATACAGAATTGGTTATTGGATTGGTTTCATGATTTAGGGATAAGTTTTAATTATCATAAAAAAGATCAACTTTTAGGTGCGTATATGGTGTTAAAGCCTACATGGATTACCAATGCAATTTATATTATTTTATTTAACGGGGGGAGTTATGCTCAAAATGGTATAATTAGTATAAATAATATTATTAGTTTGTTGAAAAATCCTCCTAAATCAGTTGAAAATATTAGATATAATATAATAGAAGTTCCATATATTTTAGGAGTGATGCGAAGATTTGAGATTTCTTATTCTGTAGATAAGGATAGTGAATTTATTCCTATGATGTGCGATAAAAATCAACATGTAGAAGCAGAAGATTTTATTAATGGTGATTGTTTAGAGTATTTTATGGAGTATGAATATTTGCCGAATAATGTATTGCATAAGCTAATGATAAAGATGCAAGAAAAATTAATGAAAGATAAAATTTGGTTAACGGGTATGATTTTAGTTGCGCGTGAAAAAAATATTTTTGCATTAGTTAGGATGCATGAAAAACGTATTGAAATATTTATTCGTAGTTTGAATAATAATTTATATCCATCTAAAGAGTTTTTAAGGTAAGTGATGAATAATCCACCGGTTTTTCAGTATCCAAAATTTATGAGATAATCCCTCTAAGGAGTGGTATCTCTATAACTTTTCCAGTTTTTTGCACTTAGGACCATTTCACTTCAGTTCTTCTGGTACCTGTGCTAATCCCACTCCAAATAAAAAACAGGAGTTGAATTTTTATGCCTAAAAGAAATCCAAGACGTACAGATAAAGAATGGTTGGATCTGATCCAGGAATGCCGGTCCAGTGGTCTTTCTGATAAATGCTGGTGTCAGGAACATCATATCCATACAAGCAACTTTTATTACCAGATACGAAGACTTCGACAAAAAGCCTGTGAGATACCGGAACCAGTCCATTCTTCTTTCTCAGGAAAACAGGAAGTTGTACCGCTTTCTTTTGAGGAACCGGCAGTCTGCCCATCCTCAGTGCAGCTCAAAACGGATACCATTCCAGACTCTGTTATAAAGATCACTTATCACAGTTTCCAGATCGAGATCACCAACGCAGCAGACCGTGAGACCATATTTCATACGTTATCAGCGCTGCAGGATTTATGTTAGGTGATCTGTCCGGTGTGTCTAAGATCTTCGTTATCACCGGACGTACAGATATGCGAAAAAGTTTCGACGGGCTTATGGCTATCATACGCGATACATATGAACTCGATCCGTATGCAAATGCAGTTTATCTTTTCTGCGGAAGGGATAGCCGGAAACTTAAGGCACTCCATTTTGATAAGGATGGTTTTGTGCTGCTCCAGAAAAGGCTTGACGGAAACGGCAGGTTCCAGTGGCCGCGAAATGCTTCGGAAGCCCGTCTTTTGACGCGTCAGGAATTCCGGTGGCTTATGGAAGGTCTTTCCATCGATCAGCCTAAAGCAATCAAAGGCACAGGCAGAAAAAAAGATTTCTGATCCTTTGTGCAAAACAGAGAATTTTAAATTTTCTATATCCGTGACAGCAGGCAGCCGCCAGACACTTATCCACTGCTTTCTTTTTTCCTTTCGAATGCGATGTGGATGAGACTCAAAAAAACATCTGTTTTAAAACAGCAGGTGGATATCTTTCCTAAAAGAATGAGCATACAGGCATATCTTTCATTTTTTTAGGAAAGATATCCACAACTGAGGTACCGTCAGATTGACAGTACCATCTGTCCCGTCTGTTTGCCATATCCCCGTACTTCTTTTATAATAGGGATAAGAAAACAAAGGACGGAAATGCCATGCCTCATGATACAGAAGATATGATCCAGCTTTTATTAAGCACGAATAAAGAACAGGAACAGACCATTGTGGATCTCAGAGCTACCATAAAAGAGCTCCGCAGCACTATTGCGAACCTGAACGAGACGATAGATGAACTGAAAAGGAAGATCTTTGGAACATCCAGCGAAAAGACCAGGCGTCCTGATCAGGAGGAAGGGATCCAGGAGGAAGAAACGGTGACCGTTGTAAAAGAACATACACGGACCAGAAGAAAAAAGTCCGTTCGTGCAGATCTGTATGAGGCCCTTCCCATAAAAGAGATCTCCTGCGATGTTCCCCCGGAAGAAAGGATCTGTCCGGACTGTGGTTCCCCGATGGAACACCTGGGGTATAAGTTTGTCCGGGAAGAACTGCGTATCACTCCGGCAAAAGTGGTAAGGGTCCATTACATGCAGGAAACCCTTATGTGTCCTGTATGTCGGCAGGAGGATGAAACAACGATCGTAGAGGCAAAAACACCGACACCGCTTCTTGCCCATAGTCCCGCATCGCCGGATATGGTGGCAATGGTCATGTACCAGAAAAGCTTTCTGCACCTTCCCTTTTACCGTCAGTCAAAAGACTGGATGGAAAAAGGGGTGCCTGTCCCAAGAGAAACTGCAGCGCACTGGTACAATTACTGTTCATTGGAATATCTCTCTCCAGTCTATGAAGTAATGCATCAGGAACTGCTGGCAAGAGAGATCCTCCATGCAGACGAGGTACCCTGTCAGGTGCTTCATGAAGAGGGAAAAACTGCCACTTCAAAATCCTATATGTGGATCTACCTGAGCGGGACTGATGGAAAACCACCGATCATCCTGTATGATTACAGACCCGGACGGAGCGGGGATTATCCGATAGAATTTCTCCATGGTTTCACTGGGATGCTCCAGTGTGATGGGTATAGTGCATACGGCAGGATCGAAGATGTTGTCCTGGTCTGCTGTCTTGCCCACTGCAGGCGTAAGTTCTTTGAAGCAGTCCCAAAAGCACGTCAGAAAAAGCTGAAACTTCTGGACATTAATTCTGAACAGGAACTTGCAGAACCTCCGCAGGGAACTGCAGAAGACAGTTCCCTGCTCCCTGCCGAAAAAGGAGTTGCATTCTGTAACCGTCTTTTCTATATGGAACGTCTCTACAAAGAACTTCCACAGGAGGAACGAAAACAGAAACGCCAGGAAACAGAACCTGCCATCTGGAATGAATTCTGGACATGGTTGGAAACCCTGGAGCCTGCTGGCGGGAGTAAGCTTGAAAAAGCGGTAAACTATGCCTTTAATCATAAAGAGACCCTTATGAATTATCTACTGGATGGAAGATGCGAGATCTCTAATAATGCAGCGGAACGTCGGGCAAAAACCTATGTGACGGGGCGTAAAAACTTTCTGTTTCATGATACTGCTGATGGAGCAACGGCAAGTGCCATTGTATTGAGTCTCATAGAAACAGCGAAAGCCAATAACCTGAACATCTATCATTATCTCTACACCTTGCTGCTGTATATGCCGGACTATAAAAATGAGCCCGCAGGCATAAAACAGCTGCTGCCATGGAGTGACTTTATAAAAGAAAGATGTACAGGGATCATAGATATCGAAAAAGTAAGACCTGAAGAACGTGGGAACCTGAATATTTAAGGTTCCCTGGAAGTCGTAACCGGGTGATTATTCATCGCTTACAATTGTTTTTAGAGAACTATTCTATTAGAGAAGAACTACTTCAAGTAAGAGCTAGCGATTATGTTTCACAGTATACTGCTGCTGATTTTGAAGAAAATGATATGGATAAAGAAATTTTTTCAGATGAAGTAGTACAAAACTATTATGATTCTTGTTTGGATAGATTACAGGAGTTATATTTCAAAGTTTGGAAGTACAGAATAGCAAATGAAAGTAGCATATCATATAATAACTATAGTGGCAATGATTTATTAAAAAAGCAGGAGTTTGATATTACTGCTAATAAATTAAACTTTAAAGGAAAAAAATATGAATTAGAAATGTTTTCATTTGATGAAGTCCAAGAAAGATTTGGCGATTATTTTTATTTGTCAAATTCTATTATTAATAATTATGATAATATAGAGTGTAAGGGGATACATATTCCGGAAAAGGATGTTAGAGGTCTTTACATGACATTAGGTGCTGACTCACCTATAACATTTAAATTAATAGTTTCGCCAGTTCTTGCACTATACAACAATTTTCAAAAAAACGGAATACGGACAGGTATAGAAAATGGATTAAATAAAGTAGAGTTTATTCAAACAGATATGGGAATTTACTATTCTATAATTGCTGATATGGAGTATGATAAATTGGAGAAATTATTAACTGATTCTATTACTTATTCAGATAAAGATAAGAATTTAAAAAGAGAAAATAATATAAATATTGTGACTGACTTGGAAGAATATGTTCAGGAAGTTGAATTAACCGATGGGCATATATTTTTCAACTCTTGCTTGGCATTAGAAAGTGACATAGCTTATTATGACCCGAATATAGCACATTTAGAAAAATGGAATACAGAACAGGTTACTGCATATCTCGGAAATACTTTTGTTCCGTCATATATTCCAAAGGATCTTAAGACTTGTCAGGAATCCTATACTGGTACTTTTATGTCAGAATATCTAAATAATACAATGTGGTGGACTGTAGCGTATGATAATGATATAATTATTTATGATAACTTTGGAGTGTTCTATAGTGATTCTTTTACTGATGAATATAATCCTTTAAGACGTAAATTGCTGATTGAAGTGTCAAAAGATGAACTGCCGGTAGCAGATGTATTATATTCATTTGATAAAGTAGAAGTTTCTAAAGTGAAAAAAAATGAACTAACTGTAGGAGTATACAAAGCACCATATTATGATGGGGATTCAAAACCAGCAGGATATATAAATCAATATATTGCGGAATTTATTATTGATAATGTAGGATATCGCATTATAAGTGAAAATTTGTCACAAGAGGAATTTATTAAAGTTTTAATATCTATGCCTGTATTTGAATAATACACTTTTTGGAAATTATTAAACAGTCTTGTAATATTGATAACGGAAAAGTCAATGTTGCAAGACTTTGTTTATTGTAATTAGGTGATGATTGTGTGTAAATATGTAAAGAAGAATTTCATTTTACATACAACAATGTTATAATATCGGATGAAGGAAATAACAGCAAAGGAGAACTGGCATGAATATGTACAAAGAAATAGATCAGGAAACTATGGAACTACTTTTAGATGCATTGCTCAAACGCACCCTGGAAGGTAAACAGATATGGGAAAATCTGTATTATAATCCTATTGGCTTTGTACAGCAGGATGCCTATGAAGATAAGGGCGCATATATATCGCAAATGTTTGAGACAACGACATCTTTTAATGGCATTGAATATGAATTAGAGCTTTGTGAAGCAATAGATCTTCCGTCTTGTAAAGGAAATATTTTCGGAAGCATTAGCTACGAAGCGGAAGAAGAAATAAACAAATATGATTTTTCTTTATCATTTGATTCAGAGCACTACGATGACGCTGATGCAGCAGAACTGAAGAATATTTATAAAGATTCAGTAATTGTGCAGTTAGCAGATGCGATTGTTGGTGTGTTTGAAGATTCGGAAGCGATAGCGGATGGTTTCTCTTATGCAAGGTATTTCAGTCAAAAAGAAATTAATTCAAAATGGAAAAAAGATTCCCTTGTAAAACTTGGTGAGAAGCTAATGAAAGAGAAAGCAATGCAGGATTTCCATAAAATCGTTCTGGATACAGATTACCGGAGCAGCTTATTGAGAAAGTAATAGATTTATATGGAGAACAATGCATGAGAAATATTAAAGACAGTACATTTCCGGAAAATATTTTGGAAGAGATCGGAATTAACAAAGTAAGCGAGAAGAAAATAGATTATTCCCGACTAACAGATGACCAGGTAAATGGATTGCTGTATGCCATATCACAGATGAAGCGCAGGGACAGTATAATTTTATTGTGCCGTTATGAAGACAAAATGACTTATAAAGAAATTGGGGAACGTTTTTCCATAACGAGTGAACGTGTCCTACAGCTTGTTGCAAAAGGACTGAGAAAGCTGAGACATCCGGTTAGATATTGCTACATAATATGGGGATATGAGACATACACCCAAATGTTATCTGAGAGGAGAATGCAGCTTGCGGCATTAAAACGGGAAGAAATAGAAAAATCCGGCAGTGATATTCTTCAAACCGATGTATCAGTTTTACAGTTGACGATAAGGACATGGAATATACTTAATCGCAATGGAATACATACACTAGGTGAATTGATAAGCATATTGGCGGAGGATAAAGAGGGACTTGGTATAAGGATTGGGAGAAACAGTCTGTCAGAGGTAGTATGTAAACTGGAAGAATTAGGATTACTTAGTGACTGTTAGTGAAAAAAGCATTGGAGGATACGGATTGCTGAACGAAAACTGGTTATTTGGAATTACGAATACAGAGAGCAAGAAGCATAGGGCTGATTGTTTCCGGGAAATAGGAGAGCGTACGTTTTCCTTTTTCCTGGATACAGCGGTGGAACAGGGATTTGAGGATCGTGAAGGGCAATGGACAATGTCCTGTGAAATCGTGGATGCTATGCAAAAGAAAAAGCATATTGCAATTGAAGCAGGGGTGGGAATCGGTAAATCATTTGCCTATATCGTTCCTCTGCTTTTTTATCATCAGAAATACCATTGTCCTATTTTAATTGCAACGTCTACGATAGCTTTACAGGATCAGTTGGCTTCAGATATCAAAATTATTGAGGACATGATTGACTATCATCCTACGGTAACGATTGCTAAAGGTCAGACACATTTTCTGTGTAAGAAGAGATTTGATGAATTTTTTCTGGATAAGAAAACCAGGCAGAAATATTCAGAAATTTATGAAGATGTTGAAAGAGATGGCCACGAGAGGTCCGACTGGAATGCAGACATATCGGATTTTTTATGGAATCAGATGAATGTGAAAGAATATAATCCGATGTATTGCAGACAGAGATGCAGCTACCGGGGACAATGCTATTATCATAATTTGCGGCAGCGTCTTCCGATTGAATATGGGATTATACTCTGCAACCAGGATCTCCTTGCTGTGAATATGCGAAAACGGCTGACGGATTCCAAAGAACTGTTCCCACATCAGTTTGAATTTGTTGTTATTGATGAAGCACATAATCTGGAAAGCAGGGTACGTTCTTCATACACCCAGGATATGAATTATAGAAAAATGTTTCAAGAGGCGGATGCAGCCAGACAGATTAACCGCAGTATAGGGGAACCATTAGATAATAAGCTGCGGGAATATCACAAACTGCTCAATGAAGTTTTTACAGCTTTGCAGGAACAAATCCGGAAACAGGATGCATATGCGGAAAAAGAAGGAAGAGAAATTGAACGATATTCCGTAGAACCAAAGAAACTTCGTGCATTGGAGAAGTTCTGCGGATGTATACATGATATCAATTTTTATATATCTATGGATTTTGGTCTTGATGATTATTCCAGAAACCGGGACTATTCCAGAGAAATTGAAGCATTGGAGGAACAGGAAAGGTTCTTCAAATCCTTAAAAGCAGAAGACAGTGAGGATATTTTCTGGATGACTACAAAAGGAAAAAGCCGAGAGAATATATGTCTGTCAAGCTGCCCAAAGGAAGTAGATAAACTGACAAGCCGTTTGTTATTTCAGAGTGAGGACTTTACTACAATTCTGACCTCTGCCACTATTACCAGTGGAAACAGCGATAATTACCTTATGAATTACAGATATTTTATAAACAACATAAAGTTTCCATACAAAAAGGGAATCGTATCAGAGCCTAAACAGTCTCCATTTGCCTATGACGAACATGCTATGATTTATTACACAGAAAATATGCCACATCCAAGCAGGCAGCGGGAACAGTTCATAGCTGCAGGCGTTCAGGAGATTATACGGCTTCTTCGCCTCACAGAAGGAAAGACATTGATCTTATTTACAGCTAAAACAGATATGAGAGAAGTCTTTCAGCTCCTGCAGGGCAAGGTTCCTTATCAGCTTATGATGCAGAAGGAAGGGGATTCTCAGAAAGAAGTGCTGGATAAATTCAAGAGTAATATCAATTCGGTCCTTTTGGGAACCGGTTCTTATTGGGAAGGAATCAGTGTAGAGGGAATGGCTTTATCCAGTGTGATTATTTTCAAACTTCCGTTCCCGGTGCCGGAACCGATTATAGACTATAAATGTAGTTTAAGCGGTGATAAGCATTTAATGGAAGTCCTGGTACCGGAGATGGTGATAAAACTAAAGCAGGGGATTGGCCGGCTGATCCGGAATCAGACGGATAAAGGGATTGTTTCTATCATTGACAGCCGGGTAGGAGAAGAATCCAGGGCACCGTATAAGCAGATTATATGGGATTCATTGCCGATAAAGAATAAAACGAATAATTTTGAAGTGATAACGGAATTCTATCAGAAAATTATCACCAAAGAGGATATCTGAATATGAGAAGTATTACTTCAGACGTACAGGATTTTAAAGAATGATTTTAGATAGTCTTGTAATATTGATTATGAAAAATGTCAATATTGCAAGGCTTTATTTTTTATATGGTGGTCTATATTGGAAAATATTGGCGAAAACGATAGTATGGTACTTATCAGTATCAAAATGGAGGATATTTAAAATGAAGCTTAAAAACAAACTGGCTGGATATTTAGAATATTGCAAATTTAGGAAAGAACTTGATGAAAAAACACTCAAGGCATATCGGATCGATCTAAAACAATACTTTAATTTTGTTTCCTGTGACGAACCGGATAAAGAAAAAATTGAGGAATATATTACAGAACTTCATAAGAAGTATAAGCAGAAGACTGTAAAAAGAAAAATTGCAACGTTAAAGGCGTATTACAATTATCTGGAAGAGGAAGAAATCATCAATGATAATCCGTTTAGAAGAATAAAAGTAAAATTTAAAGAGAATGTTACTCTTCCAAGAATTATTCCTCGGGAAGAAATTGAACAGCTTTTAAATTTTATGTATAATCGCTTGGATGAAAACGATAATTCAGTTTACAAATATCGTTTGAGAGACGTGGTGGTTGTGGAAATGCTTTTTGCAACGGGTGCCAGGGTATATGAAATATCAAATATTCGAGAAGATAGCATTGATTTGAATTCCGGTTTGATCAGAATAATGGGTAAGGGTGGGAAAGAAAGATATGTTCAGATTAGCAATTCATCTCTTCTGGCCATGATGAAAAAATATTTTGTGGAGAATCGAACTGAGATTAAAGAAAGCGGATACTTTTTTGTAAATAATAGGGGAAACAGATATACTGAACAATCAATCCGGTTAATGCTGAAAAAATATACTAAGCAGGCAGGGATTGAACGAAATATTACTCCGCATATGTTTAGACACTCATTTGCAACGTATCTGATTGAAGAAGGCGTGGATGTAAGTTGTGTGCAGCAGATTTTGGGACACAGCTCTATAAAAACAACACAAATATATATTCATGTGGCTGCAAAAAAACAGGCGGAAATACTCCGTGAGATGCATCCCCGAAATAATATGAAAATAGCAGGAGCAGCATAATTCTTTAGTATTCATACAGTTCTTATTGACCGGTCAAAATGTGAGTGGTTTTTTTGTTGTACAAAATTTTTGACCAGAGAGGAATATACAAAAGGTTATAATGGAATTGGACAGAAAAATCATTATAAGGTGAACGATTTGTTATCACCGTATTTGTTACTATGGAAAAATATGGGATAATCTGTTATAATAAGTATCAGATAATATATAATTATCAATAAAAAATACACTGAACTCAAAATACTTAACAAGGGGGATGATACTATCAATAATTGCTCATATTCTTTATTCATTTGTTTTGCTGCTGAAGACAGATATAGTATTGTAGAACCTCTAGTATATCATCTTAAAAATTATGGTATCAAAACCTGGTATGATCGTGATAAATTGTTAATGGGGGATAATCGCGAAGAGATAAACCTTGAGAAAGGTGTTTGGAAGTGTAACTACGCTCTTGTTGTTATTAGTAAATTTACTGTGGATTCTGTATGTGCAATGGAGGAACTTTCTATAATAGAATCGAAGTATAGACAAGGGAAAATCATTGTCTTTCCAGTGGTATATGAATTATCACCAAATGATATTCCGGACAGGTTGTGTTGGATTAAAGAACTTATCTTTAAAGAAGTGGATAGACATTCCGGTACTCGTGAAGTATGCAGTCATATCGTATGCAAAATTACGGGAAACATCTTGAATAATTGCATTCATCAAAAAGTGCGAGATATTATCTCCACATCTCAAGAAATTCTGCCATCTGGGGTGTATGACATCATCCGTAGTTATTTACAAATTGATCATGCAAATCTTAACAGCAGAATCTCTTTACTTTATGCAGCATACTTGGTTATTACTGATACAAAAAGAATAAATGCAAACTCTATCACAAATATGGTTTCTTGTGTTTTTGACAGATTATTTTCTGAGACACGCCTCAACCTTCCTGTAGATTACAGAGAATTATGGCTATTAGAAAATTCACTCTGTATATTAATTGATTTTTACATAGATTCTTGCACAGAATCAAGAATATGAATAATAATCTGTGAAAGGAATTCGGGTGATTGAACCGAAGTAAGTAAATCAATTCTACCTTCTAAATAAGGATATCGAGTCAGTTCACCCTTTACCTTTTCCCATATAATTTCAGAAACCATTCCCGGATATGCTATAGGAATAATGGTTTTGTGCTGTTCACATGCAATTTCAAATTCTTCCATGACACCGCTTTTTGTAGCTGAAGAATTTTCGCTCATTTCGCCAAACACAAAAATTGCTGTTCCACATTGACCAATTACTTTTTTTCTTGACCGGTATTTTTCTTCAGCCGCAGCTTGTGTATTACCGACAAATGGTTTTACAATAAGATGTTTTTCTATATCTTTAACACCTTGTTTTGCCAAGTATTCATTTGCATAACCAATAAGGTGTGTGCCAAACCTTCGCCCGATTCCATTAACTATCCGGTAATCATTTTCAAGAAGTGATGATGCCAAATTTCGTGATAAATTATGCGAATATTCTTCGATTTCTGATGTGAAAGAACTGAAAGCTCCTGAAACAAATACACGTTTACTTCGTATCCTTGAATTTAATTCATTTAAAATAATTTGTATCTCTTTATAATCATCGACTAAAAGAACACGAATATGATAACGTTGTTCAATATCTTCAACAAAATGTTTGAAGTACGGATCTTTTGGATTATTTTTCATAATTGTATAGTGATATGTTGCTGAGTATCCCAAATATCTTGTGATTTCGCTCAAGCAATCCAATACCAGATGATCTGTAAAACTATAACCGATGAAAAGAAATGTGCTTGATATAAGCTCACGTTTAAAAAACATCAGCATAATGCGATGTGTGTCCGCATATTTCTCATAATCGCTTTGTGTAGCCACGATACCCTCTAAGTTTGTTACATCACCGTTCATTTTAAATATATTGATTCGTTTATTAATATCAATATTTGAAAAATCCGAATCTCTAAACACCTTATTTGTTAAGATATCACGCTTTTGATAATTAAGTTCAATAGCATTATCAAAGTTAGTAGTCCATACGTTTGTAAAACCAATATCTATAAGTTCCTCAAGTAATTGACTTTCAAAATTATTTCTATTTATGCGTTCATTAATTCTTTTTCTAAGTTCTCCCGGTCCAAAACTATTTGAGTAATACTGAGCTAGTCGGTAATAATCTGTGGATTCATTAATAGGGGTTCCTAAGTCTCTTGCAAATGGTGCAAACAAGTCTGCCCAATTGGGGTAGCCTGCATCACATGAACCACCAGCACCTAAAAAAAGAGAAATCCTTTCATCAAGGGCTTGCTTAACGAATTGTTTGAGAAACTGTTCTTTGTCTATTGGCATATTCTTTGTCTCCGTTAATTTCCATAAGATATTTCAAGTGTTTCTATATCGGATAATTATATATTATCTTCATATAAGGATAAGCCGCCGAGAACAGCATCCGTCCATTTGTAGTTGGAAGAAAAGGCGGGTTATTCTGGATATTCCTGCTGGAGTTGAAGCAAGCACCATGGATTATACCACGGTAGAGCTGGTCAAAGTCAACAACGTGAATGTTGCTTGAATGTTATCATTATCTTACATTTTTGTCGGAACATCAGTTCGGTTCACAGACGATTGATTAGGAACTGGAGATCTACAGAATGAAAGTTTTCTATTTCCTTACGGATTCAGGGGAAAACTGAACGATAGGAGGTGTTATTGCTTCAAAGCCAAAAGTGTTTATGGATGGAATAACAAGTGATAAAAAGCAAGAGTGGAATTGCCCGTCCAGACACAGGAAGCAGATGAAAAATGCGGAAATAAATAAACAACGCTGAATTCTCTTGGCGAATTGAATATGTTAGACAGATTAGTTTTGAAGTGATAATTTAAATAGGAACAGGGAATGTTTAGTACTATAGGATGAACATTCCCTGTTAGGAATTGTCTTTACGAGAAATATACTTTTCCATAATATCCGCCAGAGGATTTTATGGAAACCAGTTTAAATAATTATTATATAGACTATATTTTTAAATTTCAAAATAAATGACGCATTTTATTAGTTAGAAAACCAATTATCAGTAAAAATGCAACCACTATTGGAACTAACATATATAATTTCGACCAATAGTCAAAATTAAAAAAAGAAGTGAATATAACAAAACAAAATTCGATTAGTAGAACGTAATGTGTTCTTCTTTTAAAAACGATTTTTTCGCTAGGGTCGAAAATGCGGTTGAAATTCGGAATAGGAGCTAAACAAAGTATTAGTAGATTACTCAAAACAAATAGTATAGCTATTATCCCGTAAGCGGTTTTTGAAATTATTAAGTTAGGAATATAAACAATTGCCAAAAGCATCAAATTTGAAAAACAGTAACAAGTTAGCTTTTTCTTGGTATGAAATCCGCCGGCATTACTTCTCAAGGGAATGAAAAGAATTAAAAACATAATTATTTCCAGCAAATGATTTGTAAAGTAGCCTAATAAAAGGGATGTTAATAAATTCACAAACAAAAGTATAAAGCCATTTAATCCATATAGGTATAGGTCTTGATTCTGTTTTGTTATAAGATTATCTTTTAGTAATTTATTTATGATGACCGTAGATAATGCATTCATCTAAAAGTTTCTCAGTTTTTTGGAGCCTTTTGGCAATTCATCCTGGTTCATAACAAACCAACAGGCTGTATTCACCCCATTATAGGTAACAAATAAAGCTAAGGTAGCTATAAATGATAGGCAATTTTTATTAAGTGTAGTTGCCAATTTTTTTAAATGTTTCATATTAGGTAATCCTCCATTTGTTTATATGATATAAGCTATCATACCAGAAAGAATATACATGTTCTAAAACATGTAATAAAAAGTCACTTATCTGTAATGAAAAGGAACTATCCTTAATATTAAAAGTGATTTCTAATAAAATTGAGGTGTTGACTTTTAATGGTATGTCTATAATTCCTACTTACAAATAGTGATTCACCATTTTTTAGGAGAAGTTCATCACGGACAACCTCTTGGACATATTCCAGATTTACGATGCAAGAAGAACGAATTTTTCCAAAAAGGTTTGGATCTACATGTGTTAGAATATTGCTAAGTGTCATGTTAAGAGTATAGGTAGATTTAGGAGTATGTAAAAATGCTTTTCGCCCAGATTTATCAATGTACATAATTTCTGAACAAGGAATGCTAAAATTCTTTTTACAATAACTAAATGAAAATAATTTTTTATTCATATTAAGATATGTGGAAGCTTTTTGTAAAACTTTCTGGAAACGTTTAAAAGTAATTGGTTTTAATAAAAAATCAAAAGTAATAACTTCGAACACATCAAAGACATATTCTGAATAGCTTGTTAGAAAAATGATAAGAGCATTTGGCTCGTTCGTGCGAATCGTTTTAGCTAGTTCTAAACCATTCATGCCCTGCATCTCGATATCAAGGATATAAATGTCATAGGTCAATTCATTATTAAGTTTATATCTATATAATTCTTCGGCACTAAAGTAGACGTCGTAATCAATTGTTGAATCGTTTAATATGTCAAAGTATTTTTCTAAGATTTCAATAGAAGCAGGGTTATCATCACACAAAGCAATATGCAACATTGTAATATTTCTCCATTTCATTCATCATCATAAATTTCGTAAAAATAATCTGTGTTAAAGAAGGTACCAAGGTTAATATCAAAGCCACCACATATTTTTTGGATGGTTTCTATTGTTGGATTAGTGCCATGTATTATATTTAATAAGGTACTTTTAGGAATAGCGGCCTTATAAGCTAATGCATAATAATTGAGATTATGTTCTTTGCATAGTTCATTAATTCTTTTAACAACAAGTTTTTGTGCAGTAATAATAAATCACTCCAATGCTTTATATAATGATATTCATTTTAAAGGAAATCATTATATAATCAGCACTATATATAGTCCTTGGTGAATAGGATGTGACAGATAAATGGCAATCTATTACAACTATCATGAAATGAATATTCTTTTTGATATACTTTTTATATAAGTTGTATAAAAAACGGAAGGAGAAAGATTGAAAATGAGAAGTAGAATTATGGAAAAAAGATTTTATACTGCTGAGTCAGTGACTGAAGGGCATCCAGATAAGATATGCGATCAAATTTCAGATGCAATTCTGGATGAGTTAATAAAAAAAGACCCTAATAGTAGAGTCGCTTGTGAAACATGTGTCACAACTGGTTTAGTTCTGGTTATGGGGGAAATCACAACAACAGCATATATTGATATTCCAGGAGTCGTTAGAAATACGATAAAAGAAATAGGTTATACAGATTCGACATTGGGATTTGACGGGAATACTTGTGCTGTGGTTACTGCGTTAGATGAACAGTCTCCTGATATTGCAATGGGGGTTGAGCAGGCACTAGAAGTAAAAGAAAATGGACTATCTGAAGACGAGAAAATGGAAACGGGAGCAGGAGACCAAGGCATGATGTATGGTTACGCCACAAATGAAACCGAAGAACTTATGCCTTATCCAATTACATTAGCTCATAAATTGGCATATCGCTTGTCAGAAGTACGGAAGCAGGGGATTTTAAACTATTTGCGCCCGGATGGAAAGACACAGGTTATCGTAGAGTATGATGAGAACGATATTCCGGTAAGATTGGAAAATGTAGTGTTATCTACACAGCATAATTCAGACATTTCACAAGATAAAATTTTCAGCGATATTAAAAAATATGTTTTTGATGTTGTTCTTGATACAAAAATGGTTGATGAAGACACGAAATTTTATGTTAATCCAACGGGACGCTTCGTTGTCGGCGGACCGCATGGGGACAGTGGTCTAACAGGGCGCAAGATTATTGTCGATACTTATGGTGGCTACGCACGTCATGGTGGAGGTGCCTTTTCTGGCAAAGACTGTACAAAGGTAGACCGTTCCGCAGCATATGTAGCTAGGTATATTGCTAAAAATATAGTAGCGGCTGGATTAGCTGATAAATGTGAAGTCCAACTATCTTATGCAATTGGAGTAGCTGCCCCTATGTCAGTAGGTGTTGAAACCTTTGGAACTGGTAAAGTATCTAATAATAGGATTATCGAGATTATAAGAGAAAATTTTGAATTACAACCTACTGGTATTATTGAGATGCTGAATCTGCGGCAACCAATATACAAAAAAACGGCAGCATATGGACATTTTGGTAGAGGGAACTGTGGTTTTCCGTGGGAGAAAACTGATAAGGCAGAAATAATAAAAAAATATCTGTAAAGGGATAAAAGAGGAATCTGGTGATTCCTCTTTCTTATAGACCAGGAGGGAATATGAATATATTATTGATTAGTTTACCGGAAAAAAACAAAGATATGAAACTTGAAGCAACAGAAGTTTTACCGCTTGCTTTGTATTCGTTAAGTAGTGTTTTAAAATGCCAAGGATATGAAGTCTCAATTATTGATCCGTGTGAATTTGTTTATCTAGATGAAAAAGAAAATGCAGAAACAACATGTGTTACTTTGATTGAGGAATGTTTGGAAGAAGGATATGATATTGTTGGATTCTCTGTGAATACTTTCAATTGGGGAATAACTAAGACGGTTGTAAATCAAATTAGTTGGAAAAAAAATACTACTGTAGTTTTAGGAGGACTTCATGTAAGCGTTTTTGATGAATATTCACTCTTAACTACAAAAGCGGATATTATTATGAGAGGGGAAGGAGAATTGACCTGGTGTGAGCTCGTAGCAACACTTAAGAATGTTGCTCCTTTAGATACAATAAAAGGGATTACCTATAAAAGTGGAAAGAATATCATAAGGAATCCAGACAGAGGTGCTATGACAATCGAAGATTTAGAGGCATTACCCCTTCCGGATTATGAATTATTGCCGATTGATAATCCGTATGTAGAAATGCCGGTTGAATCATCAAGAGGGTGCCAGTTTAGCTGCTCTTTTTGCTCTATACCTCATAGGCATAACTGGAGAGGGCTTTGTGAAATTCAGGTAATTGAAAGGGTTAAACATGCTAAAAGACATATGAAAAATATTATGCGAGGCGGAAATATTTTATTTGTAGATGACTGTTTTTCAATGCACCCAAAAAGAGCTATTAAAATTTTGGATGCGTTACATAAATGTTATGGAGAAGAAATGAAGTATTTTATAGAAGCAAGAATATCAAATATTTTATCAGGAGAGTTTTTAGAGGGATTTCAGAGAAATCTTATTTCTCAGATGCAAATCGGTGTAGAATGTGGGTATGATGAGGGATTAAAAAAAATAAAAAAGGGCCTGACAATAGCGCAGCTATACAAAGGGTTAAGAATTATAGAAGAAAAAGGATTATCTAGTGTTGCCAATTTGTCGTTCATTATTGGTTTTCCATGGGAAGATTTTGGTACGATAGAAAAAACATTAGATACTGTGGAATATATTGTTAATAGATTCGGTATACTGTGCCGGGTAAATTGGTTTATGCTATTACCATCTGATATATGGTGGGAGCGTAAAAAATATGGCATAAATGTTGAATCGGATATTTACGATAATCCGTCATGGAGATATGATACGGACATTTTCTATAGTACGCATCCGCTTATAAGTGAAGAAGAGATAAATAGAATTGAAAAAAGAATTAAGTTAATTTATGCATGTACAAAGAAAATAAGCTATAATAGAACTTTTGCTATATAGCTATGAAGCAAAATAAAAGGGGGCGTTGCAAAATCAATATCAATAAGTTAAAGTAACATTTTCAAGAGCAGATTATACAATGTATGACCTGCTCTTTTTTGTAATAATTCAAAAAAAGCTTGACAAATCACTCGAAATTTGCGGCGAAGCCACTTAAATATACATTTATTTAAGGAGACTTTCCGATGAAAAATAATTCACCTATTGATCTAAAGAATCAGTTGCTTTCTGTTATCTCACAGATGCAATCTGTATCTCACCTATTTGTAGAGACTGGAAAAGATTTTTCCAGAAAACGAAAAAATTTCTTTCTCAGATACCATTCAGTTTCTCTTATCTATGGGCGGGAATACCATTCGGAAAGAATGGTTCGATTTCTGGGATTTTTCTCCGGATATGGCTTCGGTTCCCGCCTTTTGCCAGCAACGTCAGAAATTGTTGCCTGAGACAATGGATTTCTTATTTCATTCTTTCAATGATTCTTTTTCATCGCTGGAAACTTATCGTGGATTTCGTCTGCTTGCTTGCGATAAATCTGATCTGGCTATTGCTTACACTCCTGATGATAAGGATACCTATAGGCGGCATAATTCTTTGGAACGGCATGAGAAAGGATATAACCAACTTCATTTAAATGCTCTGTATGGGGGATTGAACGATCTTTTCGAGAACTAAAATATACAATAGGATTAACCAATTTTCACGCAAAAAAGGTGGAGTATATCCTGCAGGAAATATTCGCTCGACTAACAATCTACAACTTTTGTGAACGGATTATCACAACTATTGCAATTCAACAGAAAAACAGGAAATATACTTATCAGACCAACTTCACTGTAGCTGTTTTTATTTGCCGGGAATATTTCAGAGACAGAATACACCCATCAGATTTAGTAGCACTCATTCGGAAGAATATTCTTCCAATCAGAGAAGGACGAAAGGCTCCACGAAAAGTCCGTCCTAACTCAAGCAAACAGCTTCTTATATAGAATAGCATAAATAATACAAAATAGCATTCGAAAAACAGAGCTTATATCTGTTTTATTTGTTGTGCAAAAAAATGACCAAAAGCTTAAAACTACTTTTGGTCATTTAATCCGTGAGGCTTAAATCAATATCCGTAGGCTTAACTTATTGACATTGATTTTACGACACCCTCTTTTGTTTTGCTTCGAAAAACATTTTAGAATATATATGAAGTTAGATGACACAATGCTTAAAGAAGTAATCTTCTAATTCTGAGATATTCTGAGTGTTCTTTAATGATAATAGTTGACGGTCTTTATTGATTAAAATAATAGTATCACTGAAATTAGAAACAAGGTCTAAATTGTGTACTGAAAATAATATCATATTATGCTTGCAGTAGCAATAATCCTTTAAGAGATTTTTTATAACGATACAGCTTTCTGGATCAAGACCATTAAAAGGTTCATCAAGTATTAAATTTGTAGCACCAGAAATCAAAGCACCAGTAAGATATATCTTTTGCTTCATACCTAACGAATAGGAAGAAAGAGGTTTGTTTAAGTCCGCAGATATTTTAAGAAGAGAGGTTATCTTATGAGCTGCAGTACTGGCAGCAGTAAAGTCACACTTATAGATATTAATTATAAAGCTTAAATATTCGTTTCCAGAAAGATTTAAGAACATATCTTTATGGTCGGGAATGAAAAAAAAATGATATTTACTTTCAAAAGCGGAATTTGGTATAGAATCTATAAGAACATTTCCATTAGTCCGAAAGGCAGACTGAGTGATTGAGTTTAAGAAAGTTGTTTTTCCGATTCCATTTACTCCAACTAAAGCGTAAATTTGGGTATCATATAGTGTTAAGGAAAGGGCATGAAATATATTTTTCTTTTCATAGGTCTTAGATAAATTTTCTATTTTAATCACGAGTATTCCTCCTAGATTTTTTTGTGTATATTAGTATTAATATTAATATTAATAGGATTATATCTATGAAGCTAACTATTGGTAATAAATATTTCTTACAATCTAATTGATTAATGATATAAATTTCAAAAATAGTTTTCAAAGTCATAACTATTAGTGATAAAAATTTATTTGAATTTCCATGTAATAATTCTGTTTTATTCTTTGTATAGTCGGGCATTAAACAATCAAAAATAACTCCGATGAAGGAACAAAGATAATTATTGACAAGTCCATATAGAACTAGAAAAAAAATATCCTTTTTTGTATGTATAATAAAAAAATTTAATAATATAAAAATTAGAACAATTGTAGAATTAAGAAAAAAACTCATTCGTACTTTACTCTGAAAAATTTTATATGAGTCGATTGGTGTTGTTAAAACAAGCTGATTGATATAAGGATCGCTTGAATATGCAGTGACCGAAAAAGGATTAATTGAGCACAAAATAATAACAATTATCATATTAACTAAGGTTGTATCGAGAGAATATCTAGTTGTAATAAACTTATAAAGCAAAATAATTAATATTATATTTTTTAGGACGGCATAGAACAATATATCTTTATTAGCGAAACATCGTTTCTTTTCTAAAAAGAAATAAGGTGTCCTTATGTAAAATAATTCTTTTTTGGAGTAGAAGAGCTTATTATACTCAAAATCAATTATCTTATAGATGTTTTGAAAAAAAATATGATCAAATAAAATAAAAGTAATTATAGCTAAAACAATACTTCCTATAAAAACAGCAGGTAGAAAAAGTGGCGCTTGAACTATAGAAAGAAATAAAGTAACTGAGGCGGTTCTTTGAAAAAATAGTAAATAGGTTAGTAAATTTTTGAAAAGTAGAAGTGTTGTTAAAAAACCACCATATTGAAAAAAAATCATGATATATCCGCTATGCGTAGTGTGACAAATTTTTAGTATTATCAATAATAAGCAACAAAGGCTTAAAGAGAATAAGAATATTAAAGTAATGGAAGATAAGTAATATTTTACTACAGATAGAAGGTCAGGTGTATATAGGCCTAATGTTATAAAAAGTAGAGTTTCCAACTCAATAAAAGGAACATTTATTTCTGAAAGGTATATTTTGAATAAATGCTTTCTATTTATAGGCATGGTTAAAATATCTTTGATTCGTTTATTATAAAACATAGAATCAATGATTTTATAAATAAGCATAAGTGTACCAATAGGCAGACTTACTATAAATGAGAAAAGAGGAGAACTAATATTAAGATGATTTATTAGTTGAAGTCGCTCTACAACGTACCAGAATAAGTAACATAAGTAAAAACTTAAAATACAATATAATAATATAATTAATAGCGAACCTTCTTTTTTGAAATAAAGAATTTTTTTTAACAGGTCATTCATGGACTAGCCTCCAAATATTAAAGTGCGTTGATATAAAAAACAGTCATTATTATGGCGATAATACCAAATGCAATTGAATTTATAGGTGAAAGTCTTTTTTGCTTTATAAAAGAAAGATTGATGACTAAAGCAAGAACGGGGAAAAGCCAGACACCAAGGATACTTGGTACATTATAAGTCTTAGCCCCTTCGTGGATAATCGGTAATTGTTCGGGGAGGAATAGCAGCATAATCGCTGAAATAATAAACATTAAAAAAATAATTGTAAAGTTAATTTTTGCATATCGCTCATTGCTTTCTGTAAAATCATTTCCTAAAAGATTTTTTAATAATTTTCTAATCATAGTTTTGTCCTTTCTATGTATTAAGTTCTTAAATTATATTCCATGAATGACCTATAAAGAAGATAGCAAGTGCAGTAATCATGGAGGATTACTATGGTAATAAAAAAAGATATTCATTTGATTCCCCTTTATTAATTTGGAATACATCCAATTATATAATATTTTAGGAAGAAAAAAAGTAAAGTGTAACAAAAAGCGACATATCTGTAACAAAAGAATTTAACACCATATTGGTTAAATACCCCATTGCAGTTAAATGACAAATTGTGACAGTACAATAAAAAAGAGCAGATTTTTTGCTACAATGACCATGCAGTCGAGAAAATCACGGAAAAGGGGATAACATGAAACAGGCAGGGCGCTTTTTGAGTAAATATATAAAAAGAAATTTTGGTGTATTTGCTATTTATATGTTACTTTGCATATTGTGTTCTATACTATCGCTAATTGCACCATATATATCAGGCAACTTCATTGATGTTTTATTACATATAGAGCAACGAGAACAATTGGTAAAATATTGCGTAGTATTTGCAACTATGAGTTTTGGGTCTATTGCATGTAACTATATTATAAGTCAGATTTTTGCACGATTACGAATTAAAATGAATTATGAAATAAATATGGATTTCCTCCATCATATAAGGAAAATTTCAATACTGACATTACAAAAACAAACAACAGCTTCTATAACGCAAAAGTTAAATTATGATACGGGGATTGTCACTAGCTTTTCATTACAGACGTTACAAAATATCTTGACAAATATTATTACCATGATTCTTTCATTGATTGCATTGTTGCATTTTAGCTTGGATATTGGAATTATTTTGGTTTGTATGCTTTTGGTATATTCAGGTACCTATATCATATTTAAAAAGCCTCTTAAGCATTGTAACCAGGAAGCAAGAGAAAAAGAAACAAAATATTTTAGTACATTATATAAGCAGTTAGGCTATATAAAATATATTCAGATGAATTGTGTTGACCGATTTTTTGATGGGCTAATGAAAAAATCATATGTTTGCTTATATAAAGCTGGAATGCGTGTCCAGAAAATTGGTTTCCTTTTTACAAGTTTAGATAAAATAATTATGACTATAGCACAAATAACGCTTTTCTTTTTGGGAGGAATCCGTGTAATGGAAGGAATCCTAACTATAGGAGAATTTACCATTATTTCGACTTACTTTAGTATGATTCTAGGTGCAATACGATATTTCTTTGGTTTAGGGAAATCTATACAAGAAATGCAAGTTTCGTTGGGACGGCTTATCAATGTAATGAGCATTGAAGAAGAAAAATACGGTAAGAAAGTAATTAAACATATTCAAACAATTGAAGTGAATAATTTGGATTTCGTTTTAGATAAACGAGTAATATTAAAAAATTTCTCATATAAATTTCGACGTGGAAACATATACGGGATTACTGGCGAAAATGGAGCTGGAAAAAGTACGTTAATGAACATTATAACAGGGATGTACTGGATACCGGAAGCACCTATATTTATAAATGGAGTCCCAATTGTTAAATGTGACCTTGGAAAAATGAGAAGAACAAGCTATGGAATCTTAGAACAGGAACCGATATTACTTGAAGAGTCTATAAAAGATAATATGTTTTTGGGTGGCGAAGACAAAAGCGGTAGTCAGAAATTTATAGACATTACAAAATTATTGGGGTTAGATGTGTTTTTGAAAAAATTGCCGAATGGATTAGAAACTATTATAAATGAAAATGCTATGAATCTTTCAGGAGGAGAAAAACAAAAATTATCCCTATTAAGGATTTTATTAAAGGATTCAGAAGTTCTAATTTTAGATGAACCTGCATCGGCATTAGATACTGATTCCAGAGAACAACTATACAATTATCTGAATACAATAAAACGAAATAGTATCATATTTATTGTAACACATGATGATAAAATCACTGATAAAGTGGATCATATTATAAATTTATCTAAAAATGCATAAGACGGAGGAATTGAGTATGTATGACTTTAAAATGACAGCTCGACTTAGGACAAACATTATGAAGCAAAGACCGATTTTTGAGCAAAAAAACTTTAGTTTTCGTAGAGAAGAGAAGGAGGGGTATATTAGCGTAAGGAGTACGAATCTTCCACGATTACAGGAATTGTTTTTGAATAGGACTACGCAAAATATTTTAAAGAAATGTAACGGGAGCAATACGGTTGAACAGATTATAAGAATAATTAGTGATATGTATCCGGACATACAAAGGCAAGTAATAGCTAATGATGTTGTAAAAAATTTAAGTGTTTTATCAAGATTTCAATTAATTGAGTGGAAAGAGAGGAACCCATTTATGAAAAAATTATGTGTAGCATTTGAAGGAAACAAAGAATTTGAATTGTTAGATGAGGGAGATATTAGAGAGATTATTACATTTATCAAAGCAAATAGTAAGAATGTCCGATTTTTAAATGTTATGAGTCGATTCGAACCATATTATGATGAGTTGTTTATAAGAGATGTCTTATTTAATTTTACAGAAGACTTTTTTGCTGTTCGAGAAAACGGGGAAATTAAGGGGATTGCTACTTTGAAATATACTACAAACTTAGACAGTACAGTATGCTCTTTAGGACTTTTAATTGCACAGGCAGGATACGAAGAGTCTTTATTAACTGGAATTGTTGAGTACTCAGGCGGTACCTGCAACCGGGCAATGGTTAAAATTAAAGTTCAATTACCTGAAAAGGATTGTGACGCTAAAGCAGAATTTATTGAAAATTTGCAGACGCATGGTTTTATAAAAGAAAATATTTCCTTGGGGGAATTTCAGGGAGGAAACGTTTACAATTACTGTTTCTTTTATGAGAAGGAGGGTTCAAAGGCATGTTAAGAGACTTGATTGTGGGGCCGCATCAGATTAGTTTTGATATTACAAACAAATGTAACTTGAGGTGTTTACATTGCTATAATAGTAGTGGTGAAAATCTGGCGTCCCAAAACGAACTTACGGATCAGGAAGTCTTAGATTTTATAGATGAGTTTAAGAGTATAAAATTATTAAATTTCTGCTTTTGTGGTGGAGAACCTCTTTTACGTAAAGAATTGATTGTAGAAGCTGCAAAGAGGCTACGAACTTATGGGTGTGAAAATGTAGCAATGGTGTCGAATGGGATTTTAATGACTGATGAAGTAATTGAAGAGCTTATAAATGCGGGAGTAACTAGAATACAGATTAGTTTAGATGGTATAAAAGCAGAATCTCATGACCGAATTCGAAATAAAAAAGGTGTTTATGAAAAAGCAACCAGGGCAATTGAAGCTTTGGTAAAACACGGAGTAGATACTGCAGTTGCTTTTACACCAACGAGTTTTAATATTAGTGAGCTTAGGGCAGTACGGGACTATCTTCACACAGTAGGTATTTCTGGGACTAGTTTACGGGTACAGCCGCTGATGATTATGGGAAGAGCAAGCCAGAATGTCAAAGCAATTGAAGCGACAAATGACCAATATAGGGATTTGGTTATGGAAATTAGAAAAATGAATATGGAAGGAAAGGACCCCCAGATTGACTGGGGAGACCCGATTGACCATTTAATACGTTTCCGGCAAAAAGATTTAATGTTGACGAATGCTATTGTTAGGTCTAATGGGGAACTAATTGTTGACCCATACTTGCCTATCATCTTAGGAAATCTGAAAAAACATTCCTTTACAGAATATTGGGAAAATGGTTTATACAAAATGTGGCAATTAGAGATTGTCAAAAAACTAGCAGAGAAAGTTATTTGTATAAGAGAAATGGATATAGAAAGCAATGATATGCCAGTTGAGTTTAAGAACGGCGATGTATACATTGATTTAATTGAGGACGATGTGAACGTCTTATCTGAGCGACTCCTCGAATTTTTTAAATAGATTACTTGAACGAAAGGAGATATAATATATGGGAGAAAACACATATGAAGCACCTGTAGTAAATACTTTAGATGGAAATGGAAATGGTACAGATCCAAATGTACAGCCGGCGGGACTGGTTTGGCAGACAGAAATTGCCGTTGCATATGCATATGCATTAGTACTTGTAGTGTGGTCTCAGATTGATGTCACACCCTAACCCTAGTAAAAAAACAAAATAAAACCAATAGTATTATGACACATAGAGGAGAGTAATTTGAGTGCAAGTAATCTAATTTAGATGTGTTTCATAATACATAAATAAGGCTATTCGGGAACCGGATAGCCTTTCCGATTTAGAGGCTTCCCCAATGGATATTCCGTTTGAAACGGAATACTCACCCCAATTTAAATAAATTTCTTGACATAAAGTTTTATTAAATTTATTATCTGTATAGTAATACCAGAGAGGAGATGACTTATGTTAGAAATAGCTATTTGTGACGATGATGCAATAATACTGAAAACTCTGGGGAAGTATTTCGGTAAACTCAATGATGCAACAATTAAATATGATATTTATAATAGTGCGGATACCTTGTATAGGTATGTAGAAGAACAAGGGACAGTCTATGATGTTTTTATCTTAGATATTGAAATGCAGGGGATGAATGGTTTAGAACTGGCACAGAAGATAAGAGAAAAGGATTCCAACTGTCTCATTATCTTTTTAACTAATTACTCTCAATATGTGTTTAGTGTATTTGAGGTCATCACATTTGATTTTTTGCGTAAGCCGCTAGAATATTCTGAATTTGAAAATTTAATAAAAAAAATAAAGCGATATTTTAATATTACAAAAGGAGTATTTGTTTTTAGCTACAGAAAAAATAGTTTTTCTATTCCCTTTGAAGAAATATATTACATAGAGAAATCCGGCAGAAGAGCATATTTATATTCTAAGGATAAAGAATATATTTTTAATATGACTTTAAATGAAATATGGAAGCAGCTTGATTCTGGAGCATTTGTAGCAATTTATCCTTCTTGTATTGTGAATTTATTTTATGTGCGAGAAATTGTAAGAGATGAGTTGATTCTAAAAACTGGAGACAAACTTTTTGTTAGTAAAAAATATTGTCAAGAGGTTAAGAAAAGGCATTTGAGATTTATTAAGGAGAAGGGATAAAGATGCTTATACTAACTTTTATTATGAATTTATTTGACTTTTATATAGTAGATAAGTATTATTATTGCTTTTCAAAAGAAAGAAAAAGGAATACTTTTTTTTCAATAACTACATTAGTAGCAAGTGCTTTTGTACTTAGTATTGTAAATGCTATTGGATATCCAATAGCAAACCTAATATGTAGTATGTTTTTAATATATCTATATTGTACTAATTTTATGTTGCCACGAACGTATTATCTGTTTTTGCCTATGCTTTATTTAGGGTTAGGTTTTATTACGGAGCCAATTGGCGTACTATTGCTGGATTCCTTTTCGGAGATTTTTCCGAACCTATCGGAGTCAGTAAACTATTTTATTTCTGTAATGCTATGCGAATTGATAAGATTATTTACTGTAATAATCATTAAAAATTATTGGAAGGGAAATCTTATTGACTTACCATTGAAAATCAATGTGTTTTTGTGCCTGATTCATATATTGGGAATTATAAGTTGCTGCATTGTTGTTCGAGTTATATGGCTATATGATATACCTGAAGAGTGGTTATTGTGTACGAGTATTATATTTATAGTTCTCTTTATTAATATATTAATATTTAGTGTTTTTAAAAAAATGAATACAATATATGCTTCAATCTATGAAAAGGAAATGATAATACAAGAAGCAAAGTTAAAAGAAGCATATTACAGTGAAGTTGATAAAAGTAGTCAGTATTTGAGAAAAATACGGCATGATTTAAAAAATAAATTGATTGGGATATATGGAATAGAGGATGATAATGAATTAATACGTACCAAAATTAAAGAAATAATAGGTGAATTAGAAGACAGTAAGAAAAATTTATATACGGATAATTGTATTTTAAATTCCGTATTAAATATAAAATATAGTGCCGCTCAGGTAGCAGATATTAAGATAGAAAGCAATATTTTTGTGCCTAAATATATGAATATTGACTATGGCGATATGGGAGTACTATTTGGCAATCTCTTGGATAATGCGATTGAAGCGAACCAAGGGGTAGATAGGAAAAAACGTTGGATTAATGTGTCAGTAAAATATGAAGAGCACATATTAATAATTAATATTAAAAACAGCAAAATACGGGGAAGTAGACGAAAGAAAAAGGGCTATTTGAATCATGGGATTGGACTCAACAGTGTTAAGCAAATTGTTGAAAAATTTAATGGGATTGTTGAGGTTCAAGATTTTGGTGAAATGTATGAAGTTAGCGCAATCCTTTATGGTATTTGTGATGACAAGGATTTGGGGAAAAGTGTACTGTAAAAATCAAAGGTAAGAAACAATAATAATTGACACTATTTATGAACAAAATGTACAGAATAAAATAAATATTGGATAGGTTATAATAAACTGGACAGATATAGAAGGATTCGACCTTAAAAGGTATGGTATGGACATTTCCTTTTAAGGTCTATATCTACGGCAAATATGTATTGTTTTTAAAATAAGTTTTCATCCTCACTAGGTGACATAAGCCGGTAATAAAAGGGAATATCCGATAATCATGTAGGGAGTTAATAGGAACTGAGTAACCCAGCTTCCGTGTTCTACTGTCCGGTAAAATGGAAACAGCATAATCCTTGTGTTTGATTCGCAGAATCTTATTAGAAATTACAGTACTGGTGATATATATTAATAGTATAAAGTGGGATAAATTTTATCCTAAACAATCCATGTGCATATCCCAGTTCAATCTGAGACACCGACGTTTGGAATACCATATAACGATTAATTTACTATTTTAATTGCCTTATAAAATCAAAATAGTATGGGATATGATGAAAAGACTTACATTTGTCTTTGTCTATTTAATCATTGTAAATATCCAATTAGACGAAAGTACTATTATAAAATTACTAATATATAGCTACAAGGAAGAAGCATATTTAGATAATTGATGTAGATGTAAAAAACTTTTATTTTATATATAAAAGTATTCTTGCAGAAAATAGTGATAACATTAGCTATAATTTGTCGAAAATTCTGAAACGGAAAGTAAGAAAAATATTTTCCCAAACAGTCCATTCTAATAACACGAAAACAAATCTATACTCAAGGTACATTAGTTTGGGAGTGATAAAATGTACGACGATTTTCAAATTATATCTGCAAATCTAAAGTATTTGAGAGAAAAAAGTGGATATACACAAGAGCAGTTGGCTGAAATTACTGGATTATCTGTTTCACATATCAGTAAAGTAGAAGCCGGTTTACGCAGGGTAGGAATGAAAACATACATAAGTATTCTGCAGGCATTGAATGTAGAAGGAAATGACTACATTAACCTGGCGGTAAAGGATTCCAATGAAAATAATATCAAACAGTATCTTGCTATCTTTGAAGGATGCAGCGAAGCGGAAACGAAGTTTCTGCTTAACAGCCTGGAAAGTTTGAAAGCTAACCTGAAACAATTAAATCCACATGCAGCGTAAGCATAAAAAAATGGCGTCAGGCCATTTTTTTATTTGCCCGAAAAGAAAAAGGCGACAGCATCTGTCAAGATATTCACCTATATAGTTAACTTCGTCAAATTTCATATTGGGAAAATTATCGTTTCCTATCATAAAATCGTAAGTGATGAATAATCCACCGGTTTTTCAGTATCCAAAATTTATGAGATAATCCCTCTAAGGAGTGGTATCTCTATAACTTTTCCAGTTTTTTGCACTTAGGACCATTTCACTTCAGTTCTTCTGGTACCTGTGCTAATCCCACTCCAAATAAAAAACAGGAGTTGAATTTTTATGCCTAAAAGAAATCCAAGACGTACAGATAAAGAATGGTTGGATCTGATCCAGGAATGCCGGTCCAGTGGTCTTTCTGATAAATGCTGGTGTCAGGAACATCATATCCATACAAGCAACTTTTATTACCAGATACGAAGACTTCGACAAAAAGCCTGTGAGATACCGGAACCAGTCCATTCTTCTTTCTCAGGAAAACAGGAAGTTGTACCGCTTTCTTTTGAGGAACCGGCAGTCTGCCCATCCTCAGTGCAGCTCAAAACGGATACCATTCCAGACTCTGTTATAAAGATCACTTATCACAGTTTCCAGATCGAGATCACCAACGCAGCAGACCGTGAGACCATATTTCATACGTTATCAGCGCTGCAGGATTTATGTTAGGTGATCTGTCCGGTGTGTCTAAGATCTTCGTTATCACCGGACGTACAGATATGCGAAAAAGTTTCGACGGGCTTATGGCTATCATACGCGATACATATGAACTCGATCCGTATGCAAATGCAGTTTATCTTTTCTGCGGAAGGGATAGCCGGAAACTTAAGGCACTCCATTTTGATAAGGATGGTTTTGTGCTGCTCCAGAAAAGGCTTGACGGAAACGGCAGGTTCCAGTGGCCGCGAAATGCTTCGGAAGCCCGTCTTTTGACGCGTCAGGAATTCCGGTGGCTTATGGAAGGTCTTTCCATCGATCAGCCTAAAGCAATCAAAGGCACAGGCAGAAAAAAAGATTTCTGATCCTTTGTGCAAAACAGAGAATTTTAAATTTTCTATATCCGTGACAGCAGGCAGCCGCCAGACACTTATCCACTGCTTTCTTTTTTCCTTTCGAATGCGATGTGGATGAGACTCAAAAAAACATCTGTTTTAAAACAGCAGGTGGATATCTTTCCTAAAAGAATGAGCATACAGGCATATCTTTCATTTTTTTAGGAAAGATATCCACAACTGAGGTACCGTCAGATTGACAGTACCATCTGTCCCGTCTGTTTGCCATATCCCCGTACTTCTTTTATAATAGGGATAAGAAAACAAAGGACGGAAATGCCATGCCTCATGATACAGAAGATATGATCCAGCTTTTATTAAGCACGAATAAAGAACAGGAACAGACCATTGTGGATCTCAGAGCTACCATAAAAGAGCTCCGCAGCACTATTGCGAACCTGAACGAGACGATAGATGAACTGAAAAGGAAGATCTTTGGAACATCCAGCGAAAAGACCAGGCGTCCTGATCAGGAGGAAGGGATCCAGGAGGAAGAAACGGTGACCGTTGTAAAAGAACATACACGGACCAGAAGAAAAAAGTCCGTTCGTGCAGATCTGTATGAGGCCCTTCCCATAAAAGAGATCTCCTGCGATGTTCCCCCGGAAGAAAGGATCTGTCCGGACTGTGGTTCCCCGATGGAACACCTGGGGTATAAGTTTGTCCGGGAAGAACTGCGTATCACTCCGGCAAAAGTGGTAAGGGTCCATTACATGCAGGAAACCCTTATGTGTCCTGTATGTCGGCAGGAGGATGAAACAACGATCGTAGAGGCAAAAACACCGACACCGCTTCTTGCCCATAGTCCCGCATCGCCGGATATGGTGGCAATGGTCATGTACCAGAAAAGCTTTCTGCACCTTCCCTTTTACCGTCAGTCAAAAGACTGGATGGAAAAAGGGGTGCCTGTCCCAAGAGAAACTGCAGCGCACTGGTACAATTACTGTTCATTGGAATATCTCTCTCCAGTCTATGAAGTAATGCATCAGGAACTGCTGGCAAGAGAGATCCTCCATGCAGACGAGGTACCCTGTCAGGTGCTTCATGAAGAGGGAAAAACTGCCACTTCAAAATCCTATATGTGGATCTACCTGAGCGGGACTGATGGAAAACCACCGATCATCCTGTATGATTACAGACCCGGACGGAGCGGGGATTATCCGATAGAATTTCTCCATGGTTTCACTGGGATGCTCCAGTGTGATGGGTATAGTGCATACGGCAGGATCGAAGATGTTGTCCTGGTCTGCTGTCTTGCCCACTGCAGGCGTAAGTTCTTTGAAGCAGTCCCAAAAGCACGTCAGAAAAAGCTGAAACTTCTGGACATTAATTCTGAACAGGAACTTGCAGAACCTCCGCAGGGAACTGCAGAAGACAGTTCCCTGCTCCCTGCCGAAAAAGGAGTTGCATTCTGTAACCGTCTTTTCTATATGGAACGTCTCTACAAAGAACTTCCACAGGAGGAACGAAAACAGAAACGCCAGGAAACAGAACCTGCCATCTGGAATGAATTCTGGACATGGTTGGAAACCCTGGAGCCTGCTGGCGGGAGTAAGCTTGAAAAAGCGGTAAACTATGCCTTTAATCATAAAGAGACCCTTATGAATTATCTACTGGATGGAAGATGCGAGATCTCTAATAATGCAGCGGAACGTCGGGCAAAAACCTATGTGACGGGGCGTAAAAACTTTCTGTTTCATGATACTGCTGATGGAGCAACGGCAAGTGCCATTGTATTGAGTCTCATAGAAACAGCGAAAGCCAATAACCTGAACATCTATCATTATCTCTACACCTTGCTGCTGTATATGCCGGACTATAAAAATGAGCCCGCAGGCATAAAACAGCTGCTGCCATGGAGTGACTTTATAAAAGAAAGATGTACAGGGATCATAGATATCGAAAAAGTAAGACCTGAAGAACGTGGGAACCTGAATATTTAAGGTTCCCTGGAAGTCGTAACCGGGTGATTATTCATCGCTTACATAAAATCTGAATTGGCAATTCACAAGAATTTTTGTCCAGCATAGTCACTTCTGCACACAAACATCCCTGTTTATAATGAAGACGGTTCAAACTTATTGGACAACTGTACCTTGAAAACAGAATATCAGTATGGTGATATTTTATTTTTGGTTAAAACATGTCATTTCTGACATTAAAAATATCTTGAAGGACACAAAAACATCCAGGACATCCAATAGGATGATGTGGAGCAATGAGCTGCGCGAGGAAGCATTTGTCTGCCAGACATAATTTTTTTTCATAACAGGGCAGATCAGACAAGGAATCGTAATAGAAGAAGGAAAAGTGTGAGCGGCACTCCGGCATGGGTTACCGGCGGCAGGTAATCCGAAACCCTGGATGATAATGATACCTTTACTGACAAAAACACGGTAACCAGGGTAGCGTCTGGGACATGCTGCAGCGGGAAAGGGTACTGCAGGGTGTCAGGCGGTCTGCTAAGACCGGTCCTACATACTCCCGTTTCACACCGGGGAGAGAGAATGAAAAAATCATGCTGGCAGGGAAGTTGCTGTCAGCATGGTGTGTGGAAATTAAAGAAGAAACTATTTATTTTATCCGTATTTGTTTTCAGGGATATGCAGAAAAGTCTTATTTTCTTCATATCCCTGGGATGAAATCCGGGAAAATCAGGAAGGAGAGCAACAGCATGAAACTATTTGCATTTAATGAATTGTTTTCAAAAGAGAAAAAGAGCAGGGGACAGGAATCTCTCGTATGCTTTGGAAAGATCAATAACGGAGAGGTTTTTATCAGTCCAGTCGTATGTCTGGATGCAAAGCCTTTGAATGCGGTGATATATAACCGTTTTGTATCTTCTGAAAGCGCACAGTGTTTTCTGGATTATGAACGTGAGATTGAGGTGTTATACTGTGAGGTACAGGAATATAATCTGCTGGCAATGTTTAACTCCGTGGGCTGCAGTACGGCTGTGGAGGATATTGCATGGGATAAAATACTGGAGCTTGCCCGAAAACATTTGATTGATGTTGTAGTCCTTCAAAGCATGAGCCGGCTGTCGGGAAACTTTGAGGAGATCATAGAAATTTTGGATACTCTTTACAGTTATGGTGTAAAAGTAGACTGTATGGGCTATGGCATCCTGGAACAGGATGTTTTATATCAGTACATAGAAAAAAGAAAGAGAGAAACCCAGATTTTAGAAGAAAGGATTCTTGAAATCATGCTGGAAAGTATGGATGAGGGAATGGAAGGGTAAATTCATATGCTTACCAGGGAAGACTTGATGCATATGAGAAACATGTCTTTTGAGGATATCAATCCGGCAGAAATACCAGATTTGGATGAAATGAACATAGATGTTACAAAAAGTAAAAGGGAAAAGATTCTGGGCATCCTGGAATCAGGAAAGAATCCTTATTTCATAAAAAGCGGAAATATCGTTGTGAAAGTAGGGTTCGCTTCTACAAGCCGTACAATAGAGGAAGCACTTGAAAGCCTTGTGCAGATGAAGTGGTGATACAGAGGAGGAAACTGTGATTTGTGTCAGCGGATTGCGGGGTAGACAGGGGAATAGAACTATGGTAAGATGATGGCAAGTAGAGGACAAGCAGCTTGTGCTTCCAAACATCAAATTAGTTTAGCTGACTAATTTAATGATTGGAGTGCTTGCTATGAAAAACCAAATTATCGAAAAAATCTTTCGTGTTGTCATATATCTGCGCTTATCCGATGAGGACGGCGATAATCAGGAGAGTGACAGCATATCTAACCAGAGGATACTGAACAGGGGATTTCTGGAAGGAAAACAGGAGTTTCAGATTGTAAAAGAGTGCGTGGATGATGGATATACCGGCACGAATTTCAATCGTCCGGGTTTTCAGGAAATGATGAGACTGATTGAAAATGGAGAGGCAGACTGCATTGTTGTAAAAGACCTTTCCAGATTCGGCAGGGATTTCTCAGGAGTCCTTCAGTATGTAGAACGTATCCTGCCTAAAATGGGTGTGCGTCTGATATTGGTAAATGACCAGTATGACAGTATTGCACCAAACCATGATTTTATTACCCTTCGTTTAAAAAGTTTTATAAATGACATTTACCCTGCGGATACTTCAAGAAGTGTGCGTTCTAATTTACATGCCAAAATGGTGCATGGACAGTGTGTGGCGCCGTTTGCTTCTTATGGTTTTCTGAAATCTCCGGAGGATAAGCACCAGTTGATGATTGATCCGGTAGCCGGCTCTGTTGTAAAAGATATTTTTCACCTGAAGCTGAAAGGGCACAGTCTGAATGATATTGCGGAAAATCTGAACCTCCGCGGTATACTGACACCGCTTGCTTATAAACGGATCTGCCTGAAACAGAATTTAAAGACTGGATTCAAGGTATCGGGGAATAACCAGTGGGAAGCAACCATGGTACGGCGCATTTTATTGGACGAGCGTTATACCGGTGTGCTGATTCAGGGAAAAACCACAACGCCAAACCATAAGGTCAAAAAGCTGATTCGAAAAGAAGCGGATGAATGGGTACGCTATGAAAATGCTTTTGACGGTGCGATTGATAAGCATACCTATGAGGTTGTGCAGAATCTTATGAGCCGGGATACCAGGAAGTCAGCAAAAGGACTGGCACTTCTGGGCGGTTTAGTGGAATGTGCAGACTGTCATCAGAGCATGGTGCGTAAAAGTCCCAATGGAACAAATTATTATTATGTCTGTTCTACTTCTCTGTATGAGAAAACCTGCAGTCCTCACAGTATCAGTGAGGAAAAGCTGATAGAAGCTGTAAGAAAAAGCGTCATGCATTATATTTCGCTTATTGTGGAACTGAATGAAATTCTGAGCTATGTCAAAACGGCTTCAATTCCACAGCAGAAATTGTATGAAGAGGATCTGCAGTTAAAAATGCTGGAACAGGAAAGTGAAAGAATCCTGAAAATCAAGATGAATCTGTATAACAGTTTTTGCGAAGGGCTTCTTGATGAAGAGGAGTTCAAGTCATATAAGAAAAAATATGATGCTTCACTTAAACAAACGGAAGAAGCTATAAAGAAGCAGCGGACAGAGATTGCAGATATGCAGGCAGCATTAGAAAATCAGCAGGAATGGATGAAACATTTCCTGGTTTATAAGGACAGAGAAGAAATAGACCGCATTATGCTGACCATGCTGGTAAAAAGAATCTGTGTGGATTCAAAGAAAAGGCTTACCATACATTTTTGGTTTGCAGATGAATTTGAACGTCTGATTTCTCTGCTTTCTACAGTAAATAAGGTGCAGCCGGATACGGGGATTGAGAACTTCCTTCTTAGAGAGGGGGAAGAGATCAGTGCCTAGAGTAAGCAAGAGAACAAAAAAAGCGGAAACACAGCCGCAGATAAAGTATTACCGTACTTATATTTATTTGAGATTATCCGAGAAAGACGGAGGCCACGGACGCAGAGATTCCATTTATATTCAGAAACAGATCTGCGTGGATTTTGCAAAGAAACATCCGGAAATGCTGATTATGAAAGTCTATACAGATAATGGTGTAACAGGAACCACCTTTGAAAGAAAGGCTTTTGAAGAGTTGATGACGGATGTGCGTGCAGGGAAAGTGGACTGTATTATTGTAAAGGATTTTTCAAGATTTGGTAGAGATGCCTTAGATGCAGTTGATCTGATTGATGTGATTTTCCCAACACTTGATGTACGTTTTATTTCTGTTCTTGATGAATATGACAGTGAAAATCCGGCCTGTGTGCAGGACAGGGTAACAAACATCCTGAAGCATTTTATGAATGATTATTATGCAAGGGAAGTTTCCTCAAAACTGATTCAGGCACATAAGATTTCCAGAGAAAAAGGAGAATATTGGGGCGGAAGACCTCCATATGGCTATGAACGTGCCGAAGATAACAATAAGAAGCTGGTGCCGGAGAAGACAGAAAGAAAGATTGTCCAGAAAATTTTTTACTGGTACGTGTTTGAAGATATGTCAAGCTATGATATGGCCAGGGAATTGAATGGCGGAGGAATCCCAAGTCCGACAGAAAGTTATGAAATCCGGAGATTCGGAAAAGTGAAAAGGAAGAAACGGATATATTGGGGAGCGGATACTATCCAGCGGATATTACAGAATCCATTATATATCGGTGCTGCCGTAAGCGGGAAAACAAAACAGATGCTTTGTGAGAATCTTCCATTTCAGATAATACCAAAGGAACAGTGGGAAATACAGGAAAATGTATGGGAGCCGCTGATTGAAAGGACAGTATTTGAACAAGCACAGCAGATTCTAAAAGAACGATGGAAAGATAACTTGGAGATATGGGCTGCGAGTATAGCAGGTAAGGGTTCCGCAAATGGACCTCTTCTTGGAAGAATTTATTGTGGATGCTGTGGAAAAAGAATGAAACGTTCCAGAACCGGACGCAATGGAAAACAGGAAAGGATGAGTTATCGGTGTTCTACCGCAGAAATCACTGATGAAACGGAGTGCCTGAAATATATAAATGAAAAATGTGTATTCCAGGCAGTACGTGGTGCTTTGCAGTATCAAATGAAACTCGCATCGGACTATCATACCAAATATGGTATGGATTTTTACAGAAAATTAGAGAAAGAAACTTCCCTGATTATAAAAAAATCAAAAGGTGATTATGAAAAATACGAGGGAAAACTGGAACAGCTCTTTGAACATTATGCTACTGGGCTTATTGATCGTGAGGAGTATCTGGAATTTAAAGAAACTTATCTTTCGGAACAGGAGCAGGCTCATAAAAAACTAAAGGAAAAACAAATTTATTATCAGAACATTTTAGAACGTCTTATGGCAAAGATAGACTGGGCAGATGAACTGATAAAATATCAAGGGGTTACGGAAATCACCAGGGAGATTGTGGAACGGTTCATAGAAAAAGTTGTGGTAAAATCCGCAACAGAGATTACCGTATATTTTTGGTTTGGAGATATCTTTGAACAGGAAGTACCGGATATGGAAAGGGGGCTTTTGGATGCAGTATAAGTATGTCATCGGTTATCTCCGGCTTTCACAGGATGATGAAGATAAAAATGATGAGAGTAACAGCATCAAGAACCAGAGGCTTCTGATCCAGCAGTTCATCAACGGTAATGAAGAGTTTCAAGGAGCAAAAACGGTATTCTTTTCAGATGATGGATATAGCGGAACAAATTTTAACCGTCCGGATTTTAAAAAGATGATGGAACTGGTAAAAGCTGAAAGTTCCTGCTGTGTCATTGTGAAGGATCTGTCCAGATTAGGAAGGGATACCATTGATACGCAGCAGTATATAGAAAAGATTTTTCCGTTTTTACTTGTCCGTTTCATTGCGATAAATGATTATTATGACAGCAGTGCTCCCCTTGCATCACGAAAGGATACAGAAGCTAAATTTAAGAATCTGGTAAACGGTATCTATCCGCAGATATGTTCAAAGAATATCAAGCAGGTCATGCGGAAACAGGCAGAAGCGGGAAAGTACCATGGTTCGGTTCCTCCTTATGGTTATATGTTTAAAAATGAGGATAAGACGGTACTGCATCTGGACAGAGAGGTGTCCGGAAATGTACGTTTTATCTTTGATAAAAGATTAGAAGGTGAAAAGTATTCAGAAATTGCTAAAATGATGAACGAAAAGGGAATAGAAACCCCTACGGCGTATCTTCTTAAAAAGGGATATTCATTATATAATACACAATGCCTTCCGGTATGGAACAGCCATATGGTAAGGAAAATTCTATTAAATCCAATCTATGCAGGCATCATGACAAACCATAAAAGTGAAAAAAAAGATTTGAGCACAAAATCCTGTGTCCGTCTTCCAAGAAAAGATTGGATCTATGTTCCAGGAACTCACGAAGCCATTGTGACAGCAGATGAACTTGATAAGGTTATGGGAATGGTGGAAACAGGTGCTGCGTATCATGGACCGCAGAAAATACCCAAAAATATATTCCGATATAAGCTGAAATGCGGATATTGTGGACGTGCCCTCCGGGTAAGAAGCGAGAATAAAACGCCTGCGATGGGCTGCAGTACATCCAAAGTCAGTCAAAACACAAAATGTTATGCCGGACAATATAAAACAGCAGAGTTTGAAAAGCTTTTCTTAAAGCTGGTTCAGCGGGAAGCTGCCCTTGCAGAAGATACATTGAAACAGATAAAACAGGTCAGTAAAACCCAGAATCTTTCAAAACTGAAAAGCCGTAAAAAAGGCTGTGAAGAAAAGGTGCAGAAAGTAAAACAGCAAAAGATGGAATTCTATGAAGCTTTCGTGGATGGTAAAGTGACAAAAGAAGGATATTTAAGGAAGAAAGAGCTGCTTACACAGAAGGAACAACGGTATAAAGAATTAATAACCGAGCTTCAGGAACAGATTATTCAAGCAGAGGAAAAAAGAAAACTTGCGAAATCACCGGAACTTCTTGCTTTTTCTAAATGCAAAGACCTGACAGAGCTTTCTTATGAAGTGATACAGGAACTGGTGGAGGTAATCTATTTCTATGACCCGGAACATATTGAAGTAATCTGGAAATACCGGGACGAATTTTTAGAGGCAGAAAAAGCTTTGGCTGAATGAAAAATAGTATGGAATATAGGCAGAGAAAAGGGAAGAACGCAGTGCGGACTTCCTTTTTTCTGCCTATAAAGTCAAATAGAGGATAGTAAAAATGGAAAGGAAGGTTTTCCTATGTATCTTGAAAAACCTATTGAAGAACTGATGAAACTTATTGAGGAAAGCGGGTATTCAACTTATGCTTCCTGGAAAATACAGCATGAGATGGAGGAAGCTAAACGGCTTTATGATTATTTGATTGAAGTTCAGGGGGTACCGGATGAAGAAACCCTTAAAAGGGGTATGTCCGTTGTGGTGGTACGGTATTATTTGTTTCTACTTAACCGTTTAAAATATATTCTTCCCTATGATGCCATGGGCTGCCAGTTTTCGGTTCCTTTATTTTTACTGGAAGAATTCCGGGATGAAAATATTCTTGAAAAAATCAAAAATTTTGGTGGTATATACACCTGGTTGGAAAGTTGTGAGTTGGAACACGAAATTCAGAAGTTCATTACAGTGCATCTTGATCCACGTGGAATCATCCTTTATATGGACATACTAAGCCACCGGCAGGATAAGAATGATATTATGCCGGAACCGGCAGTTAAACTCTCAATGGAAAAATGGATAACAAAGAAGAATGGAACAGAGTATGCTTGTTCGTAAAATTTCTGGCTGAAAACAGCAGACTAAAATAAAAAATGAGGAGGAAGGTCATGGTCAAGGAAAGAATACTTGCAGTTCCCTATACAACGGTTTTTATTGCACAGCTTCCAAAAGAAACACAGGATATCATCCGGGAGGATATGAAGCTGCACGCAAGGGAAAACGGATACCGCCTGGAATGGGATGCCGAAGCCAGGGATTATATTGGAATGACCCGGCGGTTTTGTGACATTGAAGAGATATATGCACATACGAAAGTGGATTTTTGTGAACCGGGTGAGGATATCGAACCATATGAAAGAAGCCAGCAGCGGAACATTGTTTTAAAACTCCCGGAGGATGATATAAAAGATTTATGTGCGAAAGCAGGAAGAAACGGTATGACTGTATCGCAGCTTCTTGAAAATTTTGTTTCAGACCTTGTAGGCGGTTCCAGAACAAACGGCTCAGATGAGAGAATGTATGCAAACCAATGGTTTGAACGGTGCTGGTTCAGTTTTGAACCGGAGCAGACATTTCTTAGTTACCTGCTTGACTGGGGACAGATTGAATATGCAATAGAGGACTGGACGGAGCTTGAGGATTACAAAGGTCAGGATACCCTGGATGAATATGATAAGGAGGAGATGGAAAGCCTCAAAGAATCTTTGGATGAACTGTTTGAGGAATATCAAAGTGCCAATAAGAATCCAGCAGATTCCACTTTGGAAGAGGGTATGCAAAAGGTTATAAAATGGGATAAGGAACGTCAGATGCTTCTGGCAGGAAACCCGGTGGAAAGAAGAAAAGAAAGATAAAAACGTCTTAATTGGGTTGGAAGGAGAATAAGAAATGAGCTTTATTAGTAGTGCGGAACTTGTTATTTTACGAAAGATGTATCCGGAGGGATGCAGGGTGTCCCTGGAAAGAATGGTTGATGAACCGTATGCAAAATTGCACCCTGGTGATCTTGGGACTGTAAGGAATGTTGATGATGCGGGGCAGATACATATTTCCTGGGATCAGGGGAGCAGCGTAGCCGTTATATATAAAGTAGATAGCTGTAACTGCTTGATGACGAAAGAACAGATGGATGAAACCCTTGCACAGATGAAAAGAATACCATTTGAGAATATGGACAGACTGCAGGCATGGATGGAAGAGAAACTTCTTCCGGTATTTCCAAAACTGTTTTTCAGACCGGCAATAAATGGTGAATTGTTGGTGGAGATGGGGTGCAGTGCATTCACATTGAAAAATGCAAGGATAACGGTTGGATTCACTCAGGATGCACAGGGACATATTTTCATAGACAGATGTAAACTTGGAATGGCGGTAACAGAAAAAAAGGAAATAGGAAAGGCAGCAAAACAAAAATAGCTTATGCAAAAGAAGGAGTTAAATGCAGTTTGGGAAGAAATGTTGACAAACTGGTAAAACCAACGTAAACTTTATTTTGCAGAAAGTGACAATTTTTTTTGGTAATTACTTGACACAATGGGGGAAATCTTCTCTGGCGTTAGGAGTGCTGTATGCGGAGGGTTCCAGGAGGTATTTGGAGTCGCTTTCTACTTATACGCGGAGACGAATGACAGGTGCGGCGAAAGCACAGGTGGATGAAGTATTGTATGTCCCGGCTGCGTTGGCTTTGCATCAGCGACCGGCAGTACCGGGGATTCGGAGCACTTTTGGAACAGGAACGGAGCTTTTGAATAGTCTTCGTCTGATGTATACTGAGGGTCTGACCATCTAACTAACCGATAAATAAAATAATGAATTAGTAAAAAGTTGATGAAAAGTCTATAAATGTAATGTGACATTGGAGTTTAGCGCAATAGAGTTTGAATATTGTGAATCGCTTGAATTGTTGGAAGAATTCTTTCATAAATATATTAATATTAGAAGTTGTCAGTTATTAAGGATTAATCCTGAAACGAAGAAGTGGAATTGCTCTATGGCAACAAGGGCGAATCGCAGGGAAACCAGGTATTTGCCGATTTGCTGCCTCATCTGATCAGGGTAATAGAAAATGCCGGAATGCTGATCATTGATGAATTTGGCAATAGTCTTCATAATAAATTGGCTGAAAAAATTATTGAATTCTTTATGGAGAATGTTGCTTTACGCTAAAATGGTTTCATGCTATCATTATTTTAGTTGAAAATTTTGATGGCATGAAGCTATTTTTGATTGGAGGCATGGAAGATTTGAACTTTAACTATTGCTATAAAATTACTTATGAATCAGGGGAAACTTATGACAGACGAAGAAATGAGCTGTCAGTAGAAATTTCAAAAGAAGACTATAAGAAAATTATAACAGGAGTATTACAGGAAAGACCGATTGAGCAGATTGAAGGGATTTCGGATGTAATTGATAAAATGACGGAAAATGTTGAATTTGCGGATCGTTTTATGAATAAAAATGGTTCATTAAGAAAAACACCATTAAAGAAAAAAAGAGCTATTTCAAAACTTGAATTTTTTATTCCGGAATATGAGTATCGGCGATTAAAAAAGATGAAGGATCCAATAGAGACATTGGAACGCCCAGTGGAACATATGACTGTTTATCGGAATGATGGTTCCAGTGTGACTTTGACAGCGGAGAATGGACGTGTGAGTATTGTTGACTCCAGGGAGAAAAATGTAAAGCATATTATTGAGGCAGATCATTTTATTTCGAAAATTTTGTAATGATTTATTACAAATACCATTGATAGTGTCCGTGTGTATGCCAACGGATATTTTAAGATATTTGATCCGTTGGTACAGTATTTGCTTGGAGGAAAGAACCACTGAGGTTCTGACCATCTAACCAGAAGACATGATTTACTAAAGGTAGATAAATATATTTATTTATATTTTTGATATAGCATTAGAGTCTGACACTATGAGGTGTTAGATGAAATAGCAGAGATAAAAGAGAAGGTAGAATTGCAAATCTCACAATTGCTATTTTTATAGTATTGACTGACCTCTTACCAAAGAAAGGACATAAACTTTATGAATAACACAATTACGCCAGATACAGAATCAATAATTAATATAGTGGAAAAAATTGACATCGGAACTGTATCTTTGCCTGAATTTCAAAGAGATTTTGTCTGGGATATTTCTCGCACATACGATTTATTTGACTCATTATCTAAAGATGTATTTATCGGTTCTATTATTTACGGTATCCCCTCTTTTGGACTAACAGTTAGAGAATTAGATACTCGTCCTAGAAAAGGAACTGGTAGCAGAAAAAAGCTTAAAACGATATACATTACTGAAGAAGAAATAAAAGTCAAAACATCTACAGCAAATTATAAAATTATTTTAGATGGACAACAACGAATAACATCTATTTATAGGGCTTTAAAAGGAATTGATGAGATTTGGTTTATATTTAAAAATTCTGATGAACTCGATAATATATATGAAGATGAAAAAATACCTAATATACCATTAGAAGCTTTAGTATATGATATTACTGGTACAGAGGATACTGAGCATTTATCAATCCAGTTATCCACTGTATATAAAAGAATAAAAGATTCCTTAATGGAGGACGATTTAAAAGAATACTATAATGACTTAGAATATGTAGCACATTTGAGCGAAGATGATCAAAAATTTTCTTTCAAATCGTATGTACGTTTTATTCAAAAGTTGGAAGATTTACTTAAAAGTCCAAAACTTGTAGCATATTTTCTTCTTGATATGTCCGCTGAAAAATTTGCTCTTTTCTTTGAACGAAGTAATAGTTTAGGTGTATCTTTGACTTTTGTAGATATTCTCGTTGCTAAATTAATAAGTGGATTTAATTTAAGGCAAAAAATTGAAGATTTCGAAGAAGAAAATCCTGATATAACACTTAATCGAGAAATTATCGCAAGAAGCATAGCATACTTATCAAGCAATGGAAAAAAAGTCGACAAAAAGTACATACTTAGTTCATTAAACGCTACAGATTTTAATGATTATTGGGATATTGCAATTGATCTTTATAAATTGGCGTTTGATTACCTGATCAATAATCACTTTATTCTGAATACCAAATGGATGCCTTATCCGAACACCATAATTCCTATCATGATGTTCTTGAACAATCTGCCAAATAAAAATTTTTCTGAAATGTCGGAAGATCAAAAGATTTTTTTTGAATACTGGTATTGGAACTCTGTTTTATCACAAAGATATGTTTCTTCGTCAAATGAAACTATCCTACTTGACGCATATACGCTTTCTTGTGTAGCTCGTAATGAAAAAGTAACAAATAGATATTATTTTAAGAAGCTTCATTCTCTTATAAATAGCTATGAAGACATCCTTTCATATAATAAAAAAGGTAGTGCCATATACATTGCTTTACTGAATTTTATAAATTACAATGCCGGTGGTCTGCTAAATTGGACTAATAGCAGTAAAATATCTTTCAGAGATAAAGTTGACGATCATCATATTTTTCCAAAAGAATACCTCAATTCTTTGGCGGATGAAAATATTGAAGTTAGTATGATTAATTGTATTGCAAATAGAACCTTAATTCCTAAGATAACTAACATAAAAATTGGTAAAAAAGCCCCTCATGTATATATGAAAGAGCTTGCAAAAACAAATGAACATTTTGATTTAATTCTTAATAATCATATGATTCCAAACGATATAATCATAGGATTATATGAAGGTTTTTATAAAGACTTTCTTGAAGAACGAGCAAAGCTAATTTACGATGCTATTAATACCAAGATATTTGCTAAAGCGGAGATTATAGAAAAAAAATTCTTGGGAACTTTAAAAAATCCTCCTGACTATAGTGGTTCAATTAGTGTTTGGGGAAATTATAAGAAAAAAACAGTTACAGCAAGCTTTAATATTGAATTACAAGAAGTACTCTATAATGGTTCCAGAACTTCACCTTCTACGGCGGCAAACAATGCAAAAATAGATATGGGTGGCAACTCGACAGTTTCGACTAATGGGTGGAAATGGTGGAAATACAAAACAGCAGAAGGAACGGAATCATATATTGACGATTATCGCTTGCAGGAGTGACATTGGAGTTTTGCGCCATAGAGTTTGAATATTATGAACTGCCTGAATTATTGGAATAATTCTTTCATAAATATATTAATACTAGAAGTTACCAGTTATTAAGGATTAATCCTGAAACGAAGAAATGGAATCGTTCTATGGCGACAAGGGTGCTTTACGAAAATATAGAAAGTATTGACTAAAAAGAGAGTGGCATTAAATGATAGATATATACACAGAAAAAAAAGATTCAAAAGACTGGACTCTTCGGAATGATTTATATTTCAATTTGTATACAGGTAATGAAGTGATGTCACAAAATGAAATAAATCTGATTCAGCGTGTGGATGAAGCAAAACTGACGTCAAACAAGCGTATTGAGACAAAATATGGCTTAGGTACGATCCGCAATTTGTCATCAGGATGTAAGACGTTGCTTAACATTGTGAAGCATCCGGATAAATTGGTGCGTGTGGAGGAATGTGGTCCTAATGTGCTTAAAATCATTTTTACAATGGACAATATAAAGATTTATATGTCAAGACCTACACTTGTTGATATTCCGGATGATGTGCAAATCAGATTCAATAATTCTGACGTAGTGACTGGAGGAAGAGGATATAATGCATGGTGGAGTAAAGAATATGAGGGAAGAGAAGCGTGTGACTTATACACAAAGTTTTGAGAAAGTAATATTATCTCGTTTAAAGTCGCTGAGGATATGACCATCTAATTATTAAAAAAGAGTATTTGCTTGGAGGAACGTGGACGATATGTTAAAGATTTTCTTTGGTGATATGTCAGATGCTGTGTATAATACAGCTTCTTATTTTAAATATGATTATGAAGATGAATGGATTATAGATCCATTTGTAAAGGAAATGATTCAGGATGTAGATAAATCAACTGTACTGGATGGCGGTGTAATAGACAGCCCGGTGTTGGGGAAAATACCGCCAACTGGGTTATCAGGCGGTGTGAAAACATTGATTCTAGTTAAATTTGATAAAGACAAAATTTTTAATGCGTCAACCTGTGGTGATAATTGTGCAAAGTGGCTGCTGAAAATTGCAGAATCAGAGGATAGAACAATTAATCTTTTGCATTTAATGGATTTTGGACCAGAATCCTTTAGTATTCATATTTTGAATACAGATCAAATTGTTCATTCTATGGAAGAACTTGTGTCGATAGCGGGAGAATTTGTTTAGGAGAGAGTGCGATGAAGGGAAAGCATAGAGTTGTTGTTTCAACTAAACGTTTAAAATATGATTTTGAATTGAGACGTAATTTAACAATTATTCGTGGCGACAGCGCGACAGGAAAAACCACTCTTATTGATATGATTCAGGATTATGTAAATAATCCATCAGGTACTCCGGTAGAATTGATTTGTGATAAGAAATGTTTTGTATTGGAAGGTGCTCTGTGGAAAGAGCAGTTAAGTGGAATATCTGACAGCATTATTTTTATTGATGAGGGAAATGAATTCATAAAAACAGAAGAATTTGCTGGCAAGATTCAGAAAACGGATAATTACTATGTGATTGCATCCAGAGAGTCATTGCCTTCTTTGCCATATAGTGTGGAAGAAATTTATGGAATAAAAACTTCTGGAAAATATGGAACTTTAAAGCAAAGTTACCATGAATTTTATAGAATATATGGTGCAGATACTTATAAGGACAGTGTAAATCCTGAAATTGTTATTACTGAGGACAGTAATTCAGGATATCAGTTTTTTGAACATGTCTGCAAAGATAATGGATTAAAATGTGAAACATTAAATGGAAAATCTAACGTATTTCATTATTTAAATGTACATAAGAATGAAAAAATGCTTGTGATAGCAGATGGCGCGGCATTTGGTTCGGAAATCGATAAAGTATTGCGTCTGATAGAAAAAAAAGAAAATATTGCTTTATATTTGCCAGAGTCGTTTGAATGGCTGATTTTATCGGCAGGAATACTTAAAAATAGTCTTGTAGATAAAATTTTAGATGATCCATCTGAGTATGTGGAATGTAAAGAATATTTCAGCTGGGAAAGGTTTTTTACAGCAGTTTTGATTAAGGAAACAAAGGATACTTATTTGGCATACGTAAAAAAGAAATTAAATCAGGCATATCTGAGTGAAAATATGATAGCTTTAATCCTTGAGCAGATGAAAAAAATTAAGCTCAATTGGAAGAAGCCATTTTGATTGAGAGGCCTATCGGGGTCTGAACACCTAATCATGTACCGGAAGGGAAGATGGACCAGAGATTGTTTTTCTTATAGTATGTTTTAGATACATGTTGGATAGCAAGGAACCTTATGAATAAAAAACAATAAGAAGAGGAAGTAAATGGATATGGAAAATACATTTGCGAAAAAAGTTCAAAAAGCGATGGGAAGTGCAATTCCGGATTGGATACCAAGAGGAAAATGGCGGGGCGTCAGTTATGGTCACATTTTGACAGATATGAGAAACAATTTCATTGATGGATGTTATCCTGTAAAATGTTGTATAAAGGGAAATTTATCGGAGGGTGAGATTAAATATCATCAGGGAGCATCACATCTGAATTCTTCTCAGGTTATGTGTATCAATTTTTTTAAGAAATTTTTTGAAAAGGAAGAGTATGAAGGGTATCTTCTTGCAGTTCTGCAATGCTGTGGTATTTCTATAGAAGGATATAAAATAGAAAATGCAGTTTTTGAATATGAACCAGATCACGAGGAAGGTACAAACTTTGACTTTTATCTGACTCTTGATGATGGAAAGAGAATTTCTTTTGAGTGTAAGTATACAGAGACAGAATTTGGTGGTATTTCATCCGATAAAAGAGATCCTGATAAATATAACCGAAAATGGGATCACATATATAAAAATTTAATAGCAAGTAGTACCTTCCTTTTTACAGATAAGAAAGAGTTCTACAGACATTATCAAATTAACCGAAATATTGTATATGCTGACAGTAGAGATTATGTCCTGTTTTTAACGCCGAGAGCAAATGATGCAAAGGGAATCTGCGATGGACGGACGTATATAGATAATATGGAAAACCAACATATACGAAATATATATTGGGAAGATATGATACAAATTACACTGCTGACAGTTGCAGAGTGTGAACCATTGAAGGATTATTATTTCAAATTCAAGAGCAAGTATTTGGATTCATGGAACGAAGAACATTAAAGTAAATTATATGTAGCTACATTCAAAAGAAGATGATGGAAATACAGAGGTGTTCTAGCTTAAGAATGCAATAGCAATTTTTTCATCATTTACACATGAACCGGAAGTTGAAAGGTTCTAAAGATAAAGAGCCACAGAAATATAACAAAGAGAAAAAATGAAGGGACATAAAAGATATATGATTAGTTTTTATAAGAGTATTGTTGACCAGGACAGAGCTTCGATTGTTATATGTAATCTTAAGCATGAGATTATCTACATGAATCCGGCAGCTGTTAAAAGCTATGCGAAGCGAGGCGGTGATAAACTTATTGGAAGAAGCCTGTTAGATTGTCATAATCAGGAATCCAGGGATAAAATACAGAAGGTAGTGGACTGGTTTGGGGCAGATGAGAGCCATAACCTTGTCTATACTTTCCATAATGAGAAGCAGAATAAAGATGTTTATATGGTTGCACTCAGAGAAGAGGGAAGACTGATAGGATATTATGAAAAACATGAATATCGAAATTCAGAAACTATGAAACAATATGATTTGTGGTGATGTTATGGCACAGGACGAATGGTGCAGGCAGTTATTTAAGAATGAGAAAATACAACAGGAACTTACCCGTGTGGTAAGAAGAAAAAATAGAATGAGGTAAGCAACGATATGGAATCAAAACAGAAAAGAACAGCTCTTGTCACCGGCGGAAGTTCCGGAATCGGACGATGCACTGCAGCAGCATTGAGTAAGGTTGGCTACATAGTCTATGAGTTCAGTCGCCGGGATGTTCCGGTAGAAGGCGTGAAGCATATGTGCGTAGATGTGACAGATGAGGCTTCCGTGCAGGCAGCCGTTGGGCAGATTCTTTTGGAAAGAGGAAGTATCGAGATTCTTGTAAATTGTGCAGGTTTTGGTATCTCAGGGGCGGTGGAATTTACAGAGTTAAAACAGGCGAAAGCACAATTTGATGTAAACTTTTTTGGAACTGTCAATGTAAGCAGAGCTGTTCTTCCTTCTATGCGCAGACAGCACAGTGGACATATTGTCAATATCAGTTCTGTGGCAGCGGTGGCACATATTCCGTTTCAGGCATTTTATTCAGCCAGTAAAGCAGCAGTGTCTTCTTATTCCTGCGCGCTTGATAATGAAGTAAGTCCTTATGGTGTCAGGGTGACAGCAGTAGAACTTGGAGATATTCATACTGGTTTTACCCAGGCCAGACAAAAGACAGTTTTGGGTGATGATGAATACGGTGGCCGTATTTCACACAGTGTCAGTCAGATGGAGAAAGATGAGCTGAATGGGATGTCGCCGGAGGCGGTTGGCACATATATTGCGCGGGTTGCACAGAAAAAGAATTGTGCTCCAATTTGTGTGGCGGGTGTGAAGTATAAGATTCTGAGATTCTTATGTAAAATTCTGCCGTGTACATTACGGGGAAAGATTGTTGGTTCTATTTACGCAAAATAGCTGTGATTATTTTATAGAATCCCGATATAGCTCGGGTGTCTGGATATATAACAGCTTTTTTCAGCTTTACGCTAAAATGGTTTCATGTTATCATTATTTTACTTGGAATAATTGATAGCCTGGAGCCATTTTTGATTGAGAGGTGTAAGGAATGGGTAGATTTGTAAATCCTGATAACAGTGCATTTCAGGTGGCACTGAATTCTCCGATATATGTGGATAAAACCGGATTGTTGGAATATACAAACAGCGTACTTAATACAACAGAAGCTTATATCTGTAACTGCAGACCACGCAGGTTTGGAAAATCATATGCTGCAAATATGCTGGCCGCTTATTATAGTAAAGGCTGTAATTCCGAAGAAATGTTTTCAGGGCTGGATATAAGCAGGGAATCGGATTTCAGGACTCACCTTAATAAGCATGATGTGATTCATCTTGATATTCAGTGGTTTCTGGCAAACTGCGATGAAGTGGATAATGTTGTAGCGTTTATCACGAAATCAGTACAGGATGAATTAAGAGAGATTTATCCTGGTGTCTTGCCTGAAGAGGAGATAAGTTTGTCAGAATGCCTTTCACGTATCAAAAATGATGTGGGTCAGAAATTTATTGTAATTATTGATGAGTGGGATGTTTTGATTAGAGATGAAGCTGCGAATAAAAAAGTACAGGAAAAGTACATTAATTTCCTGCGGGCAATGTTCAAGGGAACGGAACCGACAAAATATATTCAGTTAGCGTATCTTACAGGTATTTTGCCGATAAAGAAAGAAAAAACGCAGTCTGCATTAAATAATTTTGATGAATTTACAATGCTTGATGCAGGAGTGATGGCGCCATATATTGGATTTACGGAAGTTGAAGTGAAGGATCTTTGCGAAAGATATCACAGAGATTTTGAAAAAGTAAAATATTGGTATGATGGTTATTTGCTGGAGGACTATCAGGTATATAATCCTAAGGCAGTAGTAAGTGTTTGTGTGCGGGGCAGGTTTAGAAGTTACTGGTCTGAGACTGCTTCTTATGAAGCAATTGTTCCTTTTATCAATATGAATTACGATGGTTTGAAAAACGCTATAATTGAAATACTTTCCGGTGCCTCGATTAAAGTAAATACAGCTGCTTTCAAAAATGATACGGTGAATATACAAAGCAAAGATGATATACTTACGTATTTGATCCATCTTGGTTATCTGGGATATAACCAGAACAGAAGAACTGCATTTGTTCCAAATGAAGAAATCCGGCAAGAGCTGACTACGGCGGTTGAGAGTAGAAAATGGAATGAGATGATTATTTTTCAGCAGGAATCAGAACATTTACTGGAGGCTACGCTGGACATGGATGAAGAAGCAGTTGAAGAGGGAATTGAGAAAATCCATACAAAGTATGTTTCGAATATTCAGTATAATAATGAGAATTCTTTGAGCAGTGTACTTGCAATTGCATATCTGAGTTCAATGGAATATTATTTTAAACCAGTTCGTGAACTGCCATCGGGACGTGGGTTTGCAGACTTTGTATTTATTCCAAAACCAGAATACGTTTCCAGTTATCCGGCGCTTGTCGTAGAACTTAAATGGAATAAGAATGCCGAAACAGTATTACAGCAGATAAAAGAGAAAAAATATCCCGAATCGATAAAACAGTATACAGGAGATATTTTACTGGTTGGAATAAATTATGATAAGAAGACGAAGAAGCATCAGTGCTTGGTAGAATCATATGAGAAGCAGGAAGGGTAAAGATGGACCGTGAAACTCTGCAGTAAGGAGAATTCAAAGTAAATGGTTAAAAATATTATGAGAGATCCGTTATTTCTCTCACAGAAATCAGAAGCAGCAACAAAGGAAGATCTTCAGATTGGAGGAGACCTGATGGATACATTTGTCCGGAATTCTTATATGGGGAGCTTCTCGGGGAATGATGTATATTGGGAAAAGCCATTTTTTGATTATGAGGTGTAAAGAATGGGGAGATTTGTGAATCCGGATAACAGTGCTTTTCAAAAAGCGGTGAATTCGGAAATATATGTGGATAAAACGGGATTTTTATCGTATACCAATAAAGTTATTGATACCAAACAGGCATTTATATGCAACAGCCGTCCAAGACGTTTTGGAAAATCTACTACGGCAGATATGCTGGCTGCCTATTATAGTAAGGGATGTGATTCAGAAAATCTGTTTGCGGATTTAGCTGTGAGTGATACGGAAGATTTTCATAAATATCTGAATAAGTATGATGTGATACATTTTGATGTTCAATGGTTTATTACAGAGAATAATATCAGCGAAATAGTGAATACGATTCAGAATAATATAGTAGAGGAATTAAAAAAGGAATACCCGGATATTTTAGATCCTGATGTGACAGGACTTCCGGATGCGATGTCTATTATAAATCAGGAAACAGGAAACAGATTCATTGTGATTATTGATGAGTGGGATGTTCTGATACGTGATGAGGCACAGAATCAGAATATTCAGGAAGCATATATTGGACTTTTACGGAGAATGTTTAAGGGAATTGAACCTACGAAATATATGGCGCTGGCATTTTTGACAGGTATTCTTCCGATTAAAAAGTTGAAAACGCAGTCGGCACTCAATAATTTTGATGAATTTACAATGTTGGGATCTGGAAATATGGCTCCGTATATTGGATTTACAGAAGAAGAAGTAAAGGCACTTGCCGGAAAATATCATCAGAATTATGATAAGGTAAAAAGATGGTATGATGGTTATCTTTTAAATAATTATCAAACATACAATCCGCAGGCAGTTGTAAGTGTAATGCTTAGAGGGGAATTTAAAAGTTACTGGTCAGAAACGGCATCTTACGAGGCTGTTGTACCATTGCTTAACATGGACTTTGATGGTTTAAAGTCATCTATTATTGAAATGTTGTCAGGAGATTCTGTAGAGGTTGATGTGACAACTTTTCAAAATGATATGGTAAGTTTTTCCAGTCGTGATGATGTTCTGACATATTTGATACATCTGGGATATCTGGCCTATGATCAGAATCGGAGACGGGCATTTGTCCCAAATGAGGAAATTCGTCAGGAATTGTCAAAGGCAGTGCGTAGAAAACATTGGAATGAAATGGCCGCTTTTTCACGCGATTCCGAAGAATTGCTGGAAGCTACGCTGGATCTGGATGCGCAGGCGGTAGCAGAAGGTATTGAAAAAATCCATAGGGAATATGCTTCTGTTATTCAATATAACAATGAAAATTCTCTTAGTAGTGTTCTTACGATTGGCTATTTAAGTACGATACAGTATTATTTTAAGCCGGTTAGGGAACTTCCGACAGGACGTGGTTTTGCGGATTTTGTTTATATTCCAAAACCGGAATATAGGTCTGATTATCCGGCTCTTATTGTAGAATTGAAATGGAATCAGAAGGCTCAGACAGCATTGCAACAGATTAAGGAAAAGCAATATCCGGATTCAGTTCTGGATTATACCGGAGATATTTTGCTGGTTGGGATAAACTATGACAAGAAGACAAAAGAACATCAGTGTCTGATTGAAAGATATGAGAAAAAATGAATATCTATATTTGATAAAAAAATGGTTTTTCGTTATTACTGTCTTAATTAAGAGAATTGATAACGGAAAACCATTTTTTTATTTCTGAATCTGGTATTGACAGGCCTGAGGATTATTCTGAGAATTTTGTATTGCAAGAACAAGAGCTGATAAGATGCACAAAAAATGACAGATGGATTTATATAATATATATAAAAATTTTAAAATAAAACAAAATATATTGTATGATACATATAAAAATGATAGTATTACTATCATAAAATACAAAAGGCGGTGAGCAGATGGAAAAAATAGAAGGCATATCTCCAACACGTGTGCGTCAGGCGCAGCAGAGAAGAGATAGAATTATAAATGCCTCTATGAAATTGTTTCAGGAGAAGTGTGTGGAGGATACTTCGATGGAGGAAGTTGCGAAACGGGCAGGTGTGGGAGCAGCGACGGTGTATCGTTATTTTTCTTCAAAGATAGAACTGGTAATTGAGACTGCAGAAGTATACTGGGAAAAGGTTTCGGAGAAATACTTAGGAGAGTTGGAGGCGGGTAATATGCCAAATATTGCTGATGCAAAATCAGAGGCTACTTTGAAAATGGATGGCATCGAAAGTTCAGGCTATGATCAGTTACGGAAAATTTTGAATGTTTTTTGCAGGATATTTCTGGAGCAAAAGCCGTTTTTGAAGTTTCTTCACGAATTTGATGTTTTTGTGAAAAAGTATAATGTATCAGAGGAACATTTGGCTGATTATGAAAATGGGATTCTTAAATTAAAACCTTATGTGACCATTGCTCTCGAGAAAGGTCTGGTAGATAAAAGTCTTTCTTTTAACTGTTCAGTGGATGAGATGTATTTCTCTCTGACACATACCCTCCTTGCACTGATGGAGAAATTGGCAGTAGGAGGAGATATTCTGTCATCTGACCAGAATGTGGAGAGTGAAAAGCAGATCCGTATCATTATAGAGCTACTGTTAAGAGGAATAAGAAATTTCTAAAATATTTTTAATCTGGAGGTGTACCATGAAAAAGTTAACAACAGGGAAAATATGGCAGTTTGCAGCTGGACAGTTTGGATGGGCGATGCTGTCCGGGATTATTTCTAACTGGCTTGTATATTTTTATCAGCCGGATAAGACAGCCATCAGTCAGGGACAGACAGTATTTATTCCACAGGGGCTGGTGGTCTTCGGCATATTTACTATTATTGGCGGAATTACAGCTTTCGGAAGAATTTTTGATGCTTTTACAGATCCAATGATCGCATCTTTATCTGACAGATGTACGTCAAAGAATGGGCGAAGAATTCCGTTTCTGAAATGGGCATCTTTACCGCTGGCGCTTTCTACAGTACTGGTTTTCTGGTCGCCGGTTAATAAAAATAGCTGGATCAATGGAGTGTTTTTGCTGATTATGATTCTGGCATACTATCTATCCATTACCGCGTACTGTACACCATATAATGCGTTGATTCCGGAACTTGGACATACCCAGCAGGAAAGACTTAATATTTCCACAGTCATTTCCTTTACATTTATTGCCGGAACTGCAGTGGCGTATCTGGCACCTACGATATGGGGGATGTTTATTTCGGCATTTGGCAGAGTTGGAGCTATTCGTATGACCTTTACTATGATGGCGGCTGTAGCGTTTATCTGTATGCTTGTGCCGGTATTTTGCATTCGTGAAAAGGATTATGTAGATACGGTTCCTGCAAAGGAGTCAGCTTTTGGATCTCTTGCAGCTACTTTTAAGAATGCAGAATTTCGCAAGTTTGTGGCATCTGATATTTTCTACTGGATCGCACTTACCATGTTTCAGACAGGTCTTCCATTTTTTGTCACCAGTCTTTTGAAGCTTCCGGAAACGATGACAACTTTGTATTTTGTGGGAATGACAGCATTGTCCCTTGTATTTTATATTCCGGTAAATAAGCTTACTCCTAAACTTGGAAAGAAAAAGATGATTTTGTTCGCATTTGCAGTATTTAGCTTTGCCTATTTTTATACCGGATTTATGGGAAAAATGAGCTTTATTCCGGCATCGGTGCAGGGACTGATCCTGACAGTCGTGGCGGCTCTTCCTATGGCGATTTTCGGAATTCTTCCGCAGGCTGTTGTGGCAGATATTTCGCAGAGCGACTCGATTACATCAGGAAGCAATCGTGAAGGAATGTTTTATGCGGCAAGGACATTTGCATTTAAACTTGGGCAGAGTATTTCTATGTTGATATTTACAGCAGTCTCGACGATAGGGGCAGCAGAGGGAACTGGTTATAGAGTTGCTGCTTTTGGGGCAGCAGTATTCTGTTGTATAGGCGGAATTATACTGGTATTTTATAATGAGAAAAAGATTAATGGGATTATTAATAGGCACCAGTGAAGATTATAATACAGGTATGTATCGAATGGTGAAAAGCAGATAGCAATAGAATTATGAAAAAGTAACAGGAGTATATACAATGGAAATAATACATGAGAATGAATATTTGTATAAAATGAATAATGAAATAGAACCATATCTTGCAACGCACCGTCAGGAGGGGTACGTTCCTGGTGCAGAGGATCATCTGCATCAAAAAGACACGGGGATAGTGGGGAAAATTCATGTACAGCGTTACCTGGCAGAGAAGCCGAAAGGCGTTATTATAATCAGTCATGGCTTTACAGAAGCAGCGCCGAAATATGATGAGATGATTTATTATTTTCTGAAGGCTGGATATCATGTGTATATGCCGGAACATATGGGACATGGACAAAGTTATCGTCTGACAGCAGATTCATCTCTTGTACATATAGATACCTGGAAGCGATATGTGAGAGATTTTTTGAAAATATGCCATGTAATTAAAAAAACATATCCTGAACTGCCGTTAGTTCTTTTTGCGCATTCTATGGGTGGGGCGATTGGCACAATTGCAGCTGCATGGGAGCCACAACTGTTTCAGAAGATTATATTGAATTCTCCTATGCTCCGCCCGCTTACCGGAAATGTTCCCTGGCCATTGGTGATCGCTATTGCACAGACGAAGTGCCTTTTGGGAAAAAAGGAAGACTATGTGGCTGGTCAGAAGCCTTATGATGGTAGTGAGACTTTCGAAACCAGTGGATGTACTTCCAGACCGAGATTTGAAAAATATAATGAGCTGCGTAAAGAGAATAAAAAATTCCAGGTTAGTGCAGCTTCTTATGGATGGCTTCTGGCGTCTGTAAAAATGAGCTGGTACATAAAATATTGCGGATGGAAGAAACTGTCAGCACCTGTTTTGCTATTTCAGGCAGAAAAAGATGATTTTGTATCTGTAAACGCATTGAGAAAATTTGCAGAGAAAATCAATCACAGAGGAATCACTTCCTGTGAATATGTATACCTGCCGGGAACCAGACATGAGACCTACTGCAGCGATGACAGGACGATGGAAATGTATTTAGATAAGATTATGAAGTTTCTGGATTCATGTAGCGGGGAGATGTTT